>Ga0105238_10004842_pt1 | contig 13317 bp, 9 predicted proteins | sample KBSC34metaG_FD_81526 | JGI IMG/M metagenome (GOLD analysis project Ga0105238, IMG submission 81526) | Corn rhizosphere microbial communities from Kellogg Biological Station, Michigan, USA - KBS C3-4 metaG | ecosystem: Host-associated > Plants > Roots > Rhizosphere > Soil | place: Michigan, USA... | reverse complement strand
TACCTATTACGACAGATGTTTGGCAGCGTATGGTGCCTGGTATGGTGGGCGCTGTTAACTATGGCACCGCTCGCAAGTCTTACGATCCAACTCAAACTGTAGCCGGCAAAACCGGGACCTGCATCGGTCAGGGCGGTTGGGTCGGTTCGTTTACTTCTTATGCTCCACTCGCAAACCCGCGACTCGCAGTAGTCGTTATCGCGCAGGGAACTGATGGCCGCCGTCACTTCCCGGTCCAGGTAGCGGGTGAGATTTACCGCCAGTTGAATCACCGGTTTGGAACCTCGATCAACCTCCAGGTTGCATCGACTCTTGATGACGAAGAAAAGGAAATAGCCGACCAGGAGGCTGCCGCCGAGAACGCGGATGCTGATGGTACGACTACGGAAGGTACTAACGGAGAAACGACAACCGCGGCTACCGCAACAACTACTCCCGCTCCAAACACTGTTGCACCCGCAGCCGCTAAACCAGCCACGGCTGAACCAAAGAATACGGTGAAGCGCGTGCTAATGCCGCTCGAAAAGAAACCGGTTGAGGCGCCTAAGACTAACACCACTTCAACCAAACCGACTCAGACTCCCGCGACTAGTGCGCCCGGTGAACAACGACCGCGGCGAATTCAACCCTGACCAGAACCCTTGATCTACCCTCTTTCTTAATTTGCGCCGGATATATTGTCCGGCGCAAATTTTTTGTGGATTGAATATGTTGGAGCCTAAAGACTTGGTCCCGAAGGGACCGCATGTTGATCGAAAGACCAACAAAATGGGATCGGCTCCAGAGGAGCCAAATGTTTTTGCCCAGGAAACACAGCGCTCCGATGGAGCGCACACTCCGCTTTGATTAGCATCAATAGACATCGGGCCGCGCTGCGGCCAGACCCAATTCCTGCAGTACGCAAATTTTTTTAATGTTTTTCTTCTCTTAGCGTGGTATGTCTTGACACATTTCCTATAGTTGCACGATTATTGCGGGCGTTCTATTTACCCAGGTTTACCTAGCACCCTTAAGTGCTTCCCCATTGGTTCAGAGATCGGCAACCGGTTTTTGGATCACTCGCATCCTAAAATTCCCCGCGGCTACAAAAAGGGCAAGGCCCGGCCCTGGACGCGACTGTTTGAATTGATTTTTTGGAGGTTGGGAACGACTAATGAAAAAGCTGATTATGTTTTTTGGTATTTGCACTTCAGTCGCGATACTCGCTCTGCCCGTTGCAGCGCGCAATTTCATCGCGCAACCGGACACTGCCTTTCAAGATGCTGCATGTGCTGACGAAGCTAAAGAAGCCCTGTACGCATCCTTCCTGAAGAACCGAGCTGCGGAAAAACCTGAGGATCAGGCGAAAGCTTATGACGACGCTAAGAAGTACCTGGCCTGTCCGACCACAGGAATAACTGAAGCCCAGCAAAAGATTGTTGACTACCTCAAAAAGTGGAGCGCCAAATACGAAGAGATCACGAGAGCCAGTCGCTTCCTGGATCTGCTCTACAACCAGAAGAAATATCCTGAAGCCTACGCGCTCGGTAAGGAGATCCTGGCAGCACAACCCGACAATCTCAAAGTGATGATTGATCTCGGCGCGAATGGCTATCTCGTGCTTCCGTTAAACAATGCGGCGTTGAGTGCTGAAGCTCTTCAACACGCAAAGAACGCGCTGGCAGCACTCGATTCAGGAAAGACTGTTCAGGATTGGAAGCCACTTCCCAGCAAGGATGTCGCGGTTGCATACCTCAACTACTCGATCGGCACGCTGACACTACAAAGTGAACCGGCAAACGCGCTCAAGTTCCTGCTCAAGGCCGCACAGTTTGAGACGCCCCTGAAGAAGTCGCCTTTCACATATGCCTACATCGCCGGCGCTTATGAAACCGGTCCATACGCCCAGATGTCCGAAGAATATAAACGTTTGCACGGCGGCAAAGACGAAACACCGGAAAGCAAATTGATGTTAGCCAACATCAACCAGCTCATCGATCGCATGATCGATGGTTATGCTCGCGCCGTTGCACTCGCAGGTAACGATGCCAACTTCGCGCAGCCGAAAGCAGTTTGGCAGGATAGTCTGACAACCTGGTACAAGTTTCAACATAAGGGTGAAGTTACCGGAATGGATCAGCTGGTTGCCGGCATCCTGTCGAAGCCGCTGCCACCGGAGCCGACACCGTTAACGTCACTTCCAGCTTCCACGCCGGCTGCAACTCCCGCCAATAACGGTGCGGGCTCGGGCGTTGGTACAGCTAATGGCACGGGCCTCGGCACAGCTAACGGCCAGGGCGTTGGTACAGCCAATGGCACGGGTTTGGGCACAGCCAATGGCACGGGCGTTGGTAACCGGGCCGCCACTACGACGACCCCAGCAACGAAACCGGCCGGCGCAAAACCCGACAGACCACGCAATCGTTAAGAAGCATTCTGTTCTCCATTCCAACGCCGGAAGCAAGTCATTTTAGACAAGCTTCCGGCGTTTGCTTATAATTCAGCGCGTCTTGAAGAACTCCGAAACGATTCCCGATCTGGACCTCCTCCAAACCGTCCTGGCCTACAAGTTCAATGATCGCGTTTTGCTCGAACGCGCGATCACACATCGTTCGTGGGCGCATGAGAAAGTTGCGCCCGGCGATGAACAACAGGCGCGTAAACTACATAACGAGTCGCTCGAATTTCTTGGCGATTCAGTGTTGGGATTAGTGGTGTCCAATTATTTGTGTGCTTCGTATCCTGCGGGCACGGAGGGTGAACTGTCGCGCATGAAGCATCGACTCGTGAGCGCGCCCACGCTTGCGAAGGCTTCACTCGAGCTCAACCTTGGCGAGTTTCTTCGCTTCGGGCGTGGTGAAGAAAAAAGCGGTGGCCGGCAGAAGAATGCATTGCTGGCCGACGTGTTTGAAGCAGTTACAGGCGCGATCTTTCTCGATGGCGGTCTCGAAGCGGCGACCAGATTTGTTTGTTATGCGCTGCGTGATGAACTGGAAGGCGCCGATCCGCTGTCGGCAGCGAAAGCAGACTATAAAACGATGCTACAGGAGCGTCTGCAGGCCGCCCGCCGTCCTGCGCCCCGTTATGCCGTGATCGAAACCCTTGGTCCGCCTCATCAACGTATTTTCCATGTAGAAGTCTCGTGGGACGGCGGCAGCATCCAAGGGGAAGGGCACTCGATCAAGTCGGCCGAAGCCGCCGCGGCGAGAGCGGCCCTGGAAGGAATGAATTGGGACGAAGCGACGAATGAAACATAGATCCGTAAATCAATCCGTATAATCTGTGATTCCTAAACTTGACCGCCGCCTACAACGTATCTAGGATGTTTTTTTAATGGCTACCAACCGTACTACTGACAAGGTAACTGGCACCGAACCCGACACCACCGCGGCGAAGCCTTTTTCATTCGCCCGGTTATTCAACCGTAACGGTCACGACAAGCAGCCGGTTGCTCCTGTAAAACCGCAAGGTCCGCCCAAGACTGTCTGGCGCGAATACTTCGAATCGGCTGTGGTGACGGTCATCATGGCGTTGTTCGGTATGACCTTCATCGTTCAGGCGGTGAAGGTTCCTACGGGCTCGATGCAAAACACGATCACGATCGGCGATCACCTGCTCGTGAACAAATTCATTTTTGCACCCGGCACGTCGCTTCCGTTTCTACCACAGAGAGAAATAAAGCGCGGCGATATCATCGTCTTCAAGTATCCCGGCAATCCTTATGATCCCAAGCGTGACGATCGTCCTGACAACCGGCCCATCCTGACGAACTACGTAAAGCGAGTCATCGGAATACCGGGTGATCGGATCAGCATCAAGGGCAACAGCGTCATTGTTAACGGTGAAGCCGTGCCCGAGCATCGCATCACCGCCAGAGATCACAACCGCAAAGATCCTTTGGAGATTATCGACGCGCCACCGAAGAAACCCGGTGAGCTCTACGACGTCTATTACAAGCCCGGTCCGGAAGACGACGAGCAGGAGTACGACGTGTTTGAGGGCAAGAGCGAGATCGTGGTGCCGCCGAACAGTTATTTTGTGATGGGCGACAATCGCAATAATAGTGAAGACAGTCGTTACTGGGGTTTCGTGCCACGCGATCTCGTGATTGGCCGCGCGATGTTTGTTTACTGGTCTTACGACGAGAGCGCGCCGGTGAGTAATAACCCCGTGATTGATTTCTTCATGAACACGCGTTGGAGTCGAACTGGTACGTTGGTGAAGTGAGTTCCCGAAATGCACAAAGAGTAACGCAGACGATCATCTGTGCTTTTTGTGCATTCTTTGTGCTCCTCTGTGGTGACGTCTCCGCGCAACGTAAGACGAAGAAGAAATCTGCGCCATCGCCTCCTGCTCCGACTGAACTCTCAAAGCTTCGCGACGAATACGTCAGACTCACAAACGAATACAAAGCCAGTCTCGAAAAGCTGCTGCCGTTCTACGAAAGCGAGGTAAAGCGTGCTGAGGAGAAACTCGAGCAGGCAAAAAAACTACTCGCGGAAGGATTGATCGCGAGGAGTCAAGTCGAAGAGAACGAACGTGCCCTGGCGCTTGCGAAGGAAAAGATCAACGACACTAACCGGCAGATGACGAATGCCGAAGCTCAAATTGCAGGTGTGCTGGTCGAGGAGGAAGCGGACGCCGAGATTGCTAAAAACTTGAAGCTTGCGAAACAAGGTCTGATTCGCACGGCGTCGTTTACGCGTTTCACAGGCGCTGGTGGTTGGAATCTTGGTGACGCGTGGAAGATTCAGCGATTCTTTTCCGACACTTTCAACAAGCAACTTCCAATCGCCGTGTTTGGCCAGGGCGCCATTCACGATCGCTGGCGTTTGGACCACCACAACGCGATGGATATCCAACTGCATCCCGATGGCGTCGAAGGGCAAGCCCTCTTAAACTTTTTACAGAAGAACGGAATTCCGTATTCAGCTTTTCGTTCGGCAATTCCCGGCACTGCCACTGGTCCACACATACACATCGGTAGACCATCTCACCGTTACTGAATCGGAACTTATGAGAACTCTCGTTGTTTACTTAATCATGCTGCTGTTTCCAACTGTGGCTGCCAGTTCCCAAATGAATACCAACAAGTCGTTCACAGAAAAACAGGCATCACACTTTGCCGCCCTCGCGTTGAAGTGCGTGAGCCGGGAGTTTCCAAACAAGCCCGAGCACGTGATCAATAACGCCGGCGAGGTTACGAGTCCGAAGATTCTGCATCCTGCTTTCTATGGCTGTTACGACTGGCATTCTTCGGTGCATGGTCACTGGATGCTCGTGCGGTTGTTGAAGTCTTTTCCGAATCTTCCTGAATCGGCACAGATACGCGAGGCGCTGAATGCAAACCTCACGGCCCAAAACATTCAGGCTGAAGTCGCCTACATGAAGCAGCCGAACCGACAGTCGTTTGAGCGTACATACGGATGGGCGTGGGCGTTGAAACTGGCAGAGGAGCTTCACTCCTGGGACGACGCCGATGGAGAGAGATGGTCCGAGAATCTTCAGCCGCTCGCTGATGTGCTGGCAAACTCGTACCGGAATTTTCTTCCCAAGCAGACGTATCCCATCAGAACCGGTGTGCATCCAAACACCGCGTTCGGGTTGGCGTTTGCGCTCGACTATGCGAAAGCAGTCGGCAATCGTGAATTGGAAGCACTCCTCAACGAACGCAGCCGGACATACTTCGCAAACGATATTGACTATCCGGGTGCATGGGAACCGGGTGGTGAAGATTTCTTTTCTGCCGCACTGATGGAAGCCGACTTGATGCGACGCGTGATGAAGCCGCAGGAGTTTAGCCAGTGGTTTCACCGGTTTCTGCCGGGAGTTGCGAAAGGTGGTCCGGCGTCGTTGTTACAACCGGCAATCGTTACCGATCGCAGCGATCCCAAGCTGGTCCATCTCGACGGTTTGAATCTCAGCCGTGCGTGGTGCATGCGCAACATTGCGGCGGCGCTTCCGGCCAATGATTCAGCGCGCCAGATCCTCTCTTCTGCCGCCGAACGACACGCCTCAGCCGCCCTCGCCCACGTCGCCAGCGGCGACTACGCAGGCGAACACTGGCTCGCCTCCTTCGCCGTCTTCCTGCTGTCAAACTAAAACCATCCACAGATTACGCAGATAACATAAAGTAAATCTGTGTAATCTGTGGATGGCCTTTTTGTGGCGCAAGTCTCCTCAGCCTCCGCCGTTCCTTTACCGCTATGAAGACAATCATCTTTTCAATCTCCGTCTTTACCTTCCTGTTGTTCAACGCCGTCGCTCAGCAAAACGACTACTCCCAACTGCGAAGCGACGCTGAGGCCGCGTACGCGCAGGGCTCGTATTCACGCGCAAACGAGCTCTATTCCAAAGTCGATAAGAGCAAGCTCAATCGGACCGATTTGCGTTGGGTTGAGTTTCGACTGGCCGACACGACGTGGCGCGCACAGGCGGCCACGCAAACGCCCGATACCACTCGTTTCGATCAGGCGCAGAAACAATTGGAAGAGCTGATTCGCGTCGTCGAAAAGGAGACTGATCGCGACCTCGCATGGGTCGAAGCTCACGAGTCACTCGCCGATTTCTTCTGGACGCGACGGGGCCAGATGAACTGGGGCAACGCATGGCCTCATTACCTGCAAGCACTCGACTATTGGGCCGGTCAGCGCGATCTCGATCGCGCGCGCGATCGTTATCTGAAGATCGTCTTTAGAGCCGCGCATCCACCCCGTGCCGATGAGAACTACATCTACACGTCTTACGGCAACTACATTCCACTCGACATTCTCGAGAACGCCTTAAAGATCAGCAACTCCGCAAACGACACATCGCACATTAATTTCCTGCTCGCAATGACCATGCGTTCCGGCGGTGGCGATTACACCGCGCGCTACCGCGTTCCCGATCAATTCGAAGACGCGCTCAAAGCCGGTCGGCAAAGCGACTGGTACGACGATGCGCTCTTCTACTATGCCGAATGGATGAACAGCTACGGCACGATCCGGCGGCTCGATGACGGGGAGTTGCAACAGGAACCTGATTATGAAAAAGCACTTGAGCTGTACCGCCGTTTGCTGAGAGAGTTTCAGAAGGGCCAGACTCGCTACTACGACCAGGCACAGGAGCAGATCAAAAGCATCGTCGAGCCGTCACTCGGAATCGGTGTCGCCAATATCTTTCTGCCGGACTCCGAAATCCAGTTTGCACTGAACACCCGCAACGTCCGTCGCATCGACTTCGCACTCTACAAGATCGACATGACACGCGACGTCCGCTTCACCGCCACAGAGGATGAAGAGGATGGTGAAGGAGATCCGGCGCCGTGGATTCAAAGAGTTCCGACCGCGGGTCGTGCGCCATTCAAGGCGTGGTCCAAAAACATCAACGATAGCCACACTCACAAGAGTTTTGACGAACAGATTCGCATCGAAGGCAAACTACCCCTTGGCGCATATCTGCTCGAAGCAAAAGGCGGCTCACTATCGGCGCGTGATCTCGTGCTGGTCTCGAATGCGACTCTCGTTCTCAAGTCGTCAAGCAAACAAGCCCTCGTGTTCTTTGCAGATGCGTTGACTGGCGCGCCAATCCCGAACGCGAACATCACAGTGTGGGAAAGTTACTATCTGAACAATAAGTATCGTTGGCGCCGTCTACGGCAAATGACCGACGCCGATGGGTTAGCGCGCTTTTCATTACGAGACAGTTCCGATTCGGGAAACATTTTTGCTACGGGAGCCGGCAACGATCGCCAGGCATTTGCATCCGGTTATTCGTCCAGTAGCAGCAGTGTGGACCAGAATTGGCGGATCTACGCATTCACCGATCGCCCAGCCTATCGTCCCAAAGAAACAATGCAATGGAAGTTCATCGCCAGACGATCAAAGAGCGGCGTCTATTCAACTCCGGCCAATGAAATTGTCGAGTATGAGATCAACGATCCAAAAGGAACGAAAGTCAGCGAAGGCAAGGCGACGCTAAATGCTTTCGGCAGTGCGTGGGGATCGTTGGAGCTAGGTGAGCAACTTCCGCTCGGCGAGTACTTCATTCAGTTCTGGGACCAGGGCCGCAAACAGAGCATCGGCTCTGCCAAACTGTTTCGACTGGAAGAGTACAAGCTGCCGGAGTTCAAAGTTGAGGTAAAAACTCCGGAACAGGACGGCAAGAAAAAAGCGTTTCGCACGGGCGAGAAAGTCGAAGTAGAAATCCAGGCCGACTACTACTTTGGTGGCCCAGTCGCGAGTGCATCGGTCGAAGTCATCGTTTATCAAAATCCGTTCTATCACTACTGGTTTCCACATCATGCGTACGCTTGGTACTACGACGATTTCGACTTTCGTCGCAACTACTACAGCGGTCAGGGTACGGTCATCAAACGTGAAACAATCAAAACAGACGCGACGGGTAAGGCGACGCTGGTATTCGACACGCCAGGCCAAAACTATAACCAGGATTTCGAGTTTCGCATTGAAGCCCGTGTGGTCGATTCATCACGACGCGAAATCGTCGCCAGCGACAGCGTGCGCGTGACTCGGCAGCGTTATTACGCCTATCCGCGTTCGGAACAAAATCTCTATCGGCCGAAAGATAAAGTCACGATCGACATCAAGGCCCTGGATGCCAACGAGCAACCGGTTCAAACCGAAGGAACGGTTAAGGTCACACGCGATTACTGGTGGGAAATCTGGGTCGATCCGCGCGGGCGTGAAGTAAAGGGTGAAGAACTGCGGCAGTTGCGCGAACGTTCCGATGTGTTTCCTCCTATCACTCCAAAAGGCCAGGGTCGCTGGCGTCTGAAGTTTCGCGGTTACCAGCGAGACGAGATCAGCACGCAAATGGTCAAGACTGATAAAGACGGCGTGGCGCAGTTGAACTTCACTGCTGAGCGCGAAGGCTACTATCACGTGGCGTGGCAGAGTAGCCAGGGCGCGGATCCGGTGCGCGATCGTTTACTGCCGCCGATCAAAGCGGAGACTTACGTCTTTGTTTGCTCCAACACCACCACCAATCTTGGCTATCACCATGACGGCATAGAACTGGTCGTCGATAAGGACACTTTCCGCACCGGGCAAACGGCGCCGGTCATGATCTCAGTGGCGGAGCCGGATCGCTACGTGTTGTTTAGTGTCGAAGCCGACGACTTGATGAGTTATCGCCTGGTCCACATGACCGGAAACACAAAGCTCATCGAATTGCCAATCGAGGAAAAGCATGTTCCTAACATTTTTATCAGCGCAGTGATGATTAAAGACGGAGAGGTTTACCAGACTGAGAAGCAGGTTGTTATTCCTCCAGTCGAGCGATTTTTGGACGTTGCTGTAAGAGCCGATCGCGAACAATACCAGCCGCGAGAAGAGGGAACTCTCTTCGTGACCGCAAAGGATGCGAAAGGACTTCCGGTTTCTGCTGAGATCGCACTCGGACTTGTTGACGACTCAGTCAAATACATTCAACAGGATTACGCCGGAGATCCGCGGCAGTTTTACTACGGCAACAAGCGCGCGCATGAAGTGCAAACTCAGAGCACTCTCGATCAGCGGAGTTATATTCAGCTAGTCGACGTTGAGGGCGAATTGCGCGACCGCAAAGAGGAGGCAGTGAACGAGTATGACGACATTCCACAGAACAGTCCCAAAGAGTTGGCTTCCGCAGAGGGCTACGCCGGCGTGAAGACGAAGGCTCCAATGGTTTACGACTCTTTAGGAAAAGCGGAATCAGCACGAGCACGTCGTGGTCTCGACAACGCCGCTCCGCCACCATCCGCGACTCCTGTCCCAGCTCAAGTCCCTCCGGGTCAGGAACCTGCTGTGCAAGTCCGCAGCGACTTTCGCTCGACCGCGCTTTGGCTGCCTGATGTGAAGACCGATGCCGATGGTACGGCGAGGGTGAAGGTCAAGTATCCCGATTCATTGACGACTTGGTCTGCAACTGCGCGCGTCGCGACAGCCGGAAATCAGTTTGGCATCGGCAACTCAACGACACGGACCAAGCAGCCGCTGATCGTTCGACTACAGGCGCCGCGCTTCTTCGTCGTCGGCGACCAGGTCACGGTGTCGGGCGTCATCAATAACAACACTGACGAAGCGATGAGTGTTATGCCGGCTTTGAATGCTGAAGGACTGTCAGTTACTGGTCTGCTCGTCGATGGGAAACCTGTCAATAGTCCGCAAACGCCGGTCGAGATCAAGGCGAACAGCGAAGCCAGAGTTGATTGGCTTGTGGCAGTGCAGCACGCCAGTGAAGCAAAACTGCAGGTAGAAGCACGTAGCAGCAAGTACGCCGATGCGATGGAAAAGACATTCACTGTCTTCGAGCATGGCATCGAGAAATTCATCACGCGATCCGGCAAGATGCGCGGCGATAGCGTTTCGATCAAACTCGACATTCCGAAAGAACGTCGCGCCGACTCGACGAAACTCACGGTTCAAATCGCGCCCAGCATGGCTACAACGATGCTCGACGCTCTCCCGTACCTGATTGACTATCCGTATGGATGCACTGAGCAGACAATGAGCCGGTTCCTGCCGGCTGTGATCACTGCCAAGACCTTGCGAGATCTTGGTCTCAAACCGGAGACGGCGATGCACAAGATCTTTGGCGGCATCGAGCAATCCAGTGCTGCTGCGACGCACCCACAAGGCAGCAGAGATCTGAAAGAGCTCGAAAGAATCACGAAGCAGAGTTTGGATCGTCTCTACGACTTCCAACACAGCGACGGCGGTTGGGGCTGGTGGAAAGACGGTACCAGCGATCACTTCATGACCGCGTACGTGCTTTGGGGCATGACGCTCGCACGCCAGGGCGGCATCGATGTGAAGTCGGATGTGATGGAACGTGCCGCAGCGTTTCTCGATAAAGAGTTGGTTGAAGAGGAACGTAACTACGACTCGCAATCATGGATGCTGCATTCGCTCGCCGTTTATCACGCGATGCAGAAACAATCAACAGTGAGCAAGTTTCAGGCGACCGCCTTCACCAATCTCTGGAACAATCGCGACAGCTTGAACGCTTACACGCGTGCGCTGCTGGCGCTGTCAGCGCACAACTATGGCTATCGCGATCAGGCGAAGACACTCGTCGCGAATCTCGAAAATGGTGTTAAGACCGATTCACAGCCTGACACGTCGATCGTGCAGAGTGGTGCGCAGACGTCTGATCCTTCGGTCATCGGAACTGCGCACTGGGGTGAGGACGGAATCTACTGGCGCTGGTCCGACGGTGGTGTCGAGGCCACGTCGTTCGCGTTGCGTGCCTTACTCGCGATCGATCCGCAAAACAAGCTGATTGAGCCCGTCACAAACTGGCTCGTGAAGAATCGACGCGGCGCGCAGTGGAGCAATACGCGTGATACGGCAATCGTGGTTCTGACATTGAACGACTACCTGCGTGTTACTGGAGAAGTACAGCCTGCAATCGGATACCAGTTGCTGGTCAACGGCAATCCAGTGGCGACAAAGCAGGTTACGGCCGAAGATGCGCTCAGTGCTCCAAGCCAGTTCGCCATCTCACGCGAGCTGCTCCGCGATGGCTCAAACGAGATCAGCATCGTGCGGAATAGTGGCAGTGGTCCACTTTACTTTTCCGCCGCGGCGGAGTTCTTCAGTTTGGAAGAGCCTTTGAAGCCTGCCGGCAATGAGATCTTTGTGAAGCGACAGTATTTCAAAATCGTAAATCATCCGACGCTGTTGAAAGGGGTCGTTTCTGAGAGGGTGCCGTTGAATGATGGTGAAAGCGTGAAGAGTGGCGATCGAATCGAGGTTGTGCTGACGGTTGAGGCTAAGAACAACTATGAGTATTTGCTGTTCGAAGATATCAAGCCTGCAGGGTTCGAGGCGGTGCAACTTCGCAGTGGCGAGAGTCTTTACGTGCGTGAGCTCAAATCAGGCGGTGGATTTACGGGACGCCAGCAATGGGTTTACCAGGAGCTGCGCGATCGGAAAGTGGCACTGTTCATAGACAAACTGCCGGAAGGAATCTGGCAGCTCAGCTACGAGATGAGAGCTGAAATCCCGGGCGCGTTTCATGCATTACCCGTGTTGGGGCATGCGATGTACGTGCCCGAGATCCGCACGAATGGCGCTGAGACACGTGTGCGGGTGGTCGACTAACGAATTTCGTCGAGCCGGGCTTTTGCTTCCTGGATCATTGCTTTGACTTTTGCGAGCTCGTCCAGAGTAATTGTCGTAGTCGCACGATCGCAGATGCCGGTGCTCAGAATTACTGCGTTGCCGCTGCGAGTCTGCCGAAAGACGCCGATCTCGAGGTCACCGAGAGTTTTATATCTCGCTTCGAATCCCACGAGTTTTGTGGCGGTTTCGTCGACTCTCGAGATCACGTCGATTGCATTGAGAAGCGAATCAATCTCTTCATAATCGACGAAGGCGCGATTGTCGTCTGGGCGCTCACCGCCTTCTCTCAGTACGACGACCAGTCCTTTTGCGCGGGCTACGTTTCCCATTTCACGCATCTCCACCGCATCGAGCCTGATACCGCGAACATCAACGGTGTTGATGCGTGTAAAGCCCTTCAAGATAACGGTGCTGTGGCGGTCTTCGAGTGCTTCGAGCTTGGTCCGCGGCTCCAGTGGTTCACAACCAACCTTGCGCCAGAACTCCGGTCCGGGTCGCTGGGCCAACGCAGTGCCGGCGCAGATCAATACTAAGGTCGAGAGCAGAATAGTTTGTCTGTACATGAAAAGCTCCAGGGAGAGAGGATTTATTGCTCGCTATCACTTACAAGCCCGCCGCGAGTTCCAAAAATATCACGGATCCGCTGTGGCGATCCGCAAAAAATCCGTAAAATCCGTGACTTATGACTGAAGACTTTTACTGCGACCAAGTACTGAGCGGGCGCACACCCGTAAAAATCGTCCGCGAAACGGATAACGTACTTGCGTATCACCACACGCGCCCGTTCTGGACCGTGCACATCGTAGTCATTCCGAAACGTCACATCTCCTCATTGGTCACGCTCGAGGATTCTGATGGTCCACTCCTGCTTGAAATGCTGAGTGTGGTTCGTGAAGTCGCGCAGGAAGTACTTGCGGAACATGGCGCCTGTCGTGTGTTGACCAATCTCGGCAGGTATCAGGACTCAAAACACCTGCACTGGCATGTAAGCTCAGGCGAGAGTAGAAACAGTTAACTCTGTACAAAAATTCCTAAATCCCGCCCACGGCAGTGGGCGGATAGTTCAAGTCCTTTCTATATAAAAGTTTGTCTAGTGTGTTTTGAATCCCGCCAACGGAAGTTGGCGGATCGTTCAAGTCCTTACTATTCATCCTGCTCGATGAATAGGTCGGACTTGAAGTATCCGCTCACTACCGTGAGCGGGATTACAATCGGTTTAAGGAGATGC
>Ga0105238_10004836_pt1 | contig 13326 bp, 9 predicted proteins | sample KBSC34metaG_FD_81526 | JGI IMG/M metagenome (GOLD analysis project Ga0105238, IMG submission 81526) | Corn rhizosphere microbial communities from Kellogg Biological Station, Michigan, USA - KBS C3-4 metaG | ecosystem: Host-associated > Plants > Roots > Rhizosphere > Soil | place: Michigan, USA... | reverse complement strand
TTTTGCCCCAAAAGCTTTACCACCTCGTCCGGGAGTGCCGATGCCGAAACTGCAACCCCATCGTTTCGCGCTTCGACACACCGCTCCATCAGAAGTTCCCGCGCGTGGCCTCCATCCCCCGCAACCGCTAGCAGGTCGTCGGTCGTCGGCACGCGGTAATCCACTTCGTAGCCGCCGGAAGTTAATTTCAGCGGCTCGGATGTGGCGGGCTTGGTCAACAAATCCTGCGTACTAAACGCGAGCTCGAGGCGCTCACCACATTCCGGACAACCGGCGATTGCCTCGAACCTCGATCCAAACAATTCCTGTCGCAGTTGCAGCAGCCCGCGATCGCGCTCGCCGATGCTGATCCTGGCCCACTCGTCCGTGGTTTTCTCCGGCCACGCCAAAGCCAGTAACGTCACGGCGCGTTGCAGCGGGTGTTGCGCGAGTCCCTGCTCCCACGCCGTGAGAAGATTAGTTGCGCTCAGAGCTAGCACTCCGCTCCTGTTTATGCCGGCTCAGTAAATGTCGGCTCGCTGGGTTCAGGAACTTCTGTGTCGCGTTCCCAACCTTCGTTCTCCAGTTTCAAGTGTTGGATTGCGATGGCGTTGGCGTTTGCATCCAGATCCGGTAACGACTGGAATTCACTCACCCAACAACGAAACACTTTGTAAGCAATCACGAGCTGCCCGGCTTCGTTGTAAGCCTCGATGATGATGTCTTTTCGAAAGTCCTTCAGTGAGACCTCCGAGCCCAGGCCGGCGCCAAAGTTCCAAACTTTGTTGGCCCATTGCTCGAATTCCTTGTCGTGGGTCACGCCGCGTTCGAGAGTGATCGCTTCAAACTCCGTACGGCCGGGAGATTTCCGGCTGCTGCTGGGATCACCACCCTCGCGATGTTTGACTACTTCAGTCGTGCGCTTGAGTGCACTAACCTTGCTCACGCCGGCGACATACTTGGCGTCCCACTTCACGCGGAATTTGAAGTTCTTGTAAGGGTCGAAACGCTGAGCGTTAACTGTAAATTGTGCCATTGCGATGCTCCTCTTTTTTCGATTGCCTTAGACCTCAATCTGGCCGGCCATCTGCTGCAGTTTAAGGACGACGAACTCGGCAGGCTTGAGCGGTGCAAAACCGACAATGATGTTTACGATGCCGAGGTTGATGTCATTTTGCGTCGTAGTTTCTTTGTCGCATTTGACGAAGTAAGCATCGCGTGGCGTGGTTCCCTGAAACGCGCCTTGCCGAAACAGGTTGTGCATAAACGCGCCGACATTGAGCCGGATCTGCGCCCAGAGCGGCTCGTCGTTCGGTTCGAACACGACCCACTTCGTTCCTCTGTACAGGCTCTCCTCGATGTAGAGTGCTGTGCGTCGCACGGGAATGTATTTCCATTCGTCGGCCAATTGATCCGCGCCGCGCAATGTTCGCGATCCCCAGACGACTCGACCGGCAACTCCAAACGACCGAAGACAATTGACTCCGAGTGGATTGAGTTGACCATTCTCCGGATCCGTCATCGGGATTTGCAGTGCAGGCACTCCCGAGAGAGTCGCATCCAATCCGGCGGGCGCTTTCCAAACTCCACGTTGCGTGTCAGTGCGTGCAAAAACTCCCGCCACTGCGCCGCACGGAACAAAGTTGTCGATCAGATTGTCCTGCTGTGGGTCCGGCTGCGAGAGTCGCGGAAAGAAAATCGCGGCGTTACGCGCATCTGTTCCTGACAGCGGGAAGGCGGCGATGCCGGTAACGGCGTTCGCCACGGTGGTCCAACCTGTGGGCGGGTCGACTATCAGCATCGCCCTTCGCTCGACACAAAGTGACAAGGCAGCCGTCAGCGTTGTTGCTCCACCTACGTCGGTAGTTCGATTGATCGGAGGGATGCACAGCAAGTTGAAAAGGTCGGTTTTACGTAAGGCATGAATCCCGGTCTTCGAATTAAGGCTGCCGGTGTAATTGGTGTCGGTCAGCGCGCCCCCATCGTCACCATCCGTATTCGCCTGTGTGAAACTGTTTGCAATGGTGCTGGTAAACGGATCGCCGGTTGGCACGGGTGCGTGAGGTGGCGGTGAATTATTGTCTGCCGGCAGGCCGGTGACGTTAACCAGCGTTGATTGTTGATTCAGTATTTTGTCAGGGCTGCGTGGTGACGCGTGACTGTTGGAGACGTTAAGGAACTGCTCCGTGGTTCCGGTGGCAGTGTCGCGGATAAAAATATTGTATTTCGTCACGTCCGTAGGGTTTGCCGTGATCCGCACGCGCAGGCTTTCACCCCAAAGCCCGGGACTCTTGGCCGATAGTGCGAGTCCGCCGATCGCATTAAAGGTCGCTGCTGTTCCGTTTGACAGCCTCACAATGATGGCCTGACTGCCACCGTTAATATAAAAGTCGCGAACTGCGTAACTCATCGTGCTCGGCACCCAGAGACCGCCGAAGATGCGTTCATAATCCGCAAAGCTATTTATTACGACGGGGTCGTCAGTTGGACCACGTTTTGCAGCGCCGACGAATGCGGTGATAGAGGTTGCGACCCCTGTAATCGTTCGCACGCCGCTGGGGATTTCCTCGACGTACACGCCTGGAAAGGTCAGTGCACTCGGCATAATCTTTTACCTCCAGTTGGGATTTGCTTGGCCCAAAGGATGAAGGATTCAGGATTCAAGATGAGACTTCATTCCTTTGTGTTTAAGATTTGAGAGATCTCATCCTGCTTGGCGCGGTTGAGCCAGTAGTAGGGTGGCATTCCTTCGCGCCGGCGCTCTATTACCAGTCCTCTGTTTACAAGTTCAGCGAGGCTGGCTTCGATCTGATGATAATTTCTCTCCGTCCACTCCTTTAAAAGCCACCACTGCGCGATACCCTCCAGAGTATCCTTGGCGTCAGGATGACCTTGCAGGTACTCGAGAATGGCCTTAGCCATCTCTGTTTCCTTTTGTGGTCGATCCTTCACGCATTAATCTCTCTGCTCGTCTTTGTGTCTGAAAGGTGAGTCGGACTAAAGCACGAGCAATGCCACGAGCAGGATGGCGGTTTTGGTTTGTGTTTTTGAAAACTTCGATGTGAGTTGTTCATCGAAGTGGGACGTTGATGGCCCAGTAGTTCTGCGCGGCGTCTCTGCTAAATCATTGTGGACCAGAGGATAAGTCGGGTGGGTCAAATGTGTCCCGGTAGATGCGCGCCAATGGACCAGTATCCACAGATTACGCAGATTTTTCACTGGGCGGTTTGTCGCTTGTCGATGCGGTATTTCTTGATTAAGCGACCGAAGGCGCGGCGATCTTTGCCGGCTTCCTGGGCGGCGTGGGTTACGTTTCCGTTGTGAGTGCGGAGTAAATCGGTCAGGTAGTGTTTTTCAAACTCTGCGATGACAGAAGCTTTTCTCTCTGCAAACGAAACGGGCTTGCTGTCTTCGCAGCACTCTGTTTTCGGAATTGGTAAGTTTTCTGTGCGGATGGTTTCGAGTTCGTTCAGCACGGTCAGTTGTTGAATCACATTCTGGAGCTCACGGACATTGCCCGGCCAGTTATAACGACACAACGCGTCCATCACTTCAGGCGGTAGGGGTGGTGAGATTTGCCCCGCTCGCTCGGAATAGACTCTCCAGAAATGAGCCGCGAGCAATGGAATATCCGATCTTCGTTGACGAAGCGGCGGCAGGGCGAGGCTTATTACGGCCAAACGGTAGTAGAGATCCTCGCGAAAAGTCCCGTCCTGAATTTTTAGCGGCAACTCGATGTTGGTCGATGCGAGGATCCAGACGTTTGCCTGTTTGGGCCTTGCAGATCCAACCGGGTAGTAAACCTGGTCCTGAAGAAATCGTAACAGTTTGACCTGATTCGTGATGCTGAGAGTTTCCACCTCATCGAGGAAAAGTGTGCCGCCTTCGGCTTCGGCGATTAGTCCGGGTTCAGCACTGACCGCACCTGTGAACGCTCCGCGACGATGTCCATAAAGCTCGCTTTCAAAGAGATCCGTGGGAATGGCGCCGCAATTAACCGGCAAAAATGGTTTCGCTGCGCGTGGACTCGAGTAATGCAGCGCTCGCGCAAATTGCTCTTTGCCGGTACCGGTTTCGCCGGTGAGGAGCACGGTTGAATCGAAACGAGCAACAATCGGAATCCGGCGTTTCAGATGCACCATCTTGGGATCTTCACCAAGTATTTGGGCCAAACCACACACTCCCGCCGCGTTATTTATTGCAGTATTTCGGTGACCCGTGTTGAGTAGCCGGCGCACACGTAAGAGCACTTCATTCTCCTGCAAAGGCGTAAACAAAAAGTCCTGGAACTTTTCGAGACCGTCAGTCAGGCCATTCGTCAAAACGTCTGCACTCCCCACTGTCATAACGGAAGTTCGAACGTCCAGCGAGTTCAATTCTTTCAGGAATGCGGCCGTTTCTTCTCTGTTAGTAGGCAGGATCGCGATTAATAGTTGAGGTGGTACACGTGGCGCGAATTCTCCGTTACTGAGCCGTCCGCAGATCTGTTTGACGTTGAGATTTGTGTCGCATTCGATGAGGTGTTTGATTTTTGAGCCAGTCTCTTGATCTCGAGGAGAAGAGAAAATCAGGATATTGGACCGCAGCATGGACTTGAAACCTTTTTAGTTGAGAAATCCGATGACCCGCGTGAAGTGACTATATTGACAGAGGTTAGTTGGCCAATTTGGAGTACTCCCAACCGGGGGATGTCGGGATAAATGACTGACCTGAGATTTAGGCGGTGAGGAACATAAGGTATGAATCTCGAAAAGTCAATAAAAGTTTCTTTATCCACAGATTACACAGATTGATTTTGGATCTGCGTAATCTGCGGATAGCCGTTAGTTTGGTTTCGCGTCGAGTGGGGCCTTCAACGCCTCTTGCGCGTCGTCGTAGTGTTTCTTTGCTTCGTTGTATCCGCTTGTCGCGTCGTTGAGGCCTACCTGATTGTCAGCTTTCTTGAATGCGTCCTTGGCTCTATTGTAGAAGGCAATCGAAGTCTCGTACTTTTTGGATGCACCCTTCAGATCCTTTTGTTCCTCTCTATTCTTACCCCATTCGAAATAAAGCACGGCGGTTTTACTGAGCGTTAGCCCCACCTGGTTGGAGAAACGTGGGTCCTTACTCAGGATCTGGACCGCAGTGTCGTATTCAGTTTTCGCCGCAGGATAGTCCCGGCGCTTTAACTCGATGTCTCCGAGACTCGAATGCGTTCGAGCAATTGCCGGAAGATCTTTTTCTGCTTCGTAGTTCTCCAGCAGGATTCGAAAGTTTTCTTCTGCTTCCTCCAGCTTTCCGGAACTTAACGCTGTATAGGCCTGGCTCAAGATGTAGGACAGTTGAATTTTGCGGTCCTTCGCCTTCAGTTCAGCGTTCTGTTTCTCCAAATTAAGGTTGAGACTTTCCAACTTGACTGCCTGGACCTCTGCCTGTTGGCGTGCAGCCCTTGCCTGCAGACCTAATATCACTGCGAGACACAATGCGACTGCGCCGAGGACAGTGACCGTGCCGATCAACTTCGTCAACTTTCGAAACAGTCTCGCTGTTTTCGCTTCCTGTTCGAGCCGTTGCTCACGTTCCTGAATCTCTTTTGCCTTTGTTTCGCTCAGTTGTCTGCTGGCGCGCAGGTAGGCTGTCAACTCGCGGCTCGGCTCGATCTCGGAAGCATCTGAACTTGCCATCCACCTCTCGGCCACGCTCAGCTCTACATCATCCAAAAGATTCTTCTCGTTACGATCGTTGCGGTCCCAATCAGCAGCTCTTTCTTCCAAACGTTTCCGAGCCTGTTCAACCGCCGGACGCGCCAGCAGCCATTTCCGATTCGATGCCTGCACGGTTTCCACGAATCGATCGTGTGTGAGCTCGTACCACTGCGCTCCGCCGCGCAACTCCATGCGCATTATGCGTTGATTCTCTAACTCGTCCGCAACCGCGTTTGGAATGCCCCCCGTTTCCTTGTCACCTCGAAACACCGTGCCGCGCGTTCCGTTGGGCGTGATCAGTGTGCGCTCTATCCACGTGCGGAGTTTTCCCTGTTTGATGCCGGTTTGTGCGGCGGTCTTCTCGATCGCATTTTCGTAAAAATGCATGAGCGCTTTGTCGACGTCCCCGAATGCCTCGAGATGCTCCGCCGTGATAAGTTCATCGGTCGGAGAGAGATTGTCCCAAAGCGCCCGGCATACCACCTGGAGCTGAAGCGCTTCGACGAATTCGCCGCTGACTTTCTTGGTTCCCTCCGGAGTTCGAACCTTGATGTCCAGTAGATTGTGGACCAGGTTTTCCGCCACACCATCCGCAAATTTTCGGTGGCCGTTTGATTGAACACGCTTGAGCGGTTCGGTAACTGCTCCCAGGGCCGTCTTCTCGCGCAACGGCTCCATACGAAACCGGGTGCGCAACTTTTCCGGCAGCAGCGACACGTAAGGATCCAGCTCCGCTATAAAATCTTCTCGCATCGAGAAGACAACGCGCAGCAGTGGATCGTTGCGTAATGCGTCACGCACTTGCTTGAAGAAGCACTCTCGTTCCTCCCAGTGTTCGGGATAGAGCGTAAACAGCTCCTCAAACTGATCGAAGATGACGACTGTTGGACAATGCCCATCCCCGTTCTCGCCCATCGGTTTAGACGACGCGAGATAATCGGTCAGCGATAGCTTCGCAAAACCATTGACCGCTCCGGGAGGCGAAATGCTCGAGAGCGCATTGAACATATAAATATTCTTGACGCCCTCGGGCTTGCAGCCGGCGACGTTTTCCCTGACGCGCATCGGAGGAAGCACGTGGAACTTTTCTTCGTCGACGAGCAGAGGAATAAGTCCCGCTTTTACGATCGAGGTTTTGCCACCGCCCGACTGGGCGTACAGCAGGACCACTGGATGAGCAGTAATCAGTGATACCAGTTCGTTGGCTTCCTGAGTTCTGCCAAAGAAGATCGCCCGATCGCTTTGCTCGAACGGGCGTGGGCCAATGTATGGTGCATTAATGGTTTCCATTTCCGTTCCGCCGATCTCGAAGCTTCAGTAAAAATTCTCGACACGTTCCCCAGTAAATGCGGATGTCCAGTTTCTTGTACTTCTCGAAATACATGTCCATGTATCCCTGAACACGGTTTCTCTGATCTTCCGGCGCCTCGTCAGGTATAGGTGCTATCTGTACCGCGACGTGAGTCCGGCTGGTCGTGATCTCCAGGTAACTCGCGAGCAAGTGGAACATGACGCGGAAATCCCAATCGCTGAGCCGGTAACCGAGCAGCAGGAGAGACGAACCCGTCATCGCTTTTTCGATTCGAGGCGGGATTAACTTCCCGTCTTTCGAGACATTCATCAGGAACTCGAAATAGTCGTCTTCAGTGAGGACCAGGGAGTCGAGATCCTCGGTCACGCCGTGGAAATTAAACACGACCGGAGTCGCGGCTGAAGGCGTAAAACCGTCAGTGAAGACCGTAGGACCATCGCTGATAAGCCTGTTCCAACGACAGAGTTCTCGCTTAACGTCCTTCTCAGCATGCTTCAGGGCTTGAAACATGAAATCGTCGTAGCCGGTTGTGATGTAAACAGGCAATCCGAGCTCGGCGAGGATACGATAAGGATTATCCGGATTCTTATAGTCAGGCGGTGTAATGGTGGACATTTGCTCCACCAGCTTTCGCCTTGTGTATTCCGCGTCGTACTTGAGCGAGAGAAAACGTGCGACGCGCGCAAGGTTGTTCGTGTCGTCGAACGGATATCCTTCTTCCTGAGTCCATTCCTGCGCAATCTTCGAGCGAAGCGTGAGGACTTTTGAACGCATCCCGGTTCCCAGGATCGGAGTACACTTCTTATCGTTGATCCTCGCAATCAGGACCTTCCAATCTGCTTCGGTTAACCGTTGCAGTGCTTCTGTCTGTGTTTGTGTCTCGACCATAACCATCTTATTACCCCTATGCGGCAATCCGTTGTCGTAGCTGACCTAAAAATTCTGTGGCCGTTCCCCAGAAGACTCTTACGTCGATGTTTTCGTAGTAATCCGAGAGATATTCCTGGGCCTTCCCCTGCAGGTCACCGGCAGCCTGAGGCGGCGTGATTACTGCGAAGTGAGTTCGCTGCAGTCCTGATTCCATGTATCTCGACAGGCTGCGCAGGAGCACGCGAAAGTTCCAATCCGCGATTCGATAACCAACAAAGAGCAGCGTGCTTCCGGTGAGCGCCCGGCGAACAACCGGCGGCATCAACTGATCGTCAACGGAGATGTTGACGAGAAAATCCATGTAGTCGTCTTCCGTGAGCACGAGCGACTCGGCCAGTGGGTTGTAACCGTGCAGGTGGAACACAACTGGCTGTGCAGGAGTTGGGCTGAAATCAGTATCGAAGATCGAAGGCGTGTCTTTGATGTACTTGTTCCAGCGGCAAAGCTCCTGGCGCGGGTCCTTTTCCTTTTTCTTCAGAGCTTGAGTCATAAAGTTGTCGTAGTTTGTCGTTACGAACATTGGGAGCGACAAACTCGCGAGTATGGAGTGCGGTTCAGACGGGCTTGCGTAATCCGGAGAAGCAAACTCCGCAAACATCCTGACCAGCTCCTCCTTTGGAAACATCCGGTCGTTTTTCAGCGCGAGATATTGAGCGACGGCAACCAGGTTGGAGGTGTCGTCGAGTGGGTACTGGTATTGGTTTGCCCACTCGCGCGCTATGTCACCGCCGAGGGGGAGCACGCCATAACACGCCCCCGCTCCAAGAAATGGCGTACATTTCTTGTCTCTGATCCTCTTGATCAGGATTTCCCAGTCTCGATCTGTAAAATCTGCTGACATTGCTACCTTCGGTTAGGCCTGCTCGGCCTGGTTGCGCGCGTGAACTCACGGATGTTGGAAGGGTGAGTAACCGTGTGATTCCGCGGCGGTTAGACAGATACTACTCCAGAATGTCAATGCAACTGGCGGCACATTCGCCGCCAGCGAAATATCCCTTCATTGACTAATGGCAGAAAGGGTCAAAAACGTTTCTGGGAACAGAGGGCTGTGCCTCGAGAGTCCGAATCGTTCTTGGATCGGGTCAGTACAGCGAGCGGTAGCGACCTGGTCAGTGATCGGCATGCGACATTTCCTAATGATTTGTAACTCCTATGGTTTGACCAGGTTGCTACCGCTCGCTGTACTGACCCGATCCAAGCGTGGGGTCCGACTTTGAGGCAAAGCCGGGGCAAAGCGAACGTCACGCTTCACTCTGATTGGTTTGAGTTTGCTCGTTCAGGCTCTCCGCAGCCGCTGCCTGGACGGCGGTGCTATAAAGTACATTCGACGCGAATACTGCCGCGACGAATTGGGCAAGCGGTATGAACTTAATCATGCCCCAGGCTTGCTCTATGGGCCAGGCACGTCCACGAATCAGGCATTCGAGGCTGACGAGGGTGAACACCGAGAGTACCCATCCAATGAGCGGGAGAAATCCTATCACTTGCCAGCGCAGAAACGTTGACATGCGACCCGCGGCTACATAACGGTGAACGAGCAGAGAGGCTGCGATTGATAGCACGACGTGCCATGCAACGACCGGAATCCACGACAGATCTTCGACGACGGCTTCGTATCTTTCGTTATAGCCATAAGATGCTCTAAAGCTCAGGTAATCGTAATACGCAGTAACCCGAGCAGCGAGAAGATACAGGCTGACGGAAAATAGTCCGGAGCAAGCCCCGGCCACGGCTAATCGCAAATCTCTGCGCAGCTTACTCATTGCGGTGGTCCTTTCAAGTGTCAATGCTGATTGGTTTAGACGCTTGAAAAGGAGATAAGTTCCTGGAAGGGTAGAGGCAGTCTGCCGAAGCAGGGCCAATGTCGAGATTGAATTGAAGCCGAAGGCGTTCGGTAACCTCAGCAGGGCCAGTATCGGAAACGCCGAAGGCGTTCGCTAACCTTAGCCCAGGGTTCGAGCGCAGCGAGAACCTTGGGATCGAATTCCAAATTTCGTATTAACCCTGAAAGGGTTCGCCGCAAGAGGAACCCCTTCAGGGTTTTAATTTTTATTACTTGAACCCAGGGTTGTCGCAGCGACAACCCTGGGCTGGGGTTAGCGAACGCCTTCGGCGTTAATGGTGTGAGGTTAGCCAACGCCTTCGGCGTTGATGGTTAAGGCTTGATGCGGATGGTGCCGACGTTGCTGACCTGTCCGTGGAGTTTCACGGTTACGGTGCAGGCGCCGGGTGGGAGGCCGTCCGGGAGTCTGAAACTGATCTGACTAAAGTCAGCATTGGCGCCGGACCACACGTTTTCAGCAGCAACATCATGGCTCACGTTGTTGCTATCAACGAGGTTCACCACGACAGCACTTGCCGGTTCCCCGGGCGCGAGTTGAACGTTCCCCACAAAGATCAAAACTCGCGTGTTTCGATCGTTAACAAGACTCAACAAATTTCCCGGATTGACGACCGGAAACGGATCTCGCACGAAGAGAACAGAATCGAGCGCAACCACTTGATTGGTCGTTGGCCCAGCTTGCTCCAGCATCAGTTTCGGCGCGACCTGCGTAACAGCAGAGCATTTCCCAGTAGCACCGGAACCGGCGTTCCCGGCGTTGTAGATCGCAAGAATTTCCGACGCTGTGAGAGCTCGGTTGTAGACAGACAACTCATCCGTGATGCCGTTTACATTCCCAATCTTCACAGTGGCTCCAGGCGTGGCCTGTGGCCGTTGAGTCATCGTAAATACTCTTACCAGATTGCCATTCAAATACATCGCAATGATGTTGGTATTGTCGTCGAGTGTCGCGGCAAAATGAACCCACTGCCCGATAGGTATAGGATTACTGGAAATCCCCGTTCCCTGGTTGCCATTGAACCAGATTATGAATGAGACACTCCCGCTGAAGACATGAACTTCGTAAGAGCCCGTCAGGGGAGAAACGTTAAGTGAACGCTGCACCACGTAACCGCCCGTGGCATTGAGCTTCAACCAGCCCTCGATGCTCATCGACTTGGTTAGTGTTAGTGAGGGTGAATCGGGAACTTCAGCGTAACCGCCACCGCCAACGTTTGAGAAGTTGCCGAGGAAGCCGCCCCCCACCTTTGCGCCGGCAAAGTTCGGATTTTTTACAAGTGCGCCATTGTTGGTCCCCGTTTGATCGAGCGCATTACCCTCACCTTGCCACCACGCAACCAACCCTGGCGGCACCGGCGCGCACGACGTAGTAGCGCCTCCCTGCTGAACCGTGAAAGTTTGACCGGCAACCGTGAGAGTTCCGGTTCGTGGTGACGAATTGTAGTTAGCGGCAACTAAAAAACGCAGTGGCGTGGAATCTTCCTGAACGGGTTGCAGCCAATTGCTATTACTCGTCGCCAATGGTCTGCATCCAGTCAGAGTCGTCACGGGAACGCTTCCTTCGCCGCCAGTGGCAGTAAAACTTTGGCTGCTTTGATTCAGGCTGAAGGTACATCCCACATTGAATTCAACTTTGATATCCAGACTTTCCGGCGTTGTATTTCCTTTGCCCAGTGCGGTGATTCGAATTCGATTCTCGGTGTCGTTGAAAACACTTCCTATTTGGAGAGGGGCATCCCAAACGCTCTCGGTGGCAGGGGTCATATCGAGAATCTCAGTTTCTCTGAAATCACGACTACGATAGTCCCAATTGATAATCGCGCCATTCATGCTGGGCGGCGTGTCAGTGAATAACTGTCTGAACTCGATCCAATAGTTCTTGTCTATATTCTTTCTTATCTTGAGCGCTCGAATTCCCGCCGTCGCCGCATCGTGAGCAAAGACCCGATAAACTCCGTCCTGAGTTATCACCTGCACGTCCGCATCAGTTATCCATTCCAAACGTCTCTTGTACTGCGTGGTAAAGTGAGCACGTGAATCAAACCCTCCGCCCATCACGTCGAACCAGTTTCCGTATTCGACATTGCTTCCTGGACCAATCGTTGAACCATCCGTAGTGCGCCACAGGTTTGCGTGCAGGAGTCCGTAGTTATGTCCGAGTTCGTGAGCAGTTACTCTCAAATCGAAGGCTCCGTTCAACGCCGCGCCCCGCGCGCCAACGAACGCTATGCCTCCATAACCAAACCCCGAGTTGCGACTCATCGCAAAAAGATCGAGATTGAAGTTGTCTGGATCAAATCCAGCCGCACGCGAGGCATTTTCCGCGTCTGTTCGTAATGCCCCGAAGTTGTTGAAATAAAACGATTGTGCCTGGGGCATTCTCACTACCGGCGTGACTGTCACCGCGAGTGACGTCTGATGGAGAGAGTTGCTGACGTAGAATGGGCTTACTTGATCGTTGATGAGGCTCTCGGCCCTGGAAACAGTTAGGGGCTGATTTTGGAAGTCAATGGGTTCGCCTGGTCTATCAGGGAAGTCGAGGCGAATGAACAGAACCGTTTTGTCTCCCTGCGTCCACGGTGATGATGCCTCGACGCCGTTGGGACGAACTGGGCCAATCTTTTCTTCCCATGCGACCTGGTCCTGCACGAAGGTTTCGAGTTCCGACGGCGATGAGAAATTGACGAGCTTGCCTCCAATCTCTGCCTGCGCGGGCTGTATTCTTCTCACCGGCTCCTCGTCGACAACCATATCTCCGTCGAGCACGACTCCCTGCAGCGGAATGTTGAGTTTGGTAGTAATGTATTCGCGTCTTCCATAAACCAAAGCGCGGTACGTCGTGGTTCCGATCGTGACTTCGCGTTCGATTCGCGAGCCCGTCATCATCTCGGGTGAATGATGGTCCTGATGAAGCATCACCACGTAGACACGGAAATCACCGTAAGCATTTACCGGAGTCTCCACCTGACTTTTGATCGACGCGGGTATTCGTCGATAGACGTCGCTTGAAACCGCATGCTCTAACGCCGATTTCGGAGACAGCGACATCAGTTCTTTGAAAAGCGCTCGACGAGTGGCGGCCAACGTCTTTCCTTTTTCGATATCCACGTCGTTGAGTGAGTAGTTTGAGGTTCCGACTTTTTTGACCCAGTCGTCAAAATCGGAAAGTACCGGGGAGTCGAGGATGAGCTTCAGCCGCGCCTCTTGAGATTGGCTGGAAGACGACGAGGATGAGCCAATGATCCAAAGCAGCAGTGTTGTGAGTAAACCGAAACTGATCCAGTGAACGGCTCTCTTGAAAACTTTTGGAGGCATGAGCAGTTCCTCAAAGGCCGGATTTTAGCTAGACGCAAGGACTAAACGATTGACCTATTCACAGATTCCGCAGATTATAAACCAATCTGTGTAATCTGTGGATACCAGGAGTGGAGAGATGGTAGCCAGGAAAAGCTCACGAAAGTCGAAAGCGCGGAAAGCCGCGAAGAAGACCTCAAAATCCAAAGCACGCAAGAAGTCGCCCGAGTCAAACAAGGCGATGCGTTTGACGTTCTCTTACGACGGCGACGACGTGAAGCTGA
>Ga0105238_10004833_pt1 | contig 13328 bp, 13 predicted proteins | sample KBSC34metaG_FD_81526 | JGI IMG/M metagenome (GOLD analysis project Ga0105238, IMG submission 81526) | Corn rhizosphere microbial communities from Kellogg Biological Station, Michigan, USA - KBS C3-4 metaG | ecosystem: Host-associated > Plants > Roots > Rhizosphere > Soil | place: Michigan, USA... | reverse complement strand
TCATGCGCGGGTTCGTCTGCCCCGTCGCGATGATGTCGATGGCCTGCACGATGGGCACGCCGGCCGCCATCATGACCGCGATCTGGCGACTGAACACCGCGATCTCGCGTGGCTTGATGCGCTTGCCCGCCGCGCCGAACAGCGGTTTGGCCTTGGGTTTGACCGATGTCGGGGTGATTCCCTGCCGGCGCAGCTCGGCTTTCACGAGGGCTGCAGTTTTTGCAGCGTATTCGCCCTTGAGCTTCTTGCCGCGCTTGTCCGTACCCACCCACTGGAATGGCAGCAGTTGGTTGACCTGGGCACGCGCGCGGCCGAGGTCGGCGGCCGCCTGTTTGCCTCTGACAGTAGCGGTTGCAGTAGCCATAAGTGGATTAATCCTTCGTGACGCGGTTTATTTCGGCGAGACTCGTAATGCCGTTCTTTGCCTTTAGCAGCGCGGATCCACGCAGATCCCTGATGCCCGAATCGCGTGCTGCTTCACCAATCTGCATGGCGTTTCCGCCTGCGAGAACAATTTTTGCGATCGATTCAGTAATCGGCATCGTCTGGTAAATGCCTGTGCGCCCCTTGAATCCCTCATTGCAGCTGGCACAGCCCACTGCATCAAACAACTGCAGGTCTTCGACGTCGGCCTCGCTGAAGCCCTCGGCGAGAAGAGCCTGCCTTGGTAGCAGCATCGGTTTACGGCAGTCGTGCAGGCGCCGCGCGAGCCGCTGCGCGATGATCAGCGTGATGGATGAAGTGATGTTGTAGGGCGCGATACCCATGTTCATGAGGCGGGCAACGGTTTGCGGCGCGTCATTCGTGTGCAGCGTCGAGAGCACCATGTGGCCGGTCTGCGCGGCTTTAATCGCGATTTCTGCGGTTTCGAGATCGCGGATTTCGCCGACCATGATGATGTCGGGATCCTGGCGCAGGAACGAGCGCAGTGCGGCGGCGAATGTCATGCCGCGCTTCTGGTTCTGCTGGACCTGGTTCACGCCCGGGAGTCGGATTTCGACCGGATCTTCGACCGTCGAAATATTGCGCCCTTCAGTGTTGAGGATGTTGAGCGCGGTATACAGCGACACGGTCTTGCCGGAACCGGTCGGGCCGGTCACGACGACCATGCCGTAGGGCTTCTCGATCGCATCGAGGAATAGTTTCTTCTGGTCGTCCTCGTAGCCGAGCTTCTCGATACCGAGCTTGGCGGCCGACGCGTCCAGGATACGCAGCACGACCTTCTCGCCGAACAGCATCGGACACGTGCTGACGCGGAAGTCGATCGACTTGGTCTTGGAAAGGTTGAGCTTGATGCGCCCGTCTTGCGGCACGCGGCGCTCAGCGATGTCGAGGCCGGCGATGACCTTGAGGCGGGACGAGATGCGCGGCGTGAGTTTGGCCGGTGGGGAAGCGACCGACTTGAGGATGCCGTCCATCCGGAAGCGAACGCGATACGTCGATTCGTAGGGCTCGAAATGGATGTCCGAAGCACCACGCTTGATCGCGTCGACGAGCACCTTGTTGATGAACTTGACGATGGGCGTGTCGTCGCCGGTCGCATCCGTGCCACTAGCGTTGTCGTCCCCGTCCACGTCCGACAGGTCGCCTGTGGTCAGGTCCTCGGCGCCACCCTCGCCGATCTCCGCCATGTTCACGCCTGCAGCGTTGAACGCCTGCTCGATCAGCAGTGCGATCTGCGCTTCATCGACGAGGATCGGCTCGACCGCAGAATTGGACTGGAACTTGATCTCGTCGAGCGCGCGCAGATTGGTCGGGTCGGAAACGCCGACGAACAGGCGATTGCCGCGCTTGAACAGCGGAACCACCTTGTGCTGATTGATCAACTCCTCGTTGACGAGCCGAACCGGAAGCTGGGTCGGATCGAGCGATCTTGCATCGAGCAGCGGTACGCCGAACTCTTCCGAAGTGGCGATTGCGATCTGCGCAGTGCTGGCGAGCCCCAGTTCGACGAGCACCGCCGAAAGCGGCATCTTCTGGCGAGTCGCGGCGTCGAGCGCCTTGCGCGCGTCTGCCTCGGGCACGACGCCCTGCGTGACCAGCCGACGGATAACTCCCGTCAGGCCGGCAAGAGGCGGGGTACTCATCAGCGTGGCCATCGAATCCCCCGACAAATCCTCGAAACTAAAGGAGAATGTAGCGCAAATTTCAAGCCGAGTGTATAACTTCTTCGGCCTCGAAGCGACTCGCCAGGTGCCATCTGCCGGGGTGCTGGGCCGGTCGGGTGAGCGGCAACAGGCTTAGTGACTACTGGTTGGCAGAAAAGATAGGGGAGTTTCCTTGATTAGCATCGTGCTGCCTGCGAAAAACGAAGCCGCCGCCCTGCGAGACCTGTTGCCGCGGCTCAGAGCAGCATTTGCGTCCGACGTCGAGATCATCGTCGTTAACGACGGCTCGACGGACGATACCGCCGCAATTTGCGAACAAAACGCGGTGAAGGTCGTAAACCAGGCCTATTCGATGGGCAACGGCGCCGCTATCAAGCGCGGGGCGCGTGAGGCCAAGGGCGACATCCTGTTCTTCATGGATGCCGATGGTCAGCACGATCCGGCCGCCGTCAAGAGTTTGCTCGATCGCCTCGCGCAGGGATTCGACATGGTCGTCGGCGCTCGCAACTGGCAGGGCCAGGCCGGAGTGGGCCGTGGCGTGGCGAACACGATCTACAACTGGCTGGCGAGTCGCATGACTGGCTTCGAAGTCGCAGATCTGACTTCGGGATTCCGAGCGGTTCGCGCCGACAAGTTTCGCGAATTCATCCATCTGCTGCCGAACGGCTTCTCGTATCCGACGACGATTACGATGGCGTTTTTCCGCAGCGCCTACGCGGTAGCCTACGAACCCATCACCGTTGCAAAGCGCATCGGCAAGAGCCATATCCGGCCACTTCGCGACGGTGTGCGTTTTCTGCTGATCATTTTCAAGATTGCGACCTTGTATTCGCCGCTAAAGCTGTTCCTGCCCGCGAGCGTGGCGTTTTTCCTGCTAGGAATTGGCTATTACTCATACACGTTCGCAACGATGCACCGGCTCACCAATATGAGCGTTTTGCTGTTCTCTGCGGCAGTTATTGTGTTTCTGATTGGACTGATATCCGAACAGATCACGGCACTGACCTTTCGGCGCGATGAATGAAGCACGAATCGCGGCTCGTGATGGGGGCTGCTAAGTTTCGCGGAAACGCGAAATGGCGACACCCGCCGCCCATGCGCTCAGATCACCGGCCATTGTGACGATACGGAAACTGGCGGCGGCGATGACGGTTACACTGACAGGCCACGCCGAGGTCAGCAGGTGACTTGCGACCCATTCGAAAACGCCGATCCCTTGCGGTGCGAATAGTGCGACAAATCCCGCAGACCAAGAAAGCAGGTAGCATGAGGCTATCCGAAGGACGCCGCTGCCCTGCAGGCCGAATGCCGCCGCCCAGTAGGCACAAAAGCTGGCGCCAGCGAAGGTCCAAAACAGCGCTGCCGCAAGGATCGCCATCAAAATTCCAGCCAGATTTTTTTTTGTGCATCCTTGTGTTCTCAGTATCCACAACGCAGTAACTGCGAGTAGCGCCAATGCGCCGATAAGGACGCAGGCGATGACCCCATGCAGAAACGCGATGCCTTCAATGTGAAGTAACACGGAGGCACCCAATGCGGCGCTGACGCACACAGCGATTAGGTGCTCGGCGACCAAAATGAAGAGGGAATCTGCCTTGCTCACTTCAAGCCGACGGTAGGCCGCGAATCGAGCTACGCTCTGCCAGATGCCACCAGGCAGATACTTGGCTGGCAAGCGCAGTACGGAGATCAGAGCCAGTTCGCGGTAGCCCAACGGTAGGTTCAGGATGCGCATAACCGCGAGCGAGCCCAGCGGGCCGACCCACTGTGCAGCGAACCAACATACCCATGCCAACAGCAGGTATCGGGGGGACACGGCTCCCAACAATGGGGCTAGGTGGTCGCCTGCGCGATAAGCGGAGTACACCAAGAATCCCAGTGCAACAGGGATGAACAGCCGTCTGCCCCAAGACAGACACTTCGCCGCGAATTCTTTTGGGAAAGGTATCTTCCGAATGGAATTCATGCGACGCGCCTCCTCGCCACGAGGTAGCGCGCCGGCAGTTGCGCGGGGAACGCCAATGTAAACGCGATTTTGTCCGAAACTCTTAGGTCGGATGACCAAACGGATTTCAAGAGGTCGAACGGCAAGCGCGCCAAATGCAACCATGGTTTTCGAATGCGAAACTCGGCGCTGTGGTAGCGACGCTGGCGATCGTCGTAACTCTCGCTCGTCCGAGTCTGGCGCCGCGACCACAAGGCGTCAGATGCGGGAATGAAGTCGCCCGTCAGAATCAGCCTGGACAGCAGGATGAGATCCGCGCCCGGATAGTTGGGAACAGGCACGGCAGCTCTCAATGAAGAGGTGCGTATCAGTCCATATACGGCATGCATATTCGCCCAGAGTAACGTCAATATCCGGGCGAGCGGGTCCATGCCACGAGTGTCGAGAATGCCAGCGCGCTCTCCGTAGGGCAGAGAAGCTGTGTCTATCCATTGCGATTCCGGAACGGCAATCACCGCGTTTGGGGAGCGCACCAGCATCTCGACGCATTGCGAAACCAGATTGGATGACCAAAGATCGTGTCCCCCGGCCCACATGAAGAACTCTCCGCGCGCAGCATCAAGGCAGCGCAGAAAGTTGGCGGCGGCGCCCTCGTTGACGGACGTACTAAGAACTCGCACGCGCACATCCATTGCGGCGGTCCGCTCGCAAATCTCTCGCGTTCCGTCGGTCGAGGCATTGTCTGAGAGGATGAATTCAGTCCTTGTGTAGTCCTGCGCCAACAGACTCGCCAAGGTCTGTTCTAGGAATTTCGCTTCGTTACGGACGGGGATCCCTATGCTGACCAACGGCAAATTCGGATAGGGATCATTCGACATGGTTCACCTAAGCAGGCGAGTTGGCTGGGCGGCGTTCTAGGCCGTGATGGCGTAAGTGCACGCTAGCGACGCCGAAGATAGCCGCCTGGCGCGACTGTGATCAACAGCTTGCTTTCAATGTCCTCGTCGACTTCGAAATCATTGTTGCGGGACAGGAACTCATGCACCGCCGTTTTTGGGTTGTTGCCGACGTCCCAAGGGCGATCGGCGTACATACCGCCTGGCAAATCTTCGATCAACGTGTCGAACACCACACAGTAGCTACCCGAGCTGACCAACGGCGCATATGCATCGAGTTCGGCGAGGACGTGCTCGTGCGTGTGGTTGGAGTCGAGTATCACCATGATTCTTTCAAACTCGCCTGCGCGTTCACGCACCCGCGCTACGATCTCCGGGGCGATGGAAGAACCCTGGATCATGTCGATGCGGTGTGTCATAGGGTGCGCATCGATGGCAGCGCGATTGTGCGCGCGAATATCGATGTCGATACCCAGCACGCGACGGCGCGTGGCCTTTGGATCGAGTGCTTGGCCGGTTTCGATCGCATCGCAGTAGTCAAGCATCGCCAGCATCGATGCGCTTAGGATCAACGATCCGCCGTGAGCAATACCGGTTTCGATGACAAGATCCGGTTTGATCTGCCAGATCAGTTCCTGGATGGCGACAATATCTTGGGGGACTTGGATTATCGGCCGCCCTAACCATTGGAAATTGTAGGCGTACGCGCCTACATCCCCGGCTTTGAGCATCCAAGCAAGGGAGTCCGCCTTGAGGGCGGCGTTCGCGCGCAGCCGCTTGATGTTGTCGCGAACTTGCGTCTGGAACTGTTCGGTCGGATTCATGCTTTGGCTTTGGCTTCTGGAATGCAATTGATCTTGTCGATGCGTTTCGCCCATCTGAGTTCCGGTAAAGATTCATCTAACGGCACAGCTCGAATCTGGCACTCTTCATGGCGGCGTTAGCCGCAGTTGTTCGACGAGCACGATGTCGCGCCAGCAGCCTTTGCCGCTGATGGCGATGCTAGCTTCCTTGCCCTCAATGAGCAAAAAATCCACCTCTGCGCCGTCTGATGCTGACCGTGCCACGCCCTGCGATCATCGATCCGCACATCGTCGATCGCGTGTCTCATGAGGAGGATCGCTATAGAGGCGCGCTTATCCAATGCCGCCCTCTTTCCGCTGTTATCAACGCTTGCGTGGCCGCGCGGGGTTTCCTGACAACACCGTACTCTCGCTCCAAGTGCCGAAGACGACGGAGTTCGGCGCGACGATGCAACGATCTCCAAGCACTGTGCCAGGCATGACGACTGAACCGGATCCAATCCAGCACCCGGCTCCTATTTTTACCTTGGCATATTTGACCACCGGCGCTTCCGTGCGACTGTCCGACTGGCTGTCGCCGTATTGCGTGGTAACAACCGATTGCGGCCCGAGATGGGTGTAGTCGCCGATTTCCACGCCACCCTCGCCGAGGATCATTGCCGCATGGGCAACGACGACGTGGTTGCCAAACTGAACTGGCAACCCGCGGCGCGATCCATAGATGTACGAACAGGACTGCAATGTACACTTTTCGCCGAACGTGATCGACTCGCGGTACTTGATCGTTACCGCGGATTCGATGAGCACGCCGTACCGCAACGCGACGTTAAACGCGTTCGTGACGATCTTTATGCGCTGTCTTATGTTCTTCCAGATCACGGCAGGTTCGTATCATTTCTTCTGGAGCGCACTCAAGGCCTGACGTATAGCGGGAAAACTTTGCAGCTCGTGGATTTGTTCGTCACTGAACTGCACCCCAAACTCGTCTTCGATAGCGAGCATGATCTGCATTTGCTTAAGCGAGTCCCAGCTTGCCACGGTAGCTGGAGCAGTCTCGTCATTGATCGCCTGAGATGGAATGTCTAAGACCTGCGCAAGGACAGTTTTAAGTCGCTCTTCCATCATTTTTATCCCTCAATTTACTGTATCACCTTATCGCCAATGACCGTGGTCGCACTAGGACGACGCTCTAACAAGCTCGACAACGCCGAAGCCTTTTATGAGTACGAATGCCACCTCGCGTCCGTCGAACAACGGCGCTGGAGTTGGAGGGACAATCTGAACCACGCGTTCTCCACCTCCGATCATATTCTCGATAGATTGTCCGATATCCGAACACTCATAACAGAGGTGATAAATGAGGCTATCGGACTTCTGCAGCACGCTTGCAAGCGGACCGGCTGTCTCCGTCGGAAAGATGATCTCGATCGCGGGCATTGAAGGATGCGTGCACCAGATCAGATTTACATTCTGGCTTACATCTAGAAGCGGCGCACTCAAATTGTAGCCGAGGGCGCCTGCGAAATGCACTGCGCGCACCGGTGTCCTGACCGCAAGACCGAAATGATGAAAAGAGAGACCGTAGCCATTCATCATTCTGGCTCCATGACGAGCGCAATGTTGACCGGTAGCTTTTTGACGAGTGAATCCTGCAGGGTCAAGCCTGGATATGGTGCAGTTTGGGCCTTCAGGACCCGGAAGCCGGCAGCGACGGCCATATCCGTGACCGCCTCTGGCGAATCATAGAGATAGATATGATCGATCGCAGGCGCGTTGATGGCAGTCGTGACAAAGACGAAAGCCTTGTGGTCGACCAGCGACCGGATCTTTTTGAGAAAAGCGAGCGGATTCTCAACATGCTCCAGCACCTCGCCCATGACGACGGCTTGGAAGGAGCCGTCGACCTGATCGGTCAAGAAATCGGCGCAGACGAATTCGTAGTTGCTAAATTGGCCAAAATTGCCGCTCGATAGCAATGATCGCGTCAGGGCAATACTTGTTTGGCTGATGTCGATGCCTAGATGCCTCCGATATCTCCCGAGCCGCATTGCGTCCATAAAGTAGACGCCGTGCCCCGGTCCAATTTCCAGGTATTGTCCTTCTTGTTGGCGCGGAAAAGCGTCGACAAAGCAGCGATGGATGACGCGATGATTGGGCCAAAGGTAGGTCGTCAGCGCCAAGCCGTACATGTAGCGCTTCATGTAGTCTTCATTCTGGTAGACGGAAGCTGCTACATCGGCATAGGAGCTGTGACGATAGCGTCCGTGACGCTGGAAGTAGAACTGCTCCTTGAGCGTATCCCGCACGATGGTGTTGTAGCACTCCGCAAGGTAGCTAAAGTCGAACCCTGAGGAAAGGCAGTAGGCGATATAGCCTTCCAACGCACTGCTCTCTGATGTTTCGAGAGATGCAACTGATGACTTCAAAAAAGCGACTTGCAAGGGGTTCGCTTGCAGAATGATCTCAAGCAGGCGGCCGATATATCCTTCGAGTCGGAATGTCATCTGCGAATCACTCATCGCTTTGCGTGATCGATACATAATCGATGCCTGCCGGCAAGGCCTGGGCAAGCAGGTCAAATGCGTAGTTTTTTGTTCCGCCGTCGGAAGCAGTAAGAATGAAGCCAGCCTCATCATAGAACGATGCAACCTGGCCATTCTTCGCGGTGGCTATGAATGCTGATTGCACCGTTTCAACGCATTCTGCTCGCAATGTCCCCAGCAAATACTGCAGGAAGGCAGATTCCACGTTTCTTCCCAGAACACGGCAGCTCATCAGGAAGGTGTCAATTTCGGTAGTTCGGGAGTCCTTCCGTCTAAGGATGGCGGCACCCGCAATTCCGTAGTCCCCGAATTTATCGCTGACCCGGAAGGCATACACCGTGGCATTGGTCGCCTCGATAAGAGTCGTAATTTCCTGCTCGGCATAGCGCCTTGTGGTTAGGTTGAATTGATTGGTCTTCTGGCTCAGTTGTGCGATGCGAGCTGCCAGTTTTTGGTCGTCTGCATAAATCGTGATCCGCAGGGATAGCGAGCGCAAGTAATCTTCAATATTGTCGTAGGTTTTGCGCAGTTCCTGCCGACTCGCTTCGAGGCGGTATTGCTCGGTCTTGTTCCTGTCCTCTGGGGCTTCAGCCAGCTGGAAGAAAAGATTGCTGATCGTACGAAAATTCCGCGGATAATCCACAATCCTCGACGGTACGAGCAGGGTGGCAACTTCGGGAAGCTGTTCGCGCAGCAATTCGATTTCGAAGGACGAGTCGTCAACGAATACAAGGCTGTCTAAGCCCACATTCAGCGCCTCTGCGATTGCTCGAATGTTCGTCGCCTTGTCGGACCAGTTGACCCGCTTGATGGCCAAGTGATGGTCCTTGATGACCATTTCCGGATGACGCTGCAACATCTCGTCGACATCCTCCGGATTATTCTTGCTACAAAGAGCGAGAAGTACGCCGCGCCTCTGAAGCGTCAGGGCGATATGCTGAATCTCAGCGTAGATAGCACCATGCGGCTTGCCGCTGCCGAGAATGACGCCATCGAGGCCGTCCTCACCAATGATCCCGCCCCACAGCGTATTGTCGCAATCCAGGACGAGCACCTTCTTGGCCTTGCCATACAAGGCTCGGATCGGGGCCTTCACCAAGGTGGCATATTCTTTGAAGAAGGCGATGGTATAGGGGCTTTTCGCCGAATAAAAAAGTCGCCAGTCGATAGCGGCATCCACAGAGATCGCCTGCAGGATGTCACACACCTCCAATATTCGTGCATTGGTAGGCAGGTCCTTCCGTAGATACTGATCCGCGCGCTGGCAGAAGCGCTGAAATGCGTTGCTCGCGGGAGTCGGGTAACCGAACATGCCAGAGGTAAAGGTGTTCAGCAAGACCAATGGCGTGGACTTCAGATTGTCGAGCACCATCGCCGCATCGAGCTCGAATTTCGTCAGGAGGTCCGCTTCTTCCGATGCCGTAAAGTTCCCGATCCTGTAGAAGAGGCCATCGACATAGTTCCACCCATCCCAAAAGATGATGATGGCGTCGTACCCGGCATTATTCCGACTTTCCTGCAGAATATTGTCGTAGGTTCCGATCGAGACCGTGGCATTGACGCCTTCGGATCTGAGGGAATATTCGAGGATTTCGCGGAGTTGGTTCACCGTTACGTTGGTGAGGACACGAATCTTGAAAGGCCGGGAGGAGAGCTTCTGCCCCAGTTCCCGGTTCAGCGAAACGATCTGGGAATACTTAAGCGCGCCGGTCACAGAGAGCAGTACCCCAGACGGCGTTCCAGAAATGGCGGGATCGTTCCGATTCCGGTTCCCGCGGAATCACTTTGCTCGGAAACCAGGGGGGCAGCGGCACGCTTCGCTGACGCGACAAAGGCAGCATACTGAATTTGGTCGTCGACAACGATCATGATAACAGAGCGGGACACCTTCGATTTCGGTCGCTGCATTCGGAGCATACTCCGACGTGCGGCATCAAGATCTCTGGACATCGTTGCCGGTCGCCTGGTTTCGGCTTGGATTGATGAAGTCGCGCCACGGAATTGTGCGCGCTCGAATGAAGTCGCGACCCTGCGGCCCACAATTCGCTACGAGGTCAAGTGCGGTCACGTAAGGGGTAAAGTCACCATGAAGCTGCGGATAGCTCTGTCGGCGGTAATCGATATATTCCACGTCGACCCCTGCGCTCTCGAACGCAGCATGGTCTAGGTATCGAGCAGCACCATGCCCGGTCACATAGGAAGTGCCTCCCAGTTGCTTGACGATTGCCAAAACTCGACTAGATCCGGAACCGGATATTCCGAGGTCGGAGACATCGACGAATCGTGTCGACTTGGTAAGGCCAAAATACTCTGCAATCCCTAGAAGCGAAGCTCGTGCAAGGTTACCGATCGTCGCGTGATCCGAGGAGTACGCTTTCTCAGCTATGCCAATCGCATCTTGAAAATACGGGGCGCCATCCAAGCTGCGTGCAAGCAACTCAAGGTGCTGGCCACGCCAATTCGAGATCGGCTGAATCTGGACGTCGGCAATCCGCTGTCCAAGGTGGAGGGTGCGCAGTGGAACTGTCAGCCAACGCACGCCTTGGCGCGTCTTCACCTGGATTCGATTGGTGAAACTGCCCTTGGAGAATTGAACATCGTCGTAGTGCACAAATACATCCGCCGCATGGATCTGTTCGAACATTCCGACCCAAGGAAACAGCATGGACTGCGAAATAACTACGCGCATGTTCCTGGACAGAAATCCACGTCATCAACCTTGATGTGGTCCGGATGCGACATCGTCGAACGGATCACAACACAGTCCGAACTGCCGCGACGACACGCTCCAGATCATCGGTGGACATGTCGTGGTAGCTGGGGAGATTCGTCGCCCGACTGGAAAGCGCGTAACTTGCAGGGTGTTCTCTATCGGTAGGGAATAACCGGGTCGACGACAGCGGCCAAAAGAATACACGTCCATCAATGTTATCTGCCCTGAACGCCGCCAATAACGATTGACGATCGAAAAGCACGTCAGCATCGATCACTATTGTCGGCATCCAGAAACCATTGCGGGTACCCTTTGGTTCCGGATTCATACTCAGCGGCGAGCCTGCGAGTGCGGCGCGATAGCCCTCGAACACCCGTCGCTTCCCTGCGATCAATTCATCAATACGCTCCATCTGTGCGCAACCGATGGCTGCTTGCATATTCGACATCTTGTACTTAAAGCCGATGCGCTCTGGCCAGAATTGGCGCGTTTCGCCACGCGAGCGTCCGTGGTTGGACAATGTGAGAACGCTTTCGTAGAGCGCCGGGTCGTCGGTGACGAAAATGCCGCCTTCGCCCGTTGTCACCGTCTTGGTGCCGTGGAAGGAGAATGCGCCGAAAATGCCGATCGAGCCGGCGCGCCGCCCGTGCCAGATCGAACCCAACGCCTCCGCGGCGTCTTCGATCAAGTGCAGGCCATGTCGTTTGGCAATCGCGCCGAGCGCATCCATGTCGCAGAGATTGCCGTACAAATGCACGGCCATGATCGCTTTCGTTCGCGGCGTGATCGCCGCCTCGACAGCGGCAGGATCCAGACACCAGGTGTCGGGCAACACGTCGACCAACACGGGTTTCGCGCCCAAATGGACGATTGGCGCAGCAGAGGCGATCCAGTTGATGTCGCCCAGGATGACTTCATCACCAGATTTAATGCCAAGGCCCGCCATGCCCAAATGCAGGGCGCCCGTTCCGCTCGCCGTGGCGATCGCGAACTTACTGCCGAGATGATCGCAGAATAGGCGTTCGAAACGATGGATGTAGTCATAGCAGTGCTCGCCCCAGCCGTTCGCGGCGGCATCTGTCGCATACGCGATTTCGCGCTCGGTGATCGAGGGCTTGGTGTAATAGATGCGGCTCGGTGCAGTCACAGAATCTCCAAGCGCGGCACGGCGATCACGAAACGGCCACCCCAGTCCCTTATGTACGTCAGTTGCGCCGTGATTTCGGGTTTGAGGTTCCAGGGCAGCACCACAACGAAGTCCGGGCGGTCGACTCGCAATTGTGCCTCGTCCACGATAGGAATGCGCGACCCTGGAAGATGCCTTCCTTGTTTGTGCGGCGAGGCATCGACAACGTAGGGCAGCAGGTCGGGCCTAACGCCCGCATAGTTGAGCAGCGTATTTCCCTTGGCCGCCGCGCCATACGCCACCACCTTGCGGCCCGCGCGATGCTGTGCGAGCAGAAACTCTAGGAAATCATTCTTGACCGCGTCAGCTTGAACCTGAAAGCCGCTGTAGTAATCCGCCCTGCGCATGCCGAAGTCGTCTTCCTGCCGCAGCAAGGAAGCCACGGCGGGCGTTTCCGGGTGCGCGCCCTTCATATGACTGACCCACAGGCGTAACGAACCACCGTGAGTAGTCAGTTGTTCGACGTCCCAGATATTGAGGCCGTGCGCGGCGAATATTGATCGTGCCGTATGCAGGGAGAAGTACGAGAAATGCTCGTGGTAGACCGTGTCGAACTGCCGCTGTGCGACCAATTGCATCAAATGCGGGAATTCGACAGTGATCGTGCCGCCAGGCGCCAGCGCCAGCGCCAATCCTGCGACAAAATCGTTGAGATCGGGCACGTGCGCGAGCACGTTGTTGGCGACGATCAGGTCGGCGCGGCGTCGCTTCTTGGCGATTTCAGCGGCGAAGTCTCGCCCGAAAAAGCGGACGAGGGTTTCGATGCCCTTGTCCTGCGCAACCTTGGCGGTGCCGACGGTCGGCTCGATGCCGAGGCAGGGAATGCCGCGCGCGGCCACGTACTGCAACAGGTACCCGTCGTTCGATGCGATTTCCACAACCAGGGAATCGCTGCCCAATCCAAGGCGATTGGTCGCGTACTCAACATAGCGTTCGGCGTGCGCTAACCATGACTTTGCATACGATGAGAAGTACGCGTAATCCGGGGCAAACAGTGCCGCGTGCGACTGCACTTCGTCGACCTGCACGAGAAAGCACGCTGGGCAGGTAAACAGCTTCAGTGGAAACCAGACTTCTGGCGCGTTGAGTGCTTCCTGTGCCAGATAGGCATTCGATGGTGGTGCCGTGCCTAGG
>Ga0105238_10004832_pt1 | contig 13332 bp, 10 predicted proteins | sample KBSC34metaG_FD_81526 | JGI IMG/M metagenome (GOLD analysis project Ga0105238, IMG submission 81526) | Corn rhizosphere microbial communities from Kellogg Biological Station, Michigan, USA - KBS C3-4 metaG | ecosystem: Host-associated > Plants > Roots > Rhizosphere > Soil | place: Michigan, USA... | reverse complement strand
CATCATGGAGGCGGCGGCGCGAGAACCGCTGGCGGGGCCGCCGGGGGCACGTTCGGTCTACACCGATCTCGGCTTCATCTTGCTCGGCTGGCTGCTGGAACGGGTGGCCGGCGAACGCCTGGACGTGCAGGCGCGCCGGCGCATCTTCGAGCCGCTGGGGCTGCGCGCGTCGCTGTTCGCCCCGATCGACGAGGTTGCCGGCGCGGTGCCGCGGCCGGCGGAGCTGGGCCCGGTCGCCCCGACCGAGGCCTGTCCTTATCGCCAGCGGGTGGTGGTGGGTGAGGTCCACGACATGAACGCGTTCGCGATGGACGGGGTGGCAGGGCACGCGGGGCTGTTCAGCACCGCCGCCGACCTGGCGGCGCTCGCGCAGGCGCTGGTGGGGGCCTGGCGAGGCGACGCCGGCGTCACCCTGGTCGACCGCGATGTGGTCCGCGAGTTCTGGCTGCCGGCGGGGGTGCCCGGCTCGACCTGGCGCCTGGGGTGGGACGGTCCCGCCGACGCGAAGTCGCAGGCGGGGACGCGCCTTTCGCGCGCGGCGGTGGGGCATCTGGGCTTCACCGGCTGCTCGTTGTGGATCGATCCGGCGCGCGCCCTGATCATCGTGCTGCTGTCGAACCGCATCCATCCGGCGGTGCGCGACGATCCGCGCTTCCGCGCGTTCCGACCGGCGGTCCACGACGCCATCCTCCAGGCGCTGGGCTGAGCTTCAGCCGAGCGGCGGCACCAGCCGCCATTCGCCCGGCGGCAGCTCGGCCGGCAGCGTGTAGGCGCCGAAGCTGACCCGGCACAGGCCCACCACGTGGCTGCCCAGCGCCGCGAAGATGCGGCGCACTTCGTGATAGGCCCCGCCGACGATGGTGATGCGGGCCAGCGTTGTCGCCCCGGGATCGATGCGCAGGCTGGGGTGGGCTTCCTCGCGGGGCAGCGTCGCCAGCTCCACGATCTCGGGACGATGGCCGTCCTCCAGGGTCAGCTCGGGGGGCGGCGCGCGGAAGGGCCCGGCCAGCGCCGCCTGGTAGGTGCGCGGGACGCGCCGCTTCGGGTGGGTCAGCCGCTGGATCAGCGGACCGTCGTTCGTCCACAGCAGCAGGCCCGATGAATCGAGATCGAGCCGCCCCACCGCGCGCAGCTCGTCAACCAGGGGCGCGTCTGCCAGCAATCCATGGGCGGTCGGATGGCGGGCGTCGCGTAGTGCGGTCACCACACCCGTCGGCTTGTGTTGCAAGACCACCACCGAATCGTAAAGCGGTAGCTCTTCGTCATCGAGAAGTACCCGGGCCACCGGCTCGGTCGTGCCGGGCGTCGAAGCGATCACAGCCTTCAGGTCGTCGAGTTCGCTGCCGTCGAGCGCCCGCACGCGGTCCTCGGCGAAGAATCGTCTCGCGACGGTCTTCGAGGTACCGAGGTTGCGGGCGAGCAACTCGTAAAGGCGAGCCATGAACGTAGGATATAACGACCGCTCGATGGGCCGCTTGCACGTCGTGCTCGTTCATCCCGAGATTCACTGGAACACCGGCAACGCGGGCCGCACCTGCCTGGCCGTCGACGCCGAGTTGCATCTGGTGGCGCCGCTCGGCTTCTCGCTGGACGACAAGCACGTGCGCCGCGCCGGGCTCGACTACTGGCCGCGCGTGCGCTTGCGGGTGTGGCCCGACTGGCCTGCCTTCGCGGTCGCCCTGCCGTCGCTGGGCCAACCGCACTTTCTGGCCGCGCGCGCGGCTCGCCGCTTCACGGAGGTCACCTACCCCGACGACACCGTGCTGATCTTCGGCCGCGAGAGCGACGGCCTGCCGCCCGAGATCCTGGCCGCCCACGCCGACGCCACCATCTCGATCCCCATGGCCGATCCAGCGCTACGCTCGCTGAACCTATCGACGTCCGTCGCCGTCGCCGCCTACGAAGTCCGCCGCCAGTGGTCCGCCGCCGACGCAAGCAGGCGATGACGACCCCGCCGCCCCCACCACGTGGCCCCCCTCTCCCGGCGACCTGCGGCCGCCGACCGGGTCCCGCTACGCGGGGCGAGGTTTGGTGGGAGAGGCGCGTTCGCGATCTCTTACCGTTCGTCCTCGCCCCGATCCGAATCGGCCGTCGTCTCCAAGCCAACCGTTTGTCCTCGCCCCGCGAAGCGGGGAGAGGACAAAGGAGAGGGGTCCGCGCTCCATTGCAGCGCCCCTCTCCCGGCGGCCTGCGGCCGCCGACCGGGTCCCGCTACGCGGGGCGAGGTTTGTTCGGAGAGGCGCGTTCGCGATGCCTTCTCGTGTCTCGTGTCTCGTGTCTCGTGTACCGTGTCTCGTGTCTTCTGGTGCCCCTACTCGCCGAGCTCGACCGTGCCCAGCGTCGGGGTGAAGCCGGCGGCGCGTAGCAGCGCCTGATCGGCTTCGATGTCGGGGTTTCCCGTCGTCAGCAGCTTCTCGCCGTAGAAGATCGAGTTCGCGCCGGCCAGGAAGCACAGCAGCTGCGCCTCGCGCGACAGCTCGAGCCGCCCCGCCGACAGGCGGACCTTCGTCTTCGGCATCAGGATGCGCGCCGTGGCGATCATGCGTACGAACTCGACCGGATCGACCGGCGGCCGATCGCCGAGCGGCGTGCCCGGCGTGGCGACCAGCGCGTTGATGGGCACGCTCTCGGGCTGCGGGTCCATGTTCGCCAGCGTCATCAGCATGCCGGCGCGGTCGTCCAGCGACTCGCCCATGCCGATGATCCCGCCCGAGCAGACGGTGATGCCGGCCTTCCGCACTCGCGACAGCGTCTGCAATCGATCCTCGAAGGTGCGGGTGCTGATGATCTTCCCGTAGAACGTCTTCGACGTATCGAGGTTGTGGTTGTAGGCCGTCAGACCCGCCTCGGCCAGCCGTTCCGCCTGCGACTCCGTCAGCATGCCCAGGGTGCAGCAGGCCTCGAGGCCCAGGGTGCGCACGCCCTTCACCATCTCCAGGACCTCGTCGAACGCCGGGCCGTCCTTCACCTCGCGCCAGGCGGCTCCCATGCAGAAGCGGGCGGCGCCGGCCGCCTTCGCGCGCGCCGCGGCCTCCAGGACCTCGGGCGTCTTCAGCATCCGCTGCGCGTCGACGCCCGTGTCGTACTTCGACGACTGGGGGCAGTAGCCGCAGTCCTCGGGGCAGCCGCCCGTCTTCACCGACAGCAGCGTGCACAGCTGGACCTCGCCCGGCCGGTGGTGCTCGCGGTGAACGGTCTGGGCCCGGTACATCAGATCCGGCAGCGGCAGGTCGTGGATGGCGCGCACTTCGCGCAGCGTGTACTCGTGTTTGGACAACGCAGCCTCTCGAAAAGTCGTCGGTTTCAGTCGCGGACGCGGCTGTTTCTATCATAGCCGCCGCCGCCAGGCCGTCTCCCACCCCGGATCGGCTGGATCGGCCCCCTGTCGTCTGGGAATTCGCGGGGTTTGCGTGTAAAACGCCTCGCCATGCCGGGGGTCGAGACATTCGTGTTTTACGGCTTGGCGGCGCTGATTCTGGCCGGCGCTGGCGGCGTCGCCTTTTCGCGCAACATCCTGCATGCCGCCTTCCTGTTGCTGTTGACCCTCTCGGGCACGGCCGGCCTCTATTTCTTCCTGGGCGCAGACTTCGTCGGGGTGGCCCAGATCCTGATCTATGTCGGCGGAATCCTGGTGTTGCTGCTGTTCGCGGTGCTGCTGACGAACCGCATCGGCGACGTGCGCATGTCGAACCGCAACGTGGGCTACCTGACCGCCGTCCCGGTGGTGCTGCTGGTGGCGGCGTTTCTCACCACCGCGATGGCGCTCGGGAACTGGGCGCGCAGCGAGGCGGTGGCGGCCCCGACCACGGCGCGGCTCGGCGACGCGTTCCTGCGCGAGTTCTTGTTGCCGTTCGAGCTGGTGTCCCTGGTGCTGCTGATGGCGCTGGTGGGCGCGATGGTGGTGGCGCGCCGGGCCGTGCGCGATCGCGGGGACGCCTCCGAGGGAGCGCTGCCGGCCGAGGCGGTCTCGGGACCTGCCTCGCTCGGTACGGGAGGTACGCCATGACGGCGCTGCTGGCCGCCCCGGCGCTGGCGTCGATCGGCCTGGGCCACTTCCTGGTGCTGTCGGCGGTGATGTTCGCGCTGGGGCTGATCACGGCGGCCACCCGGCGCAGCGCCGTGGCCATTCTGATGGGCGTCGAGCTGATCCTGAACGCGGCGGCGCTGAACTTCGTCGCCTTCTCGCACTATTCGCACGGCACGATCACGGGTCAGGTGTTCGCCGTGTTCGTGGTGGTGCTGGCCGCCGCCGAGGCGACCGTGGCGCTGGCGATCGTGCTGGCGGTCTTCCGCGGTTTCCGCAGCGTCGACGTGACGGACGTCGGCACCTTGAAGGGGTGACGTGGGCTCCATCCCTTACGGCGGCGGGTGGCTGACCCCGGACGGCATCGACGCTCCGCTGGCGTTGCTGTTGCTGTTTCCCCTGCTGGGCGCGGTGCTGGCCGCCGTCGCCGGTAGTCTGTTCGACCGCCGGTTCGCGGGCCGGCTGGCGCCCGCGGTGGCCGTGGCCGCCATGCTGGCCACCCTGGTGACGGCGCTGGTCATCTTCTTCGGCGACGTGCTGCCGGTGGGAGCCCGGGACCGCATCTTCCGACAGGCGCTGTGGCCGCTGTTCGTGGTGGGCGGTATTCGCGTCTCCTTCGGGCTGGCGCTGGATCCGCTGTCGGCTGTGATGGTGCTGCTGGTGACGGGCCTCGGCACGCTGATCCACGTCTACGCCGCGGTGTACATGGAAGGCGAAGGGGGCCGCCCCCGGTTCTTCGCCTTCCTGAACCTGTTCGTGTTCTCGATGCTGCTGCTGGTGCTGGCCGACGGGTTCGTGCCGCTGTTCTTCGGCTGGGAGGGCGTGGGGGCCTGCTCGTACTTCCTGATCGGTTTCTGGTACCGGCGCGCGACGGCGGCCGACGCCGCCACCAAGGCCTTCATCGTCAACCGCGTCGGCGACGGGGCCTTCCTGGTCGGAATCGCGATGCTGCTGTGGGGCATGGGTGGGGTGCAGATGGTCACCGGCTCGGCGCCGGGGCAGGTCAGCAGCGTGCTGACGGTGAACGGGCCCATGATCGTGACGCCCGAGGGCCTGCAGCCCAGCCCGGAGAAGCGCCGGCTGCCTGTCGGTCCGACCCTGGACTTTCACGAGCTGCGGGATCAGCTGCGGCTCGAGATGCTGCCCCGCGGCGGGGGCATGGTCGACGCCACCCACGACGTGCACTTTCGCCCCACGTCGTTCCTGCTGGTCCGCAAGACCATCTGGCACCTGCCGCTGCTGTTCGTGGTGTGCGGTCTGCTGCTGCTGGGCGCGGCGGGCAAGTCGGCGCAGATTCCGCTGTTCGCCTGGCTGCCGGACGCCATGGCGGGGCCCACGCCGGTGTCGGCGCTGATCCACGCCGCCACCCTGGTCACCGCGGGCGTCTATCTGCTGGCCCGCCTGTCGTTCCTGTTCGCGCTGTCGCCGGGGGCGCTGACCGCGGTGGCCGTGGTGGGCACGCTGACCGCCTTCGTGGGCGCGACGGCGGCGCTGGTACAGAACGATCTCAAGCGCGTGCTGGCCTACTCGACGGTCAGCCAGCTGGGCTACATGTTCGTCGCTCTGGGGGCGAGCGCCGCGGGGGCGGGCCTGTTCCACGTGATCACGCACGGCTTCTTCAAGGCTTGCCTGTTCCTGGCGGCGGGTCTGGTCGTTCACGCCGTCACGGCGACCACGCCCCAGGCGGCAGAGCGGCCCGATCTGGCGCAGGATCTGCGCCAGATGGGCGGCCTGGCGCGTGTGTTGCCCGCCACCCGCTGGGCCTACTTCTTCGCCTGCGCGGCGCTGGCGGGGCTGCCGTTCGCCTCGGGCTTCTTCTCGAAGGACCTGATCCTGACCGAGCTGGCGATCAGCGATCGGCTATCGATCGCGCCAGGGGCCCTGCTGGTCGTGCTGGCCGTGACGTCGTTCCTGACGGCGCTGTACGCCTTCCGAAGCTACTACCTGATCTTCTTCGGCGGACCACCCCGCCACGCTGGCGAGGCTCACGCCGGCGGGCACGGCGGCGGAGGTCGGGGCCACGCCGTGATGACCGCGGTGGTGCTGGCGCTGGCCCTGGGCGCGATCGTCGCTGGTCCGGCGCTGGGCTGGCCCGCTAACTGGACGCCCGGTCACGCCAAATCGCTGTTCCAGCAGTTCCTGGCGCCGATGTTCGATGGCGATTGGCCGCGGCGGGTCGCCGTCGATGCGCCGCCCGCCCTCGAATGGGGCATGCAGGCCGGCGGGGTGGTGCTGGCGGTCCTGGGCTGGGCGGTGGCCCGCGCGCTTTATCGCGACGCCGCCGCCACGGCGCCGGCGCGGCGCCGCCTGGCCGAGCGGTGGTCCGTGGTCGTGCGGCTGTTCGCGACGGGTTGGCAGGCGGATCGCGTGTATCACCTGGTGCTGATCGCGCCGGCGCGGGCGCTGGCGCGCGCCGCTACCTGGCTGGACCGCGCCATCGTCGATCGGGCCGTGAACGCGCTGGCGGCCGGTGGCTTGCGCCTGGGCCGGGTGGCGGGGCTCTTCGATCGGCGCGCGGTGGACGGCGTGGTGGGCGGCGTCTCCGAAGGGGTGATGGCGGCGGGACGGCGGGGGGCGCGGCTGCAGAACGGCCGCATCAACTCTTACGTGCTGGGCATCGTGGCGGGCGTCGCCGCGCTGGTGGTCCTGGCCTACTTCCTCGGCTCCTGAATCGGCGAAACATGAATCACGTGTCCGCTTCGCGCTCACTCCCGCTCGCATTCGCGCGTTCAATCTCGCGCTCTGGTCCGGCTCCCTGGCTTGCCTCGCTGCTGGGCGCGCTGGGCGTCCTGGTGACCGCGTTCATCGCGGTGCCGGCGCGCGCCGCCGATGCGCCCGCGCCGGGGCCGACCGCGGTCACCGTCTCGCCGCGCGCGCTGGTGTTCGATCAGCCGGGCCAGTCCGCAGAGCTCGTCGTCCGCAACCAGGCCGCGGCGCCCGTCACCGTCAAAGCGGTGCGCCTGGTCAGCCTCGGCGACGCCGACTTCTCGGTGCAGACGGTGGTCAACCGCGTGTTGCCCGCGAACGGCGCGCTGGCGTTCAAGGTCGTCTACCAGCCCCGTCTGGCGGCCCGCCGGCAATCCTTCGCGTCCGTTCAGGTCGAGGTGCAGCCGCCCGAGCAGACGGCGACCCAGGTGGTGACGGCCGCCCTACGCGGCGGCGAGGAGCTGGACCTGCTGTCGTGGCTGATCTTCGCGCCCCTGCTGGGCTTGCCGCTGCTCTTCCTGTGGCCGCGGGGGCGAGAGAACGGCCTGCGCTGGCTGACCCTGGCGATCACCGCGGTGCCGCTGGCGCTGGCGGCCAAGCTGCTGGTCGAGTTCGATCCGGGCTTCGCCCGCATCCAGGGCAACTTCGGCTACCAGTTCGTGCAGCATCTGGTGTGGATCCGCGCCTTCAACGTCGAGTACCACGTCGGCGTCGACGGCCTGTCGATCGGCCTGGTGGCGCTGACGGCGCTCATCAGCGTGATCGCGGTGGTGGCGTCGTGGTCCATCCCCACCGCGCGCAACCTGCGCGGCTACTTCGCCATGCTGTTGCTGCTGGAGACCGGCATGCTGGGCGTGTTCGTGGCCCTGGATCTGTTCCTGTTCTACGTGTTCTGGGAGCTGGTGCTGGTGCCGATGTTCTTCCTCATCGGCCTGTGGGGGGGGCCGCGCAAGGAGTACGCGGCGCTGAAGTTCTTCCTGTACACGCTGCTCGGCTCGGTGCTGATCCTGCTGGCGGTCATCGCCCTTTACTACGCGTCCGGCGCCACCACGCTGGTCGACGGCACGGCGGCGCAGCACACGCTCGACATCCCGCGGCTGATCTACGGCAACGACTTCAGCAAGCACCCGGCGCTGCTGGGCTTCAAGTTCGCGCACCTGATCTGGGTGCTGCTGTTCATCGGGTTCGCCATCAAGGTGCCGGTCGTTCCGCTGCACACCTGGTTGCCCGACGCGCACGTCGAGGCGCCCACCGCCGTCTCCGTCATCCTGGCCAGCGTGCTGTTGAAGATGGGCACCTACGGCATGTTGCGCATCGGCTGGGCCGTCCTGCCGGACGCCACACGCTGGGCGGCGCCGGCGGTGGCGGTGCTGGGAGCGATCAGCGTCGTGTACGGTGCGTTCTGCGCCCTGGGGCAGACGGATCTGAAGCGCCTGGTCGCCTACTCGTCGATCAGCCACCTCGGCTACTGCTTGCTGGGGATGGCGGCGCTGACGCCCATCGCGCTGAGCGGGGCGGTCTTCCAGATGATCAGCCACGGCGTGATCAGCGCGATGCTGTTCTTGCTGGTAGGCGTGCTCTACGACCGCACCCACGAGCGGGGGCTGGATGCCTTCGGCGGCGTGGCGACGGTGATGCCGCGCTACGCGGCGGTGTTCGCGTTCGCCTTTCTTGCGTCGCTGGGCCTGCCGGGCCTGTCCGGCTTCATCGGCGAGCTGATGACGTTGCTGGGGACCTTCGGGAAGTTCCGCGCCTCCACCATCGTGGCGGCGCTGGGGCTGGTGATCGGCGCGGCCTACAACCTGGGGGCGAACCGGCGCATCCAGTTCGGGGCGCTGCCCGATCGCTGGCGCGACGTGCTGACGGGCCGCGATCTGACCGCGCGCGAGTGGGTCACCCTGGCGCCGCTCGTCCTCCTGACGGTGGGGCTGGGCCTGTACCCGGCGCCCATCATCGATGCCGCGCGCGTGGGCGTGGGCGAGCTGATGGCGATGATGGGCCTGCCGGCCGCGGGACTCGGCGGAGGCCTGTAGGGAGTCATGCTCGGCAACGCCGCCAGTGTCACTTCATTTGCGTGTGCCTTCGAGCTGGTCCTGGCGGCCGGGGTGTTCCTGGTGCTGGGGGTGGGCCTGGTGGCGCGGGGAGCTTCGCGCCGTGTGACGCTGGGGCTGACGGCGTTGATCCTCGTGGCGGCGGGGGCAGCTTTGCTGGCCACCGCCGTGCCCGGGCCGCGCGGGCTGTTCGGCGGTCTGCTGGCGCGCGACGCGTACGGTGACTTCTTCAAGCTGCTGGCGGCGGTCGCGGCGGTGCTGGTGACGCTGGCCTCGATCGCCTCCGAGGAGGTGCTGGATCACCGGGACGGTGATCGCGACGGCGCCGAGTACGGGGCGCTGGTGCTGTCGGTGGTGCTGGGCGCGGGGCTGATGGCCTCCGCCACCGATCTGCTGACGGTGACGTTGTCGGTCGAGCTGGTGTCGATCCTGTCGTACGTGCTGGCGGCGTTCTCGCGGCGGACCAGCCGGTCGGCCGAGGCAGGGCTGAAGTACGTCATCTACGGCGGCGTGGCCACCGGGACGATGCTGTACGGATTCTCGCTGCTGTACGGGCTGGCCGGCTCGACCGATCTGATCGCGGCGGGGGCTGCGGCCGCGCGGGCACCGCTGATCGTGGGAGGGACGGCGCTGGCCCTGGTGATGGCGGGGTTCGGCTTCAAGCTGGCCATCGTCCCGTTTCACGCCTGGTGCCCCGACGTTTACGAAGGGGCGCCCACCCCCATCTCGGCGTTCTTCTCCATCGTGCCGAAGGCGGCGGGGTTCGCGCTGGCGTACCGCTTCTTCCTGGGCGCCGCCGTCGAGGGGACCGGGCCGGCGACGGCCGCCACGGCCGCGTTCGCGGTGCTGGCCGTCGTCACCATGACGTTCGGCAACCTGGCGGCGCTCGCCCAGCAGAACGTCAAGCGGCTGCTCGCCTACTCGTCGATCGCGCAGGCCGGCAACCTGCTGCTGGCCTTCGTGGCGGCGCCCGACGCCGGTGTCCCGGCGCTGCTGACCTACCTGGGCATCTACCTGTTCATGAACCTGGCGGCGTTTCTGGCCGTCATCGCGCTGGTGCGCGAGGGCGTCGGCGAGATGATGGACGACCTGGCGGGACTGGGCCGCCGCGCCCCCGTGCCGGCGCTGTGCCTGACCCTGGCCCTCATCTCGCTGGCCGGCCTGCCCCCGCTCGCCGGCTTCCCCGCGAAGTACGCCGTGATCTCGGCGGTGGTGGCGCGCGGCGCCGCCGGTGGCGGCCCGCTGTTCTTCGTGGTGGCGCTGGCAGCCGTGCTGAACACCGTCGTCTCCCTCGGCTACTACGCGCGCGTCGTCCGCGTGATGTACTTCGGCGCCGGCCACCCCCACGCACACCACGTTCGCCTGGCTCCGCTGCACACGGTCCTGCTGCTGGTCACGACGATCCCGACGGTGTTGCTGGGCGTGTACCTGGACCCGCTGGCCTCGCTGGTGGCCCGGTCGGCCCAGCTCTGGCCCGGCGGCTAGGTCAGCTGGGAACCCTCGTGGGCTTCCCAAAGCCGGCCCTTGCGCGCACGGACTCGATGGCCTAAGAACGTGGCCCTCGGGCTCGTAGCTCAGTTGGATAGAGTGTTGGCCTCCGAAGCCGAAGGTCGCTGGTTCGAATCCAGTCGAGCCCACCCGGTCCAGCCCGCGCGGAGTGGGAATCACTCCGCGCGGGCGGTGCTCTCGCCGCCGGGTCCCCAAACGAGATCTTGACGGGACCCCGAACGTGGGTCGGAATTCATGGATGGGTACGCCCCCGCACGGCCTGTCTCGCGTTGCGTCGCCGACGCTGCTGGCGCTCCTGCTGACGGTGGGCGCCTTCGCTTGCACCACGAATCGCCGGACCGACCTGGACGCGTCGTCCGTCGATGTCGGGACCGAGGTCGGTCCGCTGGACGTGGCCAACAGCGACGGCGCGGGCATGAACTGCCAGGACATTCGCGTCTGCATCGCCGTGGGGCAAAGCCTGGACGTGTGCGTGGGGCGCGGCACGCCCGCCGCGCAGGACACCTTCAACAAGCTGCTCACCTGCCTGATGCAGAAGCCGGCGCCAAGCTGCACCGGAAGCGATCTCAGCTGCTACTGCCCCGAGGAGTGCTACGCGGACGGGTACTGTCTGGACGAGACCGCGGCCTGCCTGGACTCGTCGGGAGGCACGAAGGACGGCGTGTGCGACTCGTACTGCACCCCGTGACGACGCCGGTAGAGGCAGCGACGACTGCGACCGTCGTCACGGATCCGACGAGCTAGACCGGCCGAGGTAGCCGCAGCGCTTCCCGGCTGTTTCCGACGCGTAAACAGTGGGCGCGTTCTCATTTTCGTGCCCTCGAACGGCCGATCGAAGCGCGTAAGCTGGGCTGGAATTTCGCGCGCGGGGTGAGGCGGTCATGAACACGCAAAGCGAGACGCAAGACGAGACGACGCCCGAAAAGGGTTCGCTGCGACAGATGGACGGGCGGTGGCGCATCTACTACGACGGCTACTGGGTGAAGGCGTACGACGCCCCCGCCGATTCGCTGACGGCCAAGAAGAAGCTGATCCACGCGCTGACCCGCCGGCTGTTCAACCACGTCGAGCACGGCATCAACATCCCCGGCATCCGCCTGGTGGAGGCGCAGCGGGCCTACGACGAGGAGACGGAGCCGCGCAAGAAGCGGGTCAAGGCGTCGATGCTGGCGGGCGCGCTGTTCAACCGCGCCGGCGACGTGTTCACGAAGGTGGTCGAGCTGCAGGCGCTGGGGATCGAGATCGCCGCCGACAACGGCCTGCTGTGGGAGTGCGGCGACTACCTGCAGCGCGCCCTGGTGCTGGGCAAGCAGGTGCTGCACCGGAGCGGCGACGAGGGCATCGACGAGCTGTGGGGCGAACCGTTCAAGGTGTTCGCCTTCCCCATCGAGGACTTCTACAAGAGCCGCTACATCAAGATCGCGCAGACCATGCGGGCCATCGATCAGATCACGGGCGACCTGGTCTCGATGTTCGAGCGCATGCCGATGTTCACCGGCATCGAGCCGTTGCTGCGCGAGTTCTGCGCGGCCGCGAAGCTGAAAAGCGAGACCCTGCACACCGACGCCGACATCTTCGACGTGTGGGCGTCGTTCGTGGCCGCCGGCGAGCGGCTGTCCGAGTTCACGCCCGCGTTGCCGCCGGCGCCCATCAGCGAGGAGCAGCAGCAGGCGGCGCAGGGGCGCGCGCTGGTGCGGCAAAGCAAGGACCTGATCTTCTACATCACGCGCGCCCGCGTCCCGATGCCGAAGAGCACGCGCGAGCTGCTGGAGCGGTGCGAGCTGTTCCGCGCCACCTTCGCCTCGCCGCGACCGGTCCGGCGTGACGAGGCGCCAGCGCCAGATTCCCTGGTGGCCGCCGCGCGAGCGGTCCCGGCGCGCGAACAGGCGGCGGCGCGCCCCGAGCCGCTCTAGCGAACGGTGAGGCGTGGCACCAGCATCGGCGCGCGCCGGCCACCGATGGCGATGCCGACCGCGGCCAGCGCCACCAGCGCGGCGAGGCAGAGCGTGAGGGGATCCGGCGCGGTGAGCGGCTGCCCGCGCAACGCCTGCACCAGGGTCACCCCGGTCATGCCCAGCCACGCCGCGCCGAGCGCGATCACGGGACGAGCGCTGCCGTCGGTGGATGCGCGCGCGCGGCGGCGGCGCTCGATCAGCCAGGCCGCGAGCGGCAACGCCTGCAGCGCGTGCAGTCCCAGGAAGTGCGGCACGCGCAGGTCCCCGCCGGTGGTGCTCCAGCGCGTGACCGGCAAGCCGGGGCCGCCGTCGGGCACGCCCACCGCGTGCCCGCCCAGCACTGGCGTGGGCTGGTGGGTCCGCAAGGCCTGACGCTGGGCGGGCGTGGGCGCCGTCATCACGAAGCCGAATGACCCACCGAGCACGGTCCCCAGCAGCGCCAGGCGGATCGTCCAGGCCCGCAGCTGCGAAGGGAAAGGCGTGCGCCAGGACCGGAACGCCAGGTAGCCCTCCGCCACCCAGAGCAGGGTGATGGCCAGGCCCATCGTCGCGAACAGCACACGGTCCAGCGTGGTGGCCTGGTTGAAGTGACTGGCCACGCCCCGCGCCGCCTGCACGCTGATGATCACCAGCTCCAGCGCGGCCACGGCCGCGATCACCGTGCCGGCCTGGCTGACCCGACGCCGCCGCCGATCGCCCTGCATCTGTCGCACGATCCAGAGGATGGCGGGCGCCGTGATCCCGACCGACAGCGCGAACTTGGCCGGCTTCACCCAGACCGGCACGCCCGTCACCAGCCGTCCGTCGAACAGCCCCCACACCAGCCAGCCAACCAGCAGCGCCAGCGACCCCGCGGTCACCAGCGCCAGCGGCCGGTGCACCTCCAGCGCCCGCCGCCACAGCCGCGCGGTAGCCCACCCCAGCCCGGCCCGCGCGGCGGCTCGTTCCAGCAGGTAAAGCCCCAACCCGAGCGGCGCGAACAGCAGCGTCAGCAGCAGGATCGGCCTCAGCCACCAGCCGGCCCGGCCGCGGGCGCTGGCGTCGAGCAGGATCCACCTCCCGGCGAACAGGTCCAGCGCCAGGAAGT
>Ga0105238_10004828_pt1 | contig 13339 bp, 15 predicted proteins | sample KBSC34metaG_FD_81526 | JGI IMG/M metagenome (GOLD analysis project Ga0105238, IMG submission 81526) | Corn rhizosphere microbial communities from Kellogg Biological Station, Michigan, USA - KBS C3-4 metaG | ecosystem: Host-associated > Plants > Roots > Rhizosphere > Soil | place: Michigan, USA... | reverse complement strand
GTCGTGACCGGCGCGTGCGTGCTCGTCACGACGCTCGTCCTGACCCTGCGCGCGCATCGGGCGCGGTTCGGCGACGCGCTCGTGACGGCCGATAGCACTGCTGGCACCCGGGAAGCGGCCAGCCCGGACCACTCGGGCGCCGCGGCCGGAGCGCGCGCGTGAAGACCGGAGTGCCCACGGTGGACGCGCCACACGCGGAGGCTCCTGCGAGCGCCGCGCGCGCCGCCGACTGGGTGACGCTCACCAAGCCGCGGCTCAACCTGCTCGTTCTGATCACGACCTTGGCGGGCCTGTATCTGGCCGAACCGTCCGGCGTGTCGACGTCGTTGCTGGTGCACACGCTGGTGGGGTCCGCGCTCGTCGCCGGCGGGGCCGCCGCGCTCAACCAGGTGTTCGAACGCACGACGGATGCGCTGATGCGTCGCACGCGCAATCGCCCGCTCGCCGCGGGCCGCCTGGGTGCCGCGGAAGGAGCCGCGCTCGGTGCGGTGCTGGCGCTCGCGGGGCTCGCCGAGCTCGCCGTGTTCACCAATCTCACCGCCGCGGCGGTCGCGGCCGTCACGCTCGCGAGCTACATCTTCCTCTACACGCCGCTCAAGACGCGCACGTCGCTCGCCACGCTGATCGGCGCCGTGCCCGGCGCCTTGCCGCCGGTGATCGGCTGGGCGGCGGCGACCGGGGCGATCTCCGGACCCGCGCTGGTGCTGTTCGGCATCGTCTTCCTGTGGCAGATGCCGCACTTTCTCGCGATCGCGTGGATGTATCGCGACGACTACGCGCGCGCGGGCATTCCGCTGCTACCCGTGCTGGAGCCCGACGGCCGACGCACCGGCCATCAGGCGCTGCTCTACTCGGCCGTCTTGTGGCCCGTCAGCCTGCTGCCGGTGATCACCGGGTTGGCCGGACTGCCGTACAGCATCGTGGCGACGGTGCTCGGCTTCCTCTACATCGGTCTCAGCGTTCGCTTCGCGCAGGATCGCTCGCAACCCACGGCGCGCCGGCTGTTCCTGTTTTCGATTCTCTACCTGGCGCTACTCCTCGGCGCGCTCGTCGCCAATCGCCTCTGGATGTAGTCGAAGGATGGAAATCTCGGATCTTCCCGCGCTCAACGCCACGCTGAACGCGCTCTCGGCGGTATGCCTGACGCTGGGCTACATGTTCATCAAGCGGCGCGATCGCGTGAATCACATGCGCGCCATGCTCGCGGCGCTCGGCACCTCCGCCGTCTTTCTCGCGAGCTACGTCATCTATCACGCCAACGTCGGCTCCAAGCCGTTTCCCGGCCACGGCGCCATCCGCGTGATCTATCTGACGATCCTCTTCACGCATGTCGTCCTGGCGGCGGTCATTCTCCCGATGGCGCTCGTCACCGCGTGGCGCGGCCTGAAGGGACGCTTCGATCGCCATGTCCCGTTGGCTCGCTGGACGCTACCCATCTGGATGTACGTGTCGGTGACCGGCGTCGTCATCTACGTGATGCTCTACCAGCTGTACTGAAGGGCGCTTTCCGCCCAACCTCAGGTGAAATAAGACAGTTACGGATGCTCACCGAACCTGCCGAGCTGCGATAAGATGGGCCCATGCCACTGCACCTTCGCCAGCTGACGGCGGGCGTCGCCCTTCTCCTTGCCGCGGCCGTAACCGCGTCGGCACAGGGGCGGGCGATGGGCACGGTGAAAGACATCACCGGCAAAGCGATCAAGGGCGCCACGGTCAAGGCGACCAACCCCGATGCCTCACCGTCGCAGTTCGCGTCGGCGACCGACGACCATGGCCGCTGGGCGATGATCGGTCTGAAGAGCGGCACATGGCACTTCACGGTGGAAGCTCCCGGCTTCTTCACCGTGGAAACGAACCTGCTGGTGCGCGTGGCCGCCGGGGCGCCGATGCAGTTCGCGCTCGCGAAGGATCCGGGGCCGATTCCCAACGCGCTCGACCGCAACATCCAGCAACTCATTCAGGACGCCGCGTCGATGCGCGAGGCTGGACGTCTCGATCAGGCCATCGCCGCGTATCAGGACATCCGTACGCGGAACCCGAAGCTCACGTCCGTGAACCTGGTGATCGGCGATCTGTATCGGCGTAAAGCGATGCAGGAGAACGATCCCGGCGCAAAGCAGAACCTGTACCGGCAGGCGCTCGACGCCTACGATCAGATGCTGAAGAGTGACGCCGCCAACGAACGCGCGCGCGCCGAAAGCGCCGCGATTCGGGCCGCCGTCACGCGCAACTAGCCCGCAGCCGCAAGGATTTTTCTTCAAGATGCCGTCCCGGCCACGCGTACGCACTCGCCGCTGGCAGGCCACGCTCATCGTCACGCTGGTGTTCACCGCGGCCGTGGGCGCCGCGGCCGTGGGCTGGTGGTACGCCCGCGAGTCGCCGCCGCACCAGGGTCCGCTGGTCCTGCTCGCCGTCGACGGCCTCTCGAGCTCGACGCTCACGTCGTACGGTGCGCGCACCAGCGCGGCGCCCGCCATCGATGCGCTCGCGGCCGACGGCGTCGTCTTCGAACGCGCCTACAGCCACTCGCCGGCCATGCTGCCGGCCTACACGTCGCTGCTCACGGGCCAGCTGCCGTTCGATCACGGCGTGCGCGATGAAGCCGGCTTCGCACTGAAGACCGACACCCGCACACTGCCGGAACTGTTGCGCAGCCGCGGGTTCGCCACCGGTGCCGCGGTGTCGTCGTTCCTGCTGCGCAAAGGCACCGGACTGTCGCGCGGTTTCGCCTTCTACGGTAGCGAGCTCGGCGAGGACGCGCAGGATCGGCCGGTCGTGGAGCGTCCAGGCACGGGCACGTTCGACACGGCCGCGCAGTGGCTGAAGTCACAGAGCGGTCAGCGGTTCATGCTGTTCGTCGAGGTGCCGGCCGAAGGCGCCGACGCCGTGGCGCGCGGCCTGGTCGATCTGCTGAAGGAGCGGGGGATTTATCAGAAGGCGACCTTCATCGTGGTCGGAGGACGCGGCGCGGGGGCGGCCACGGGACGGCTCGACGACGCCACGCTGCGGATTCCGCTGATCGTCAAACAGCCGGACCACGAAGGCGCCGGCCGGCGCGTGCGCGCGCCGGTGCAGCACATCGATCTGATGCCGACGGTGCTCGACCTGGTGCGGGCGCCCATCCCCGGCGGCCTGCGTGGCCGATCGCTGCGGCCGGTGCTCGACGACAGCGACGAGACCGTCCCGGTGCGGCCGCTCTATGCCGAGTCGCTCGCCGCCTGGTATCGCTTCGGCGGCCGGCCGTCGTACGCGCTGACGACTGACGGCGCGCGCCTCGTCCGCGACGGCGGCGATACGCTGGTGCCGCTCGACCGCGCCGACATTCCGAACCCCACACCGGTCGTGCAGAACGCCGCGGCGCTGAGCGCCGAGCTCGATCGGCTGTTGAAGGATCGCTCGCTCGCGCCGGCGGCCGCCCTCTCGACGCTCGACGCGGAGCTCTTTGCCCGGCTTGGCATCCTGATGGCCGCGAGCGACCTGCCCGGCACGGTGGCCACCGCGCTGCCTGCCGATCAAGTCGCGCTCCTCGACGCCCATCGCCGTGCGGCGAGGCAGGTTGGCACCCGTCAGTTCGGCGCCGCCGCCGCCGGGCTGCGGGAGATGGTGCGCGCCAACCCGCAGATCCCCGCGCTGCAGCTGCAGCTCGGCACGTTGCTCGAGCGCGGCGGACGGCTCGACGAGGCGGTTGCCGCGTTTGCCGAAGCCGACCGGACGTGGCCGGATCGCCTGCCCGTCACGCTGGCGCTCTCGCACGCGCTCGCACGCGCCGGCAAGCTCGATCAGGCGCAGCAGAAGGCCGACGCTGCCGTGGCGCTGACCGAAGGCGGCACGTCGGCCGACCGCGCGGCGGCGCTCGAAGCCGCAGCGCGGATCGCCATCGACCGGCGCGACGTCGCGGCGGCCGAGAAGTCGGCGCAGGCGCGATTCGATCTCGACGGGTCTCGGGCGCTGCGCCAGTTCGTGCGCGGCCGCGAACTGCTCGACGGCGGCCATTACGAAGAAGCGCAGGCGGCCTTGATGGAAGCGTTCCGCGGCGACGGCGAAGCGGGCGTCCCGCTCCCCGGCCTGCATCTGGCGCTCGGCGAAACGCTCATTCACCGCGAACAGCCGGCCGATGCCGAGAGCGAGTTGAAGGAAGAGATCCGGCTGTTCCCGCTCGACCCGCGCGCATACGTCACGCTGGCAACGCTGTATCACTCGCTCGATCGCGACGACGACGCCGCGAAGGTGCTCGAGGATCTCGTCGAGGCGCTGCCGACACCTGAGGGCAGCAGCGCCGCCGCCCGCGGGTGGACCGCCATCGGCAACCGCGAGCGCGCCGACGCCGTGCGCGCCGACGCCCGCGCGCGCTTCAAGGGTGATCCGTCGCTGACCCTGCTCGGCCGCGCCCGTCCGTAGGGCCAGGCTTCATCCGCGCCGCGCCCCCGTAGCCATCAGCGCCAAGCCGATCGCGGCCCAGAACAGGTTCCGCACCTTCCGCACGATCGCAAGCGTGACCCCCACCGCGGCGGCCACGGACAGCGCCGGCGCCAGCGCGCCCGAGAGCGCTTCGTCGACACCGACGCGGAACGGCACGAACTTGAACGCCAGCATCTGCACGCGATTGAGCGCCTCGAAGACGACCGAGTGCGACAGCGTCGGAGCGGCCACGGGATCGATCCACCCGAGCGTCAGATAGGTTTCGAGCACGGCGAGGGCGTGGAACGACATGCCGAGCGCGAATGCCTGCCACAGTCGCCCTGGATTCGCCGCCGAGAAGCCAAGCACCGACTGCCGCACGTTCGCGAGCCGCTCGCGCCACGCGGGCCGTGGCCCCTGCTCCGGCGACCAGGTGCCGCGCAACAGCCGGACACCCGCCAGCATCGCGGCCACGAGAAGGACCACCGCCGCAATGCCCCACTCCTGCCACGCAAACGGCAGCGGCACCGTCGCGAGCAGCACGAGCACGCCGACGCCGACCATGGCCAGCGCCGAGGCCGCGTACACGAGATTGTCGGTCGCGAGCGACGACACCGCGTCGGCGGTGGCGAGATGACGCCGCGACAGGAACGCCTTGGTCGGCTCGCTGGCGGCGAGACCGAACGGCGTCACGCTGCCGATGGCGTCGCCGGCGAGGAACGCCGCGAGCGCCGGCGCGAACGGCAGACGCGCCTCGTGACGCATGCAGCGGCGCCACGCTTCGGTGCGGACGGCGAAGCGCACGCCACCAAGCGCCAGGATCGGGACGAGCCCCCACCCCACGCGGCCGATACCGTCGGAAATCGGCGAGACGCCCACGCTGCGGACGGCGTAGGCAAAGAGCACCACGCCACCCAGCGCCGTCACTCCTGTGAGGAGGTACTGCCGACGCCGGGTGAACATGGGCTGACTAACTAGGACGTTCTGAGGACTCGATGCTCTTGAACGTGTCTTCGATCAGCCGAAGGTTGTCGTCCTTCGACACGTTGCGCTGCAGCAGCTTCGACGCGATGGTCACCGAGAGATCGACCGCTTCCTGCCGGATCTGCTGCAAAGCGCGGGCGGTCTCGAGGCCGATCTGGTTCTCGGCGTTCTTGACCCGCATGTCGGCATCTGCGCGCGCTTTCTGCATCAGCTCCTCGCGGAACTTGCTGGCATCGGCGCGCGTAGCCGCGAGGATGCCCTCGGCCTCGGTACGAGCCTGCGCCAGGATGCGCTGCGACTCGGTGTTGAGTCGCTCGAGTTCCTGCTTGGCCTGTCTGGCCTCGTCGAGCGATTTCCGGATCGCGTCCTGCCGCGCTGCCAGCGCCGCCAGCAGCGGCTTCCAGGCGAACTTGGCCAGCAGGCCCGCGAGAACCAGAAACGTCGCGATGGTCCAGATGTAGAGCCCCGGATCGGGTTGGACCAGCGGATTGTCCATCGTGATGTCCTAGTTCTTCATCAACACGATGAGGAGCGCGAACACCTCGGCGAGCACCGCCACGCCTTCGAGCAGGAAGAGCGGGAGGTTGACCGCGCCGGTGATCTGCGCCGTCGCGCTCGGCTGACGGCCGATCGCCTCGGCCGCTCCAGCCGCGAGTTTGCCGATGCCCAGGCCGGCTCCGATGACGGCGAGACCAAGACCGATGCCGGCCCCCATGTAAGCAAGCGCGAATCCCTGCATTTCCAGTGCCTCCGTAAAGTCGCTCAGTGATGAGCGTGAATGGCCATGCCGATGAACACGGCCGACAAGAGCGTGAACACGTACGCCTGAACCAGGACGACGATGATCTCGAGCGCCGAGATGAGCGCGGCCAGGGTCAGCGAGAAGATGCCGATCCCCATACCCGCCGCGGGTCCGAACTGCGTGTTGAAGATGAACACGAACGACAGGATCGCCAGGATGGCGATGTGGCCGCCGGTCATGTTGGCGGCAAGACGCATCGTGAGCGCGAACGGGCGCACCAGCATGCCCATGATTTCGATCGGGATCAGGAACAGCGTGACCGGCAGCGGCAGACCGTGCGGCACCAGATTCTTCCAGTGCTTCACGAAGCCGTGCGCGCGCGCGCCGGCGATGATGATCGTGAAGAACGTGATGGTGGCGAGCGCGGCCGTCACGTTGAAGTTGCCCGTGGCGGTGACGCCGCCCTGGAGCATCTTCGAGAAGAACGAGTCGTGCGGGGCGTGCAGCACGGTGTGGTTCAGCAGGTTGAGGACGTCGAAGATGGGAATCAACCCGACGGCGTTCGCGCCCAGGATGAACAGAAAGAGCGAGACCATGAGCGGCGTGTAGGTATCGACCCACTTGTCGCCGACGTTGGGCCGCACGATCGACTCGCGGATGAAGTCCACGACCGCTTCGAGCGCGTTCATGAAGCCCGACGGAATCTGGCGGTCCTGCGCCAGGTAGCGGCGCACCGACACCATCACCACCACGAAAATCGTCGCGGCCACCAGCCACAACATCAGCACGTGCTTGGTGACGGAGAGATCGATCCCGAAGATGGGCGGCAGATGAATGAGCGGCTCCGACAACGGGCTGTTGGAGACGTGCTCGATGATCGTCTTGCCCGCGTCGAAAGGCGCGGCGGCGTGTTCCGCGGCGTGCTGGGCGGCTTCTTCTATCTGCATCGTCAACTTCAATTCGAGCGCTGCATCTCCGCGAACAACCGTCGCAGGAACCCCGCCTCCATCGCATGCAGGGCGATGAAGGACGCCGCGAAACTCACCACGAACGGCACCGGCCGCAGCCCGGCGCCTTTCAACATTCCGGCGACATACACGCCGAAGAACACCATCTTCACCGCCAGGCCCGTCACCATCACTCCGGTGACCCGCTCCGGCACCCGCACCGCGCGCGCCACCACGATCCAGGTCACGAGCGCGCTCGCCAACGGTCCCAGGATCCCGAGCAGCGCCTCAGGGTTGAGCCCGGGCGCCACCGCCACGACAACGAGCCACGCCACCACGCCCGTACCGGCCATCCAGAGCAGCGGCGCGATCACCTCGCGAGCCTCACTGGCCGCCGGTTGGCGGCTGCATGGTCACGCGGATCAGCTCGTAGAAGCCCACCACGATCCCTAGTGCCAACCCGATGACCAATCCCCACGGCGCCGTGCCCCACCAGTGGTCGACAGCGTAGCCGATTCCACCCAGCAGGATGATGCCGCCGACCAGGGTGTAACTCGCCCCCGCCGCCGGTCCGGCGCTCGCGACGTTGTCCTGAAACGCGCGCGCCGCCCGTTCAATCGAGAACCGCTTACCCGTCCGTGCCATCACCCCTCCACCTTTCGACCGGCGCAGGAGGAGCCACGCCCGCCTTAGGGCGGGCAATTTAACACTGCACTAGCGAGGCGAAGCCTACTGGTTCTCGGCGAAGCCTCGCTAGTACACACGGGCGCTGCCGGCCAATAGCGCTTGTCCGGCCCTCAGGCAGCTGGACCGCCCACCAGTATAGCGTCAGTTTGTGAAAAAGTTCACCAGGCGTCCGCCGCCTCCGCAAGCCACGCCGCCACGGCCGAATCAAGTCTCCTGTTTTCAATGACTTTCGGTATACTGGCGCTGTCTCCAGTGGCGCGCGCACATGGCTTCCCAGGGCCGCGAGCGCCAGCGGGCGGAACTTCTCCACGAGGTCGCATGCGCACGCTTCCTCTTCTTCGTACGGGCCTGACCGTGACGGTCGCGGCCTTGCTGATGGCGGTGTCGTTCTCGCCCTCGGCAACGGCGCAGCGCGATCGGCGCGAACGCACCATGTTCGTCAGCGCCGTCAACGAAAAGGGCGAGCCGGTATCCGGGCTCGGTCCAGATGCGTTCGTGGTGAAGGAAGACGGTGTCAAACGCGAAGTGTTGCGCGTGACGCCAGCCACCGAGCCGATGGACGTCGCCCTCCTGGTCGACAACAGCACGGCGGCGTCCCAGGAGATCACGTTCCTGCGCTCCAGCCTGACGAAGTTCGTCCAGACGATGTCCCCTGGCAACCGGATTGCGATCATCACTCTGGCCGATCGGCCCACCATCAAGGTCGACTACACCGACGACGCGGTTCGCCTGAAGGACGCCGCCGGCTCGCTCTTCTCGATGCCGATGAGCGGCATGACGCTGCTCGACGCGATCTCCGAGACGGTGACCGGGCTGCAGAAGCGCGAAACGCCGCGCGCGGTGGTCGTGCCGGTCATCACCGACGGCACGGAATTCACCACGCACTACTTCCGCGACATCGTCAACGCGCTCGTGAAGAACCACGTGGCCCTCCACATGGTGACGATCGGCCAGTTCTATCATCAGGACAACGATCACGGCATCCGTGAGCGCTCATTCCTGCTCGATGCCGGGCCGCTCGAATCGGGCGGCCAGCGCATCAACCTCCTGGCCCCGCAGGGGCTCGACGGGGCGATGGACCGGCTCTCGAAGGAGCTGCGCGCGCAATACAAGGTGGTCTACAGCCGGCCGGAGTCGCTGATTCCACCGGACAAGGTCACCGTTTCGGCGGGAAAACCAGGCTTGACGGTTCGTGGGACCGAAGCACGCGGGGAGAACGGAGTGTGACGGGCTGATGGGCGCAAGACTCTTCGTCGTCCTGGTAGTCGCGGCGCTCCTGTCGACCAAATGGTCGCAGGCGCTCGCATGGCAAACGGCTTCCCCGCCCGCGCCGGCCCAGACGCCGCCGGCCGCGGCCGCGCCGCCGCCGACACCCGCGCCGGCGCAAACCCCCGCGGCTCCCGCGCCACAAGCGCCAGGCGCCTCGCAGCGGCCTGCGTTCCGCGCCGGTGTGGACATCGTGTCGCTGAACGTCACGGTGCAGGACGGACAAGGGCACTACATCACCGATCTCGACCAGAACGATTTCTCGATCTTCGAGGATGGGTCCAAGCAGGACATCACGTTCTTCAATCGCCGGCAGCAGCCCATCGCGCTCTCGCTCCTGCTCGACACGAGCGCCAGCATGGAGGACAAGATCGGAGATCTCCAGGTGGCCGCGAAGGGCTTCGTGAAACGCCTGAAGCCGAACGACATCGCGCAGGTCATCGACTTCGACAGCCGCGTCGAGATCCGGCAGGGGTTCACCGGCAACACGGCGGAGCTCGAAGCGGCTATCGGCAAGACGTCGGCGGGCGGCTCGACCTCACTGCACAACGCCATCTACATCGCGCTCAAAGAGCTGAAGAAGGTGCGGGCGGTGTCGGAAGAGGACGTGCGGCGCCAGGCGCTTGTCGTCTTCTCCGACGGAGAGGACACCTCGAGCCTGATTTCGTTCGACGAGGTGCTGGACCTCGCCAAGCGCTCTGAGACGGCGATCTACGCCATCGCGCTGCGCGGCGTCGACACGCAGACCAAGGGGTTCCGCGAAGCCGAGTTCGTGATGCGGCAGCTGGCGCAGGAAACCGGCGGCCGTTCGTTCTTCCCGTCGCGCATCGACGAACTGGGCGGTGTCTACGCGCAGATCGCCGACGAGCTCGCCAGCCAGTACACGATCGGCTACACGTCGAAGAACGCGCGCCGGGATGGCGCCTTCCGCCGCATCGTCATCCAGACGTCGCGGCAGGGGCTGGCGCCGCGTACGAAACGGGGGTATTACGCCCCCACCGCCCGGTGAAGATCCTTCCGCTGATGCTCTACGCCGTATCGGCCGCGGCGTATGCCGTGCACTTCGCCCGGCGTGATCCGGCCGCGGGGCGCGCCGCCACGGCGTCGCTCTTCGTCGCCGCGCTGGCGCACACCTTCGTCATCGGGATGCAGACGATGGAGGTGCATCACATCCCGTTTGCCAGTCTGCCGACCGTCGTGTCGACGTTCGTGTGGCTGCTGGGGCTGTCCTATCTGTATCTCGAGATCTCGACCGAAGAGCGCGCGATGGGCGTGTTCATCCTGCCGATCGCCGTCGGATTACAGACCATCTCGGCGCTCACGCCTGGAGAGGAGCGGATGGACCCGGTGCTCGACAGCCCGTGGTTCTGGATCCACGTCGCGTCGCTCCTCTGCGCCTACGCCAGCTTCGCGCTCGCGGCCGTCCTGGGCGTCATCTACATGCTGCAGTTCAAGGAGATCAAGAAGAAGCATCTGGGGTACCTGTATCAACGTCTGCCGTCGCTGCTCACGCTCGACGTCATGAACTCGCGGGCGATGACGATCGGCTGGATGTTCCTGACGGTGGGTGTCGCCGTCGGGGTCGTGTGGACGGCGCAGGCGCGCCAGGTGTCACCCGACGACCCCAACCTGCGGGCGATGTCGCTCGACGATCCCAAGATCTTCTTCGCGGTCCTGACCTGGGCCGTGTACTCGTTCGGGCTGTTTGCGCGGACGCGCCTCGGATGGACCGGGCGCCGCGCGGCGTGGCTGTCGGCGGTGGGCTTCGTGATCGTGCTGCTCAATTTCCTGCCCATCGGCTATTTCGTGACGACGAGCCACACGTTTCAGTGAGATGCACGTTTTCCTGCTGGGTGTAAGCCACCAGACCGCGCCGATCGACGTCCGCGAACAGCTCGACTTCTCGAGCCGCGACGTCGGAGCAGCCGTGGAAGCGCTCGCCGCGAAATATTCCGCTGGCGAGGCGGTGGTGCTCTCCACCTGCAATCGATCCGAGATCTACGTCGCGAGCGACGACCCGGCGCGTGCACGCCAGGAGCTGGTGGATTTTCTCGGCACCTACCATCAGCTGCCGCGCGAGGCATTCGAGTCGCATGTCTTCGTCCATGCCGACGAAGACGCGACGCGTCACCTGTTTCGCGTCGCGGCCGGTCTGGATTCGCTGGTCGTCGGCGAGCCGCAGATCCTCGGCCAGGTGAAGGACGCGTTTCAGGTGGCGGCCACGCGGCAGTGCGTCGGGCCGGTACTCACGCGCCTGTTTCACAGCTCGTTCGGCGTCGGGAAGCGCGTGCGATCCGAGACGGCACTCGGCGAAGGCGCCATCTCCGTGGGATTCGCCGCGGTCGCGCTCGCGCGCAAGATCTTCGGACGCCTGGACGGCCGCGGCGTGCTCGTGGTGGGCGCCGGCGAGATCAGCACGCTGACCGCGCAGCATCTGCGCGCCCAGGGCGTGGGCGAGATCCTGATCACGAGCCGGACCGCCGCGCACGCCGACGCGCTGGCCGCCGAGGTGAACGGCCGCGCCATCCCGTGGGGCGATCTCCGGACCGCGCTCGCCGACGCGGACATCGTGATCACGGCTACCGGATCGCCGCGACCGATTCTGTCGCGCGCCGACGTCGAATCCGTGTCGGGCCGGCGCCGCGGGGAATCGCTCTTCATCATCGACATCGCCGTGCCGCGTGACGTCGAGACGTCGGTCGGCGAGATCGAGCAGGTGTTCCTCTACAACGTCGACGACCTGCAGGCGATCGTGCAGGAGAATCTGAGCCGCCGGTCCGCCGAAATCGTGCGCGCCGAAGCGATCGTCTCGGAAGAAGTCGACCGCTTCGCGACCTGGCGGCGCTCGCGCGGCGCGGTGCCGACCGTCGTGGCGCTGCGGCAGCGGTTCGAGCAGATTCGTCGCGCTGAAATACGGCGTCTCGAACACAAGCTCGGTGGCCTCACGCCCGAGGCGCGCGCCAGCGTGGACGAAGTGACGCGCCTCATCGTGGAGAAGCTGCTGCTCGCGCCGACCTCGCAGCTCAAGGCGCTCCCGGACGAGGAGACGCAGATCGCCTACACCGAAGCCGTCAATCGGCTGTTCGAGCTGCGCGAGGACGCAGCCGCGCCCCCTCCGGCCGACGAAGTGGACGCCGCGCCGCCGAATCGGACACGCTCCTAGGATGAGCCCACTGCGTCTTGGCACCCGCGGCAGCGCGCTGGCGCTCGTGCAAGCCCGCACGGTGGCAGCGCTCCTCCGTGAGCGCACGGGCACGAGCTGCGAGATCGTCGTCATCAAGACGTCCGGCGACCGCATGGCCGACGCACGGCTGTCGGAAGTCGGCGGCAAGGGGCTCTTCGTCAAGGAGATTGAAGAGGCGCTGCTGGCCGGCACGATCGATCTCGCGGTGCACAGCAGCAAGGACATGCCCGCGCAGATTCCTGACGGGCTGGACGTGCGCGCCACGCTGCCGCGTGAGGATCCGCGCGACGCGCTCGTGCTGCCGGCGCCGATGCACTCGCTGGACTTCGACGAGGCGGTGCGGCGGCTGGGTGCATCACCGCGCGTCGGTACGAGCAGCGTCCGCCGTGTGGCGCAGCTGACGGCGGCGCTCCCACGTGCGCAATTCGTGCCGTTCCGCGGCAACCTCGATACGCGCCTCCGCAAGCTCGATCAGGGCGACGTGGATGGGATCGTCCTGGCCGCCGCGGGGCTGCGGCGCCTCGAACAGGCGGGGCGGATCACGGCGCTCGTGCCGGCCGACGTGTGCGTACCGGCGCCGGGGCAGGGGATCGTTGCGGTCGAGATTCGCGCCGGCGACACCGCAACCGCGGTCCTGGTGGAGCGGATCGGCGACGCCGACGCGCTCGACGCGTTGCATGCCGAGCGGGCGGCGGTGGCGGCGCTCGGCGGCGGCTGCCAGATGCCGATCGGCGCGCATGCGACCATCAGCGGCGATACGATTACGCTGGCCGGCGTGGTGATCGCTCCCGACGGCAGCCGGGCGGCACGCGCGGCGGCGGAAGGCGCGCGGTCCGAGGCGGCCGCGATTGGACGTACTCTCGCCGAGCGGCTGCTCGCCGGCGGCGCGGACGACATCCTGGCGCAGATCCGCGCGTCGGATCACGCCGGAACTTCTCGATCATGAAACAGACCGCGGTCTCGCTCATCGGCGCCGGTCCGGGAGATCCGGGCCTCATCACGGTGCAAGGCCTGGCTTCGCTTCAGCGGGCCGACGTGGTGATTTACGACCACCTCGTGTCGCCGCGCCTGCTGCTGCACGCGCGGCGCGGCGCGGAACTGATCGACGTCGGCGCCTCGGCACCGCAGCCC
>Ga0105238_10004825_pt1 | contig 13341 bp, 6 predicted proteins | sample KBSC34metaG_FD_81526 | JGI IMG/M metagenome (GOLD analysis project Ga0105238, IMG submission 81526) | Corn rhizosphere microbial communities from Kellogg Biological Station, Michigan, USA - KBS C3-4 metaG | ecosystem: Host-associated > Plants > Roots > Rhizosphere > Soil | place: Michigan, USA... | reverse complement strand
CGATTCCGACGGCGCTTGGAGTGACGCACTGCAGGCCACGATCGCCTACGAGCAGCATTGGTTTCTACCGGGGCAGGGCAACTGGCCATATCTATTCGCGGAAGATGCGACGTCGCTCGATGATCGACCGCAGTCTTGCGGCATGGCGTGGTGTCACGGAGCACCGGGAGTGGCGTTGTCGCGCTTGGCTCTGTGGAAAATTACGGGTGACGCGGAATTTTTGAATACCGCAACGATCGCGCTGCAAACCGTTGCCTCCGATTTGTCGCATACAGCATCCGTGGCAGGTTCCAACGATAGTTTGTGCCATGGACCGCTTGGCAATGGCGACATTTTGCTGACCGGAGCGCACGTTCTGAAGGAATCGAAATGGCGAGACATCGCTGTACGCGTTGCACGGGAAGCTATCACGCGCAACGCTGCGGACGCCGCATGGGAAAGCGGCTTAGGGATTCCGAACGGAAGCAGCGACGGGCTGATGCTCGGCATCGCGGGAACGGGGTACTTCCTCTTGCGCCTTGCGCACCCGTCGATGCCTACTACCGTCTTGTTACCTTTTTCAGACATTGAACGGTGAAATGCTCAAGCGCCAGATCCGCATCCATGCACTTGAGGCTCAAGACTGATGACGCGTCGAACTTGTCCGGAGTTGGGTCAATATCTAGGAACACGCCATCCGTGCGCAGCCTCCTGAGGCCCACTGCGGTCGTCATCGTAGCGGCCATGTAGCGCGCCTTCCTTATGTTGGCAAGACCCCCACTCAACCAGAACATTTGAGATTCAAATCAAAAGCCGTCCGCGGAACCGGCGCAAGTCCAATGCGGTTGCGAAACGGCTTCTCGCCACACCGATGCAAGCGGCACTCGTGTGGTTGCTGCATCGCGCGCCAAACATCTTGCTGATTCCGGGCACGTCTTCGCTGGCGCACTTGAAAGAGAATCTCGCAGCAGCAGATCTCGGGTTGGCGCAATCAGTGTTTAGTGAACTCGAAGACACCACCGCGGGCGCGGCGCGGAGGTAGTCCGAAGCAGGCTTCGGATGCGGGCAGGTCAGAGCCGCAAACGAGAAGGGCGTGAGCAGGCGTCCGAATGACTGGCGGAAGATCATGAGAAACCAGGTTCTCTGACTGCGGGCGCAAGCAGACAACGCGGTGAAAGCGAATCGCGACATTTCCGCTGAGGGTTTTGGCGGCCTTCTGTCGCTTCAACGATACGACCCATGGCAGGTACCGGTCCGCGACTGCGTGCCGGAGGGACTTGCGGGTCGCGTTGCGGGAAACGTATCGCTCACCGGCAGGAGAATGAGATGGCGCCGCACAGTTCGATGACCTGGTTTGCTCTCGTCGCGAGAAACATCCGCGCATGCATGATGACCGTCGCGTTGTTGCCTGCAACCTGCTTCGCGCAGAGTGCTCTCGATGGCTATGACCCGAACGTGTCCGGAGGCACTGTCTGGGCGCTGGCCGTGCAGAGCGACGGCAAGACGCTGTTGGGCGGCGGCTTCACCACGATCGCCGGCCAGCCACGTGTCGCGTTGGCTCGCGCCAATGCGGACGGTAGTCTGGACTCGGCTTTTCCCGCGTCCGTTGTCAACGGCACGGTCTATGGCCTGACGCTTCAAGCCGACGGAAAGATCGTGATCTGCGGAAGTGCGATCACGGTTGGCGGAAGTCAGCCCGTGGGTGTGGCTCGCCTGAATCCCGACGGCAGCCCGGACGGCACGTTTGCCAATCTTGCAATCGACAATATCGTGGTCAGCGCAGTCGTGCAAACCGACGGGCGCATCGTCATCGGCGGCTTCTTTACCCATGTCGGCGGCACTGCGCGCAATTACATCGCGCGGCTGAATGCCGATGGCACGCTGGACACGACGTATGATCCCAACGCCACCTTCGGCGTTCAGACTCTAGCGCTGCAGCCTGACGGCAAGCTGCTGGTGGGCGGCCCGTTCGGCACAATCGGCGGAGTGACGCGGGCGCATGTGGCGCGGTTGAACTCGAACGGCAGCGTGGACACGACGTTCAGCGCCGACTCGAACGGTTACACCTACGCCTTCATCGTGCTGCCCGACGGCAAACTGCTGGTCGGTGGCGGTTTTACAAAGATCGGTGGGATACTCAGTGGGAACCCGGCGCGATTGAACGCCGATGGCAGCGTCGATACGTCGTTCCATGTCAGTGTCGGCTCGTATGTCCTGGCGATGGCCAGACAGCCCGACGGCCGCATTCTGCTCGGCGGATCTTTCTCCTCACCGTATAACAACATCGCGCGCCTCAACGCCGACGGTACGCTCGACTCGGCATACAACCCCAATGCGAGTTTGTCGATCAACGCCATTGCCGTTCAAGCCGACGGAAAGGCGATCGTCGGCGGCGATTTCACCACCATTTCCGGGACGCCGCGCAATCGCGTTGCGCGCTTGAGCGCCGACGGAAAGCCGGACATTTCCGCGAATCCCGGTATCGACAACAGCGTTTTCGCGCTCGCCTCGCAGCCCGACGGAAAGCTGATCGTCGGCGGCGATTTCGTCACGATGGGCGGGCAGCCTCGCGGCCGAATCGGCCGCTTGAATACCGATGGGACGCTGGATAGCGCATTTGATCCGAACGTGAGCAGTGCGGTGGGAGCGATCGCCGTGCAAGGCGATGGCAAGCTGGTTTTGGGCGGCCATTTCTTTTCAGTGGGTGGACAACCGCGCAATCGCATCGTGCGATTGACCAGCGGCGGCACGGTGGATGCCGCGTTCGACCCGAGTGCCGATGGCGATGTTTTCGCGCTGGCGATCCGGACGGATGGAAAGCTTCTTGCGACGGGTGCCTTTACAAGTATCGGCGGCCAGCCGCGCAACTATATCGCGCGCTTGAATACGGATGGCACGGCTGACGCTTTCGATCCGAACGCGAATGGCGACGTGCATACATTGGCGCTGCAATCCGACGACAAGCTCGTTGTCGGCGGCACATTCACGTCGGTCGGCGGGCAAGTTCGCAACCGCATCGCCCGGCTCAATGCCGACGGCAGCGCAGACACCGCGTTCGATCCGAATGCGAACGAGGCGGTCACCGCGCTGCAATTGTTGCCCGACGGCAAGCTCATCATCGGCGGCTTGTTCACTTCCGTCGGCGGGCAGCCACGCAACCGCATTGCACGATTGAACGCCGATGGCACGATCGACGCCGCGTTCAATCCGAATGCGAACGGCGCCGTCTATTCACTGTCCGCGCAAGCCGACGGCAAGCTGGCGTTGGCCGGTGCGTTCACCACGATCGGCGGGCAGAGCCGCAATCGCATGGCACGATTGAATGCCGATGGCTCACTGGATACGGCGTTCGATCCGGATGCGAACGCGAACGTCTACGCTCTGACCACGCAATACGATGGCAAGTTGGTGGCGGGCGGCGACTTCACCGTCATTGCCGGACAGACTCGCAATCGCTTCGCGCGCTTGAGCATGCCCGAGGCCGCACTGCAATCCTTGATCGTCAACCAGTCCGTCGTGACCTGGCAACGTTCGGGGCGCGGCGCCGAATTCGGACTGCCGCCGGAGTTGCAGGTCTCCATAGCAGGAGGCGCGTACTCGGCACTTGGTACCATGCAGCGCATCGGCAGCGGCTGGAGCTACAGCGGTTTGGCGGCGCCGATCGGACAATACATCATGCTGCGCGCACGCGGACAGGTCGCTTCGGGCGAGGGCAACGGGTCGGGCGGTTTCATCGACAGCGAGCAGTCGTACTACCTTGCCGATCGCGTCTTCCGCGACGGGTTCGATTGACCGGATAGAGGCAACGCGTGAAGATTCAGCCGTCCGTGCATACGCACGGGCGGCGGCCAGTTTGAGCGTCAAGGACTACCGTTCGGGCAAGAGCAGCCGAACGTACTCGTCATTCGAAGTCGTTGGCAAATATCGTGTCAGACGTGACATTGCGCAGCCGAAAGGTTGCGCTGCCGACGGAAGGCACCGTGGTTGCATCGACAACGAACGCGCCGACGACACCGTTTGCGGTGAGCGACGATGAAACTGCAACTCCGTTGGCGTCGGTCATCGCGATGTCGAACATATCGCCGGTCGATGTGAAGCGCGCACTGGCGCCGCCATTCGATGGTGCGCTGAAATCGACCTCGACGTCAGGCACGGGCTGATTTTGGTAATCACGCACGGTGACGCTCAATACCATCGTGTACGGCACATTGATCGGTGCGAGTTGGTGGCTCCCGGTTTGCGACAGCGCGGCATAAGCGTCGTTCGAGGTGAAGTTGTCCAACAGCACGGCGTAGCCGGTATTGGCTTGTCCGCCACCTGGGAAGCTGATCGCGATGCCATCGAAGTATTCACCGGCATTGGCCGCGTTGTGGCTGAATTGATTCTTGTAGAGGCCGCCGCTCGTCGTGCCCGACTGATTCTGCGTCCATACCGTTTGATTGTTCCGGTAAGCGACGACGTGCGCGGATGTATAGCTCTGCGTGCCCCAGCCAAAGACGATCGAGCGCTGCCCGGCCGGCCAGGAAACGCGCATGGTCGGCGCCGTGCAAGCGTTGCAACCGGCAATTGCCGCCTTGCCGGAGATGTACGGAGAAAAGAAGGAATTGAATTGCGTCGAGAAGATGAACGAGCCGCCGGAAGCGGAGAAGTCCATTCCGCTCGAGCTGGAATAACTGTTTGGACTGCCGCTGGCGCTGTCGAAGTTCTCGGCATGCGTCGCGGCGTGCAGGCTGGCTCGCCCGAGTGCGCAAAGCATTGCCAGGCCATAGGCAAGTTCTTTCGTCGGTCGGTTCATGCAAATCGCTCCAGGCAGGGAAGGGCAAGGAATGAAAGCGACAAACCGACTGTGCCTCCCTCATCGCCAGCTTTGCAGAACGGACTATCAGACGCGGTTCAAGCCGACGGAGTTGCGGTCGCGGATCTGGGATCCTTTCTCCCGGCAGGCGGGGTTAGGCTCGCGCGCAATGCCTTGAGCCGCCGACGCAGCGCTTCGACATCCGCAGGACTGTTGGCGATGATCGGCGAGGCCTCTTCGACAAAGCCCCAGGCCGCAGCGAAGTCGTTGCGATGTTGTGCGATATCCGCAAGCCCGAGCAGCGTGCGCGCAATTTCGACATCGCCGGAGCGCAGCTTCTTGCGCTGGATCGTCAATGCGTTGTTGTACAAGGTTGCGGCTTCATCGTAGCGCCGCTTTGCGACGAGAGAGTCGCCGAGATGGCTCTGCGCTGTGGCGAGACGCGGATGGTCGGCACGCAAGCGCAATCGACAAATGCGCAGCGCGTCCGCAAGCATCGTCTCCGCCGCCGTCGCATCGCCCTTGGCAAGCAGCACGTCGCCGAGCAGGCCGGCGGCAGGAGCGGTTTCGGCATGGTCCGGTCCGAATACCTCCAGGTCGATTGCGTGCGCTTCGCGCAGCAACGCTTCGGCCTGATCGAGATCGCCGCGGTACTGCAGCGTCAACGCGAGTTCGTAAAGACTGATCGACACGGCGGGGGAGCGCGGACCGATCAACTCGCGCCGCACCGCGAGCGCGCGGCGCAGCAGCGCTTCGCTTTCATCGCTCCTGCCGAGCGATGCGAGTGTATGGCCGAGGCGCGTCATGACGTTCGCCGTCGCCACGTGGTTTTCTCCCAACGTCTTCCTGCGCTTTTGATAAACTTCGCGGAAAGCGGCTTCCGCACCGGCCAAATCCCCATTCGCCCCGCGCAGCAGGCCGATGTTGACCAGCGTCGTCAGCACCGGCGCTGCGTCGTCGCCGAGCGCGCGGCGGCGCAGCGCGAGCGACTCTTCGTACAGCGGCAGCGATTCCTCAGCGCGTCCGGCCTCGCTCAGCGTGAGCGCCAGGTTGTTGAGCGAGCGGCCGACCATCATCGGATCGGCAGGAACGAGCGCGCGACGCAAGCCGAGTGCCTCGCGGTGCAGTTTCTCGGCTTCCTCATACTCGGCATTCTGTCGGCGCAGTTCGCCGAGTGAGTCCAGGCTCTCGGCCAGCGCGGACGGGTCCAGTGTCGCGCGCGTCCGGCGCAGGGTTACCGCCTGTTCGGCCACGGCGATGCCCTTGGTGAGTTCATCGAGCTGGCGGTATGCGTCGGCAATCAGCACGAACAGGCGTGCTTGCACGACGGGATCGTCTTTCAGCTGCTCGCCGACATCGCGCGCGCCGCGGTCGAGCACGTCGCGCAATGTCGGCGCGGAACCCTGGGTCTGGTTCGGATTGGCGCCATCGAACAGACTTTCGAGAAAACCGGATACACGCTTTGCGGTGCGCGCTTCCTGCTCCGCGCGAGCCTGCGCCGCGTTGCTGCGATCGCGTTCGTCGCGCAAGCGCACCGCGAGCACGGCAAGCATTATTGCGGCACCGACAATGATGCTCAGCGCCGCTGCACCGAGCGCGACTCCCACACGGTGCCGACGCGCGAACTTGCTCACGCGGTAGCGCAGCGAATCCGGCCGTGCGAGCAACGGTTTGTTGTGCAAATAGCGTTCGATATCGTCGCCGAGTTGCGCCGCCGTCGCATAGCGGCGCGCCGGTTCGCCGGCCAGCGCCTTGAGCACGAGCGTATCGAGATCACCGCGCAGTCGCTGCGACCAGCGCGCGCGCGACAGCGCGTCTGCAAATTCGATGTCGCTCGACGCGACCCGAAGCATCGCGCCGCTTGGCTTGGCCGGTGGCGCAGAAGCATCGGCGCTTTCGCGCACTGGGCGCATGCCGGCCAGCAGTTCATGCAGGATCACGCCGAGCGAATAGACGTCGCTCGCCGTCGTCACCGCACGGTTCTGGAGTTGCTCGGGACTGGCGTATTGCGGGGTCAGCAGCCGGGTCTGCGCATCGTTGGCGGCGGCGTCGCGTGCATCGACCGAGAGCAACAGTTTGGCGATGCCGAAGTCGAGCAGCTTCGGGTCCCCGTTGGGCGTCACGAGGATGTTGCCCGGTTTCAGATCGCGATGGATGACGAGATTCTGATGGGCGTGCTGCACAGCGCGACAGACCGGCAGCAGCAACTGCAGACGTCGTTCGATGTCGAGGTTGTGGACGCGGGCAAAATCCGTGATCGGCAGGGCTTAGTCGTAGTTCGTGACGAGCTAGGACAAACCGTCATCGGTGACGCCGCCATCGAGCAGGGCGGCAATGGACGGATGTTTCAAGTCTGAAAGAATCTGCCGTTCGAGCGCGAAGCGCCGTTCGAGCGACGTGCTGCCGCGCAGCCAGGGGTTGAGCATCTTGAGTGCGGCTTGAGTGCGGAACACGCCATCGCTGCGCTCGACCAGAAAGACGCTGCCCATGCCCCCGGCGCCGAGCGGGCGAAGCAACCGCCACGTACCGATGATCCGTCCGTTCTGTGCCTCGGCGTCCCTCGCAATGCTTTCGCTGCCGGCGCGCTCCAACAGGTTCGTGGCGGGACCGGCGTTTTCCGCGTCCGCGGCGGCGAGCAGGGCGGCGACCTGGACGTGCAGGTCGGTATCGTCGCCGCATTCGACGCGCATGAATGCTTCGCGCCGCTCGGCGGGCAGCGCGCGCGCCGCGTGAAACAACACTTCCGCGCGACGAAAGCGCGCCGCATCGATGTTCATGCTTCGAGCGACTGCCGCAACCACGCTTTGGCAAAGCGAAGATCGCGATCCACGGTCGCCTCCGAAACCTTCAATACGTGCGACATCTCCAGGTACGACAGGCCACCGAAGTAGTGCAGCTCGAGCACATCGCGCTTGCGCGCGTCGACGACGGAGAGCTGGTCGAGCAACTGATCGAACGCAAGCATGTCCGGTAACGAGTGAGAGTCCAGCGCATCGTCCGTGTGCAACGACACCGGCGCAGCGCCGCCGCCACGCTTGTCGCGCTGCTTATGACGCGCGTGATCGACGAGGATGTGGCGCATCTGGCGCGCGGCGATGGCGAAGAAATGCGCGCGGTCCTGCCAGTCGACATCGGGTCCCATCAAGCGAAGATAGGCCTCGTGCACCAGTTCGGTCGCGCTCAGCGTCACCGCGCCTTCGCGCCTCAGGTGCCGCAATGCGAGCTTGCGCAGATCGCTGTAAACGAGGGGCACAAGCCGATCGAGCGCTTGCTCGTCGCCGTCGCGCCACTCGCTCAATAGTTGTGTGATCGGGGTTTTCGATGCCGGCATGGGTTCGTCAAGTCCCTCGGCTCGGTGGGCGGCAATCGTCACTCAGCGTTGCGAAGCGCGCTGTCAGGTGTTGCAGCGACCTTCGGCATGGAACGGCGATGCCGCAGCGCGATGATAGCAAGCACCTTGGTCCGAAATTGAGCGGCGTTGTCGATTTTCGCGCACAACTGGCGCGGACTGGGGCTTCTTAAGATGGGACTTCGGCGCGGGCGAACACGAGCTTAGCCCGGGGATCATTGGTGCCTTTGTATATTATGTCAAATTAAGTCCAGACCCGCGACCAACATCTAACAGGCCCCGCACCATCAGCGGCGTACACTTCAAACGCGCCCGGCTGCCGCCTTTTATCGCCCGCCCAGGTGCATATCGCGCCGACTCTGGTCCGGCAGCAGTTCCGCCAAGACCACGTTGGACACCCAGAATTCCTCAATAGGAAACGGTCATGACCAATCTCAGCGATAGCACTCGTCTGCCAGACGCCGAAACCGCTGTCGATACGATGCGTCGAACGCTGCTCCTCGGCAGCGCGGCGCTCGTCGGTACTACATTCTTGCCTGGGCAACTTCTCGCCGCCCCGGCGCATACATCTGCAACCTCAGGAGACCCAGGCATGTCGACCATCACCACCAAAGACGGAACCAGCATCTTCTACAAGGATTGGGGTCCAAGAGATGCGCCGGTCATCGTGTTTCATCACGGTTGGCCGTTGAGCGCCGACGATTGGGACACGCAAATCCTGTTCTTTCTCGAGCATGGCTTCCGGGTGATTGCACATGACCGGCGCGGACACGGGCGTTCCTCGCAAACGTGGACCGGAAATGAGATGGACACCTACGCCGCCGATGTCATCCAGCTTGCCGATGCGCTCGATCTCAAGGGTGCCGTGCACGTCGGCCATTCCACCGGCGGCGGCGAGGTCGCGCACTATGTCGCCCGTGCAAAGGCAGGCCGAGTAGCCAAGGCCGTGTTGATCGGCGCCGTGCCGCCGATCATGCTGAAGTCGGACAAGAACCCGAACGGCACGCCAATGAGCGTGTTCGACGGCATCCGTGCCGGCGTCATGGCAAATCGCGCGCAATTTTATCTGGACCTGCCGACGGGTCCCTTCTACGGATTCAATCGACCTGGAGCAAAGATCAGTCAGGGCACCATCAACAACTGGTGGCGTCAGGGAATGATCGGCGGTGCCAAAGCCCAATACGATTGCATCAAGGCATTTTCGGAAACGGACTTCACCGAGGACCTCAAGACGATCGCTGTTCCGACATTGGTAATGCATGGCACGGACGATCAGATCGTACCGATCGCCGATTCCGCGCCGCTGTCTGCAAAGCTGCTCAAGCACGGCACGCTCAAGACCTACGACGGCTTGCCGCACGGCATGTGCACGACGCATGCGGACGTGATCAACAAGGATCTGCTCGCATTTATCAAAGCCTAGAGTTGTATCGGGGGCTAGGTTGCGCTGCTGCACCGGCAGGTCATTCATGCGTGACCTGCCGATGTCATCTCCACAATTTCTCCCTCGGTTCTTAGCGGTTGCCTTACGACTTGTTCATGCAGCCATTCGTAGAATGCGCCCGTGTCCGGTGCTTGCTTCCGGGCGCAATCGCCGCCGCCGCATTCGCTCGTCGAATTGGAGATTCCATGAATATCAGGCAGCCGTTGCTGGTGCTGTTGTTCGCCACCGCGACACCACTTTGGGCACAGTCCGCCTCGCCTTCCTTGAACTTGCAGTTGCCAGCCAATGCAGTGCCGGCGCCGAGCAAAACTGCAGGCGACGCGAAAGTGAAATCCGATTCCCCTGCAGCACCGACAGCGGTATCGCCGGACCCTGCAGCGATGCCCGCACCCTACGATCAGACCTACGGCGCGCGTCGGGACGCTGATGAGAAGGGCTGTGACGACGCGACCTACGCGCAGCCGCAGCTGCATGGCAGCGTCGGCATGGGCGTCGCCGCCGGAAATCACTTCAGCGGCAACTACGAGACCGCGACACTCACCGCGAGCAAGGCACTCGGCAGCTGCGAGCATCCCAAAGGCGACGTCGCCGCGTCGATCACGGTCAGCAAGGGCAATATCAATCGGCGCGGACGCCGGCCCTGAGGAGCCGGCTCGTACGCGCTGCTAACCTGAAAAGATCGGCCGTAGCGTATCGATCTCGCCGACGCTGACGCTCGACATCATTTGCGGTGCCGGCCTACTTGCAGCGTTGCGGGCAATCTCTTCGCCTGGTGCCGAACAGCCCGGACTTACCGCGATACCAAACGCCTTGCACCGATGCATTTGCCCTGCCCGTACGGGACGATCAGCGCGGCAAAGTTCGCGGCGTGGCATTGTCGGGTGGCAAGCCGATGCTGGCACCCTGCTCGATCGGCGCCTTTGAAGGTAAGCTGGACGTGCTTTTCAGCAACGGTTTTGAGGCACCTTGATTGGGAACTGCCTAAACGCGGCAGCGTCACGGGAACCTGGTCGCTAGGCGCCAGGGCCAGCGGCGAGGATCTCGTCAACGAGGTCGATCGGCGCCGACTCAAAATCGACTTGCCGCCAGCAGCCGGCAACGTTCACCGCTTATGTGCGGTGCCGTACTGAGTTTGCGCCAGAACGGGCGAACAATCGACTCGCCTGATTCGACCAAGACTAACGCCGGACCTGTGGCGTCCGGACAGGCCGACAACAAATAAAAACGGAGCGGCCTGGTTTGAACGTGCAGGACATCACCGAGCGCAAGCAGGCCGAGGCTTTGGTCAAGTCCGGACCACTGCAGAATGCGATTTTCAACAGCGCCAACTTCTCGAGTATCGCCACCGACGCCAATGGCGTCATTCAGATCTTCAATGTCGGCGCCGAGAAGATGCTCGGTTATGCGGCGTCCGATGTCGTCGATCAGATCACGCCCGCGGATATCTCCGATCCCCAGGAACTGATCGCGCGCGCCGCGGCCTTGAGCCATGAATTGAGCACCCCGATCACGCCGGGTTTCGAGGCATTGGTGTTCAAGGCGTCTCGTGGCATCGAGGACATCTACGAGCTCACCTATATCCGCAAGGACGGCAGCCGTCTTCCCGCCATCGTCTCGGTCACGGCGCTGCGCGACGCACAGGAAAACATCATCGGCTATCTGCTGATCGGCACCGACAATACCGCGCGCAAGCAGGCTGAGCAGGCTCTGGTCGAAGCCGGTGCCTTGCAGAACGCGATCTTCAACAGCGCCAATTTCTCGAGCATCGCCACCGACGAGAAAGGCGTCATCCAGATCTTCAACGTCGGTGCCGAGCGCATGCTTGGTTACGCGGCCGCAGAAGTAATGAATCAGATCACGCCGGCCGATATTTCCGATCCGGAAGAATTGATTGCGCGTGCCCGCGCCCTGAGCATCGAGCTTGGAACCTCGATCACACCCGGTTTCGAGGCCCTGGTGTTCAAGGCGTCGCGCGGCATCGAAGATATCTACGAACTGACCTACTTCCGCAAGGACGGCAGCCGCTTCCCCGCCATCGTCTCGGTCACGGCACTGCGTGACCCGCACGAAAAGATCATCGGCTATCTGCTGATCGGCACCGACAATACCGCGCGCAAGGAAGTCGAGGCCGCCCAGGCGGTTCTGGATCAACGGCTGCGTGACCAGCAGTTCTATACGCGCTCGCTGATCGAATCGAATATCGATGCGTTAATGACGACCGATCCGCAGGGAATCATCACGGACGTCAACCAGCAGATGATCGAGCTCACGGGGCGCACGCGCGATGAGCTGATCGGCGCGCCTTGCAAAAACTTCTTCACCGATCCCACGCGTGCCGATGCCGCAATCAAACGTGTGCTCACCGAGCACAAGGTGAGCAATTACGAGCTGACCGTGCGTTCGTTGAATGGCGAAGAGACGGTGGTGTCGTACAACGCCGCCACTTTTCACAACCGCGATAGAAAGCTGCAGGGCGTCTTCGCTGCGGCACGCGATGTGACCGAACTCAAGCGTATCGAACATGCCTTGCAGGAAAAGAACCTGGAACTCGAGCATGCCAGCCGCATGAAATCGGAGTTCCTGGCGACGATGTCGCACGAACTGCGCACACCGCTGAACGCCATCATCGGGTTTTCCGAGGCCCTCAGGGACGGCCTGATCGGCCATATGACAGACACGCAGCACGAATACATCAACGATATCTTCACCAGCGGCCAGCATTTGCTGTCGTTGATAAACGACATCCTGGATCTGTCGAAGGTCGAGGCCGGCATGATGGCGCTCGAACTGGAAGTGGTCGATTTGCGCAGTCTGCTTTCGAGCAGCCTCTCGATCGTCAAGGAAAAAGCAGCGGGCCAGCGCATGTCGCTGGATGTCGAAACCGATGAAAACCTGGGGCTGCTCGAGCTGGACATCCGCAAGACCAAGCAAATTGTATACAACCTGCTGTCGAATGCGGTGAAGTTCAGCGCGGCCGGTGGCCGTATCAGTCTTCGCGCCCGGCGGGTGCCGCGCAGCGGCGTCGGCAATCTGGCCTGCGATTGGCCGGTGCACAGTTTCGCTCTGGCCGACAGCGAATTCGATGAGTTTCTCGAAATAAGTGTGCACGACGGCGGCATCGGCATCTCCACGGCGGACATGTCGAAACTGTTTCAGGCGTTCAGTCAGATCGACAGCAGCCTGGCGCGCAAATTCGAAGGCACGGGACTGGGCTTGGCGATGGTCAAGCAACTGGCCGAATTGCACGGCGGCACCGTTGCCCTGGCCAGCGCAGAGGGCCAAGGGGCGATCTTCGGCGCGTGGTTGCCGCTGCGGATCCCGGCGACCGCCCCGGCAACCGTGCCTTTCGGCGAAAGCCTGCGGACGCTGGACGCGGCGCCTAACGAACGCATCGCTCTGGTTGTGGAAGACGACGATCTTGCGGCAGATCTCATCCGCCTGCTGCTCGAAGCAGAAGGTTTTGCGGTGCTGCGCGCCGCGAGCGCCGAGGCGGCGTTGCTCATGGCGACGCAGCAAGCTCTCAGCCTGATCACGCTGGATATCCATTTGCCCGGCATCGATGGCTGGGAGTTTCTCGAGCGCATACGCAAGGACAAGGCGCTGGCCCGCGTTCCGGTCGTCGTCGCTTCCGGCTCCGACGGCAACGGCACGCGTTTGGCACTCACTCGTGGAGCAGCCGCGGTACTGCAAAAACCGATCAGTCGCGCGCAGCTGAGGGCATCGCTGGCCAGTCTCGACCTGCATCCGGCGCAGGGACTGACACGCAACGTTTTG
>Ga0105238_10004820_pt1 | contig 13349 bp, 10 predicted proteins | sample KBSC34metaG_FD_81526 | JGI IMG/M metagenome (GOLD analysis project Ga0105238, IMG submission 81526) | Corn rhizosphere microbial communities from Kellogg Biological Station, Michigan, USA - KBS C3-4 metaG | ecosystem: Host-associated > Plants > Roots > Rhizosphere > Soil | place: Michigan, USA... | reverse complement strand
GCCTGCTGCCTGGATTTTATTCGCGCGGAACCCCGCCATCGCCGCCTCCTTGTCCGCCGGCTTGACCCGCCCATGCAGCAGGCCGGCCTTGAATGGCGCCAATGCCTGCTGCACGGAGGCAAATTCCTTGGTAACCGCCTTGATGTCCTTGTCCGTGTCAGTCACTTCAACGCGCGGATAGACGATATATGCCTGTCGGCCGCCGGCGATTTTTTCACGTATGAATTCAAAGACCTTGGGCAGCTTGTCCGTCGTGCGGACAAAGGTCTTGACCATCCCGCGCCCGCCCGGCGGTTCATCGATCACCGAGACATCCAGGTCGCCGTAGAGCGTCAGACCCAATGTGCGCGGGATGGGCGTGGCGGTCATCACCAGCAGATGTGGATAATTCCCCTTGCGAACCAGCGTTTCTCGTTGCGCCACGCCGAATTTGTGTTGCTCGTCGATGATCACCAACCCAAGGCGCGGCAGGTCGAACCCGCCCGTGAGCAGGGCATGCGTCCCGATATGGATGGCGGGCCGTGTATTCTTGCCATTCTCGCCGCTTTTGCGGCTTCCGGTTTGCAACTCAACCGCCACGCCCAGGGGTTCAAACCATTTTGAAAAGTTCCTGAAATGTTGCTCGGCCAGGATTTCCGTCGGGGCCATAAGTGCAACATTGAAGCCGCCCTCCAGGGCCATCACCGCGCTGCATGCCGCCACCGCTGTCTTGCCGGAGCCGACATCACCTTGCAGCAGCCGTCGCATCGGATGCGCGCCACCCATGTCCGCGCGGATCTCGCGGAGCACTTTTGTCTGCGCCTCTGTCAATTTGAAGCCTAGTTGCGCCAGGAACGGCTTCATCAGGCGGTTGTCGCCGCCGCAGGGCAGGGCCTGCGATTGCGCCTCGAATTTTTTCCGGCGCGACTGGATCTGGAATTGCAGCGCCACGAATTCATCCAGCGCCAGCCGTTGCCGCGCGATCTCCACATCGGTCAGTGCCTCCGGAAAATGGATCATGCGCACGGAACTGGCCCGCGTGGGATATTGTTTCAAATCCAGTGCGATGACCGGCTCCTTTATTTCGCCTTCATATTTTTCCAAAGCGCGCCAGATGAGCGAGCGCATCACCCGCGCCGTCAGCCCTTCCGTCAATGGGTGTACCGGCGCGATGCGGTTGACGTGGATGAATTCGTCATCGCCCGGTTCAACCAGCTCCGTTTCGGGGTGGGTGATGATACGCGGCTTCAGCGAATCCGGTTTGCCGAAGATGAGAAACTCTCGTCCCACTGCATACCAGTCCGGCATCCATGGTTGCGCCTGCCACCAGCGGCAATGCAATCGTGCCGTGCCATCATCAAACACACATTCGAACATCGCCCGTGTGCCCCTTTTGAAGCGCTTGATGCCCGCCGCCACGATTTTCCCTCGCACTGTCGCCGCCTCCTTGAGCTTCAGGTCGCGGATGGCCAGGAACCTTCTCCGGTCCTCGTAGCGTCGCGGCTTGTGTAGCAGGAGATCTTCGATGGTAAAAATTTCCAGCCGGGCGAGCAGCCGCGCCCGCTCATCGCCCACGCCCCACACCGAGGCGACGGATGCGGCCAGCGGGTTGGGTCTGGTTTCCGGCGATAACATCGGGCGCACGATACAAGCCGTGAAATCAAATCTCAATCACGGTGATTTCCGGGCGGCAGTTGAAACGGAAATGATAGTCATAGATATAGCCGATGCCCGAATTGACATAGAGGGGTCCGGATTTGGTTTGGAACAAACCCAGGTCATATTTATCCACTCCGAACGGCACCATAATTGGGCCATAAAACGGGATTCGCACCTGTCCGCCGTGTGAATGGCCCGCCAGCATCAGGTCGAATTGTTGGTCTCCCAGCTTGTTTGCCCAGGCCGGATAATGCATCAGCAAAATGTTCAAGGCCGAACGCTCCAGCGGCACCATTGCCTGGTTGGCGTGGCTGCAGGTCGCACCGATAAGGTTGATTTTATCGTCCGCGATTTTGCGCTGCTCATCCATCAACCACGCGCCACCGGTCGCGGTGAAGCACTTCTGCACCGGCTGGAAGGAAATTTTGCTCCAGTAATCATGGTTGCCGGGCACGCCATACATGGGGGACTTGATTCCGGCCATCAGGTCCAGCGCCTCCGCCAAAAACTTTTCTTCCTCGACGATGTCACCGGTAAAGCAGACGAAATCTGGTGAGAGGGAATTGATGGTCTTGATGACAGTCTCCAGATAGACACGGTCGCCCTTGTGATGGATGTCGGTAAAATGCACCAATCGGTGCGATGATGTGCCTGAGCCGAGGCGCAGCCGCCGGACCTTGAGCCAGGTTGGTTCAGCCCACTTCGCATCTGCAATCGCGGCGAACGGTGCCGCCAGGATGACGCTGGCGATAAATTTGCGACGGCTGATGCGCGGAATTTTCATTGTGTTCTCCCGCTTGCCCCGATCCTCAGCGCCTCCGCCTTGGCCGCGTGGATGGCGGCGCGCTGCGGGTTGTTGTTGGCCTGGAAATATCCGGCCAGTTGGCGTTGCAGGTCAAACTCCACCGTCCGCCGCGTGATGGCGCTGCGTGACCACACAAAACCCAGCGCGGTCAGCGCGGCCAGGAACACGATGATGCTGGAGAGATTCTCGCGGTTCATTCCCAAGGCGCCGCGCGCCAGCCCAAAACCGCAGAGTGTGGCAAACAATGCCAGTCCATTGGCCAGTATTAACTGGGCATGTTGCCACAAAAACTCGGTCGGCAGCATCAACCGATACGGCGGCGGGCGTTTGTCCGGCGGTTGGCAGATGCCGGGCAGGATGGGACGCAATTTTTCATTTTGCAAAACCCCGAGCACAACTTTTGGATCTGGCCGCACGGTGGGTGCGGCGAACAGTTCCTTTTCATCACCGGTCGCCATGAAGGTTTCCACGCGCTCTTCGGCGATCAGGTTCGACAGGCGGGTGGGCATCAGCAATTGTTCGACGACGATTTGCGAGATTTTTCCGATGTTGAACAGCATCACGGCGGCCAGGGCCAGCGGCAGCAGTGGCGCGATCGGTTTGAACCAGCCGCCACTCCACTGCTGCTGGAGCAGCAGCACGGCAAAAACCCCGGCAATGACGAATACATTAAAAACATCCATGTAGCGGCTGGCCGGGAAGGAGGCATCGCCATAGTTCGCGCGGCCAAGGGCGATGGCGGCGGATTGCAACGCGCTCCACAACCCCAGCGCGAGCAGAAACTCCGCCGCGCGCGATTCAGCGAAATTTTTTCGCAGATAAAAACCGAGCAGCATCGCCAGCGGCAGCAAGGTGACGATACACATCCATTTTGGATTTTGGATAAACGGCCACGCCAGGTTGCGCAGAAGGGCGTCAAAAAATTCACCCGGCGTGTGTGCTCGCAGCGGGATATCGCCGGGCATGGAAACGGTCAGCGCCGCGCCCAGGGCGACCGCGCCGGCGCACAGCGCCAGGGTCACGAGGTCGCCCCTGTCAACCCGCCGGTTTTTGACGGCGCGCAAAATCATGAGGCCGCCCACGGTGACCGGCGCGAGAAATCCCGAGGCCATGGTGACCAGTCCCGCGAAGGCCGCCGCCAGCCCCAGCCACCAGCGCGCGCCACCGGTTTTTCCAAAGCCCAGCCCGGTGATTGCGGCCAGCGCGGCCAGGCTCATGAAATATTGCTGCGAGTTGATGGCCCAGATGGTGTTTTCCGCCGCATAGGGCAGGGCGTAAAATGGCGCCAGCAGGCCGCAGATCAGCCAGCCGTTCCGGCGTTCCAGAAAAATCCACAGCGCCGCTGCCAGCGCGCAGACGAACCCGGCGTGGATGAGGCAATTCACCGTCATCTGAAACATCGGCTCCCAGCGCCCGTTCAGGGTGATGGTCGCGCAGTCGAGCAGGTGTGTGAAAAAGATCCGGTGCTCGTTGCTTGGCGCGAAGAAATCCTTCCAGGTCAGCGTGCCCTCCATCCACGGACGGAAAAAATCCCTTGCCTCATACCATTGGTCCCACAGCGGCAGTTGCGAGCCGAACAGTTGGACCACCCACAACTTCGCCCCGAGCACGATGAGAAACAATGCGGCCAGCCACGCGACAAAAACCCTTGGGGAATCTGTTCTGTGTTCGGGCGGGGTCATGGATTTTTTTCCGGCAATGGCTCATGCGGGCCGGTCTGGAGGATGCCCAGTTCTTTTTGAGCCAGGGCATTGTCCTGCTGCAGCCACAGGGCCTCGCGCAAATGCAGTTCGGCCCGGCCGGGATGACCGTGGGCGGCGTACCGGACCGCCCATTCGATCTGGAGCCGGAAGCTGAATTCATTCGAATTAACATTGCGCCGGCAAATCGCCACCGCTATTGCCGGCAGCGTGATGAGCAAAATCAGCAGCCACGGCAAACCTTCGTTGGCGAGGGTGACGCCCGGGCGTGCCATCGCCAGCGCCGCCAGCACGGCACAAAGACCAAGCCCGATGCACAGGACCGGGACCGCGTGGTCGATGAGATTTTGGGCGTACACGGAAAAGCGGCCAAGTTCCTTGATTTCGCCGATGGCGACGGGTGCGCCGGCAGCCGCGTTTTCAACCGACAGGACAAACGGGTGCCGGGGTGCATCCACGATGAGTGTTTCCCAGCGGTCGGAATATTGCGGATGCAATTCCACCGGGCGTCCGCCCGCTTCGGCCAGCCGTATTTTTACATCGGGCGATCCGCGATACACCTGCACGGAAAGTTTCGGCAGGCTGGTGGACATCGGCCGGCTCACAAAATGTCCGGCCACGGCCGGGCCGTTGGTCGGGCTGTTGCCCCACGTTTTGACGAAGGGTTGGCCGGGTTTTTCCGGCGGACAGCCGTTGGTAAAAAAGCCGGTGGACAACGCCTCGTCAGCGTCCAGCTTGAGCGGCGGGCGTACATCCGCAGGCAGGATGGAAAGGATTTTGGGTTGACGCAACAAGTCGGTCAATGTGTCTGATTCCGGGTATGGAAGGGCCAGTTCCATGTTGCTTTTCAGCCAGCCGGTGTTTCCTGAATCGATGAAGGCGCGGACATTTTCCGTTTCCAACAGCCCCCAGGCACGGGTCCAGCTCAGGTAATTTTTCACCATCACGTGCGAGGTGTTGCACAGCCCGAACAGCAGGGTGGCCGACCACAAAATCGCGAGGGACAGGGCGAACTTTTTCCGGACCTGGGGAAAATCATAATCAGCCGCGAGCACAAACAGCGCGGCAACACCGGCCATCGGCAGCGTGCTGAACGCATCATAATAGCGGCTGCTGTCGGCCAGCATCGCGCGGCCAAAGGCCAGCGCCGCCGTCTGTAAAAATGCCCATAAACCGAAAGTGAGGACAAATTCAACCGCCCGCACATTTTTGCAGCCGGGCCGGAGATATTTCACCAGCAAGATGATCAACGGCAGGACCAGCATCAGGGCCATCACCGGATACCCCCGGAACGGCCAGGCCAGATTGCTGGAGAGCGCCTTGAAAAAATCGGATAACGAGTGCGCTTGCAATATTTGATGCCTGGCCACGTCCGTTTTCAGCGCCAGTCCCAGGGCGATCACCAGTCCCCCGCAGGCGATCGTCAGGATTTGCCCGCCGGTCATGCGGCGTTGCTTGAGGGCGCGCAAAATGATCAGCCCGATGACCGCGACAGCGGCGAGAAAACCCGAGGCCATCGTGAAAATCGACAGCATCCCCACAACAAACCCGCTCAGCCAGATCTTGCTGCCGGGCCGGCCGAAACCGAGCCCGAGGATGGTGGCCACGGAAAAGATGCTCACGAAATACATCTGTGACTGGAATCCATGCAGGGTGTTTTCCGCCGCGAAGGGCAGGGCAAAAAACGGCAGCAGCATAAAGCAGATCAATCCGCCGTATCGCTGTCCGATGGAGGCCCAGATGATCACAGCCAGGAACCAGCCGTAACCGATGTGGATGACCGAGTTCACGACCGCCTGGAAGTTCGGATCCCATTGCCCGTTCAACTTTATCTCCAGCATGTCCAGCAGCCGCGTAAAGAAAATCCGGTGTTCATTGTGAGGGACGAAGAAGTCGTGCCAGGTCAGGGTGCCCTCCAGCCACGGCCTGAAAAACAGCTTTGCCTCATCCCACTGGTCCCAGAAAGGGATGTTTGTCCCGCCAAGCTGGATCGTCCACAGTTTCCCGCCAAGCGCGACAACAAAAAACGCCGCCAGCCATGCGGCCATATTCCGGTTCGTTTGGTTGCCTTGCACCTGTTTGACTTACTAATTTCAGCCCGGAACTGCAAGCGCCTCGGTGACAGGCGTGACCGGTTCCAGGGGCATCGGTGTGTCGTGGTCCAGGAAAGTTTCGCAAACACGCCAGAAATCGGCAGTCGTCTCCACCCGGCGGATGTCGTGCAGAAACGGCTGCCCGATGCCTTCACCGATGAAATTGGTGAACTTTTTCATCCGCTGCACCTGCGCCGATTCCTTTACGCCGGGCGTGATTTCGTTGTCCCAGAGTTCGTGGATATAGGCCAGTAAATCACGGCCGGCCGGCAGCCTTGCTCTTTCACCACGCAGTTCCGCACGGATCTGGTCGAACAACCACGGATTCCTGATGGCGCCGCGCCCGATCATCAGCCCGCGCACGCCGGCCTCCGCCAGTAATGCCTTCGCCTGGGTCGCGCTGAAGATATTTCCATTCGCCAGTACGGGACATTTCAGTTCCCGCGCCGCCTGCGCGATCAGATCATAGCGCACACCCGGACGATACATCTGGATCACGGTCCGTGCATGGACGGTCAGCAGGTCGATCGCGTGCTTCGCAAACACCGGCATCAGCGTGTCGAACTCGGCGGGCGACTCAAAGCCGATGCGCGTCTTTACCGTGAATGGAACCGCCACTGCGTCGCGCAGCGCGCCGAGGATGGCATCGATGCGCTGCGGTTCGCGCAGCAGCCCGCCGCCCGCGCATTTGCGATAGACGATGGGCGCGGGGCAGCCGAGGTTCAGGTCGATGGCGGCAACGGGATATTGCTGGAGCAGCTTCGCCGTACGGACGAGCGCCGGGACATCATTGCCGATCATCTGCGCCACGACCGGCCGGTCCGTGGGATTTTTCGTGATGGAATCAAGGATCCACTTTTCCGGGCGCGAATCGCCGTGGACGCGGAAATATTCCGTCCAATAGACCTCGGGCCCGCCGTAGCGCGCCATGACGCGCATGAATTCCAGCGTCGTCACGTCCTGCATTGGCGCGAGCGCCAGCAGGGGCGCATCGCCATGGAGCAGGGCGGAAAATGTTTCGTGCTTGGTCACGTGGCTCACAGATTAAACGAGTTGAACACGGCAGTTAAACAGGGAAATGCGAATAAATCTTGCCTTTGCCGCCAGTGTCCCCAATTTAACCGGCACACATGAGTCAGAATATTTTCATTGGCACGGATAGCGGCGCGACTACAACCAAACTTTGCGCCGTCTGGGACAACGGCGAACCGGTCTCGAACAAGGTTTTGCAGCGGTCCACCAATTCGGAAAATGGCCGCGGCGCCGTCATCGCCTCGTGGATCGCCGGGGTCGGCGATTTCCTCGCGCAGAACAATCTGCAATGGTCGCAGGTCGCGAGCGTCGGGCTGGCGATTCCCGGGCCCTACGAACGCTACGGTGTTTTCAGCAAGACGCCGAACCTGCCCGCCAGTTTCTCCGGCTGGGATGTTTATTCCGATTACAGCGCGGCGCTCGCCAAACAGGCCGGCCGGCCGCTGCCCCTCGTTGTCGGTAATGACGGTAACTACGGCGGCGTGGCCGAGGCGCGGCTCGCGCGCGGCAACAGCAAGGCCACCGTCATGATGCTGATGCCCGGGTCCGGCCTCGGCGCGGCGTTCGTTGGCGCGGACGGCCTTTGCCTGGATGGCGACACGCTGGCCGGCATGGAGGCCGGCCACATGGCGGCGGCGGTGCATCTCCTCGGCCTCACCGGCAAACCATTTTCCTGCGGCTGCGGACGCGACTGGGGCTGTGTGGAGGCGTACACCACCATCTCCGGCCTGCCGCAATTGCTGGCGGAAAAGATCAAGAGCCATCCCACCCACGAGCTCGCCACTTCCGCCGCGTCAATAAAGGAAAAAGTCCTCTCGCTCCGCACCCGCGCGCAAAAGGGCGACGCCCTTGCGCTGGATATTTTCGATTTCCAGGCCCGGGTCATGGGCCTGCACGTGGCCAATCTTGTGATGGCCTTTGATCCCGGCATCGTCGTCATCGGCGGCGGGTTGATGGATCACGAATCCACCACGCCAGAATTCCGCGAACGCTACATGCGCGTCATCCGTGAGACCGCCATCCCCTATCTCTGGGCCCCCCAGCGCGGCACCGTCAAGATTGTCCCCGCCGCCTTGGGCGAACTTTCACAGGCCATCGGGGCGGCACTGGTGGCCATGTACCAGAGCCGGGGCTGATTTCGCTTTCTTCAGGGTTAAAAATTCGTAAATTCATGAACATTTTCGCCCGTGGTCTGTCAGAAATTTCGAATTGAAACCATGCGGTTCATTCCAAAAATTTGGTATGCGCTCGTTGCTGTCGCGCTCCTTCATGGTGCGGCCTTGGCAGCTTCGTTCACCGCGTCGTTGGATCGCGACTCCATCACGACCGGCGAAAGCGCGACCCTGTCGTTAACGTTCGAGGGAGGCACGCCCCGCACTGTGCCGACGCCCGGCGTGTCCGGCCTCCAGATCAACCAGGTCGGCAATTCCCAGAGCTACAGCATCATCAATGGCGCGATGAGTGCCACGGTCACCGTGACCTTTTCCGTGACCGCCCAGCGCCCGGGCGAGTACACCATTCCCGCGCTGACGGCGGATGTCGGTGGCCAGCAGCTTTCCACCGAACCGCTCAAATTGACCGTGGGCAAAATCGCCGCGCCGTCCGCCGAGGCGGTAAATTCTGGAAACGAAGTGGCGTTCTTGAAATTCAGTTGTCCCAAGCAAAAGATGTATGCCGGTGAATCCGTCGTCGCCCACCTTGATCTTTACCTGCGCGATGAAGTGCAGAATTTTGGCAATTTCGCGGTGACCGGTGCCTCCGCCGACGGTTTTAGCCTTGGCAAATGCGTGGAATTGCCCAACCAACGCCACCGGGCGCAGGTCGGGAATCGCGTTTATACCATCATCCCGTATGCCGTTCCGGTCACCGCTGTGAAGACCGGCTCCTTCGCACTCGGCCCGTTCACCGCCAGTGTCATCATCGTGCTGCCGAACGGCTGGATGGGCGAACAACGGCAGGTCACGCTCGCGACCGATTCGGCGAACGTCGAGTCGCTGCCATTGCCGGAGGACAAACCGGCGGGTTTCAGCGGGGCCATCGGCAACTTCACCATGACCGCGACGGCCGGTCCGACGACCGTCACCGTGGGCGATCCCATCACCGTGCGCGTCAAGATTTCCGGCCGTGGCTCGTTTGATTCGCTCGCCCTGCCCGCACAGGACGCGTGGCAGAATTTCAAATCCTATCCGCCCACGACCAAAATCGAGACCGGCGACCAGTTCGGGTTGCAGGGAACGAAAACCTTCGAGCAGATCATCTCGCCGCTGAACACCGATGTCCACGAGCTGCCGCCGTTGAATTTCGCCTATTTTAATCCTGATGACGGCCACTATCATACGCTCAAATCCGGGGCGGTAACTCTCACCGTCCAGCCCGCCGGATCCACCCCGATGCCGGCGTTGGCCGCTAATAAACCCCCAGCCCTGGAGAACCAGTCGCCGCAGGACATTTTACCCATCAAGGAAAACCTCGGCGCATTGACGCAGGCCGGCCCGCCGCTTGTGTCCCGTCCCGTATTTCTCGCCGCCCAGGCCGTGCCGGTACTGGCGTTCTTCGCCGCCTTCGTCTGGCGCAAGCGCACAGACAACCTTGCGAACAATCCGCGACTGCGCCGTCAGCGCGCCGTCGCGTTGCTGATCGCGAGCGGGATGACCGATCTGAAAAAATACGCGTCGGCAAATAAGCCGGATGAATTTTTCGCCACGCTGTTCCGGTTGTTGCAGGAGCAGCTTGGCGAGCGGCTGGATTGCCCGGCCTCGGCCATCACCGAAAACGTGCTGGACGGCCAGGCCATGTTGCGCGCCGCGCCGCCGGCCGTGCGCGATGGCCTGCATGAACTGTTCCAGCTTTGCAACCAGGCGCGCTATGCGCCTGTGCGCGGCAGCAGCGAACTGAATTCTGTTGCCACCCAGTTTGAAAAGGTCGTCAACCGGTTGCGGGAGCTGAAGTCATGAAGACCTGGTTTTCCATTTTGTTTGTGCTGGTCTGCGCCGGGAAAATCCTGGCGGCGGATGTCACGGCTGATTTCACCTCGGCGAACAAGCTCTATGGCGAGGGCAAGTTTGCCGACGCTGCGGCGGCTTACGAAAACATCCTGAAGACGGGAGTGGAGTCGCCGTCGCTGTTGTTCAACGCGGGCAACGCCGAGTTCAAGGCCGGGCATCTCGGCCGGGCCATCGCTGTTTACCACCGGGCGGAACAACTGGCCCCGCGCGATGCCGAGTTGCGCGCGAACCTCGCGTTCGTCCGCAACCAGGTCCAGGGCGCCACGTTGCACGAAAGCCGCTGGCAGAACTGGGTCAGTTCCCTCACACTGAACGAAGTCACCCTGCTCACCACCGTTTTATTCTGGGCGCTGTTCGGCCTGCTGGCGGCACGGCAGATCCGGCCTGCGCTCGCCCCGAAGTTGCGGGGTGCTACGCAACTGGCCGTGGTGCTGCTGGTTTGTTCCGGGACGGTGCTGACATTGCAGGCGGCGAACCATTTCAGTTCATCCATCGCCGTGGTGACGGGCGAGGAGGCGACCGCGCGCAGCGGTCCGTTTGACGAGGCGCAGGCCACGTTCACGGCGCACGACGGCGCGGAATTGCGCGTGCTGGGCCGGCACGATGACTGGGTCCAGGCCGTCAACGGCGGCGGAAAGATCGGCTGGTTGAGCCTCAAGCAGGTGGAAGTTTTACCGGGGGCATGACCATCTATCACGTTTGAACGCGATGAAAAACTTTTTATCATAACGTCGTCCACAGAATAACAGGCAGGAAAAACATGAGCACAGGAATCAACGCCATCAACGAAGCAGTCAAGGAAGCGGGTGCGTTCACGCATCCGCTGTTTAACGAACTCGGCAAGGTCATTGTCGGCCAGCAATATCTCACCGAGCGGCTGGTCATCGGCCTGCTAGCCAACGGCCACGTCCTGCTCGAGGGCGTCCCCGGCCTGGCCAAGACGCTCGCGGTGAAATCGCTCGCGAACTGCATGCACGTCAAGTTCTCGCGCCTGCAATTCACGCCTGACATGCTGCCCGCCGATGTCATCGGCACGCAGATCTACAACCCGCAATCCGGCGGCTTCAGCACGCGCAAAGGCCCCGTCTTCGCCAACCTCGTCCTGGCCGATGAGATCAACCGCGCGCCCGCCAAGGTGCAGAGCGCGCTGCTCGAGGCCATGCAGGAAAAGCAGGTCACCATCGGCGACCAGACCTACAAGCTCGACGAACCGTTCCTCGTGCTCGCCACGCAAAATCCCATCGAACAGGAAGGCACCTATCCGCTGCCCGAGGCGCAGGTGGACCGCTTCATGTTGAAATTGAAGATCGGCTACCCGACGCGCGCTGAGGAGCGGCAGATTCTCGAAGTGATGGCGAAAACAAGCGGCACGCCCACCGCGAGCGCGGTCGTCACCCCGGCGCAAATTCTGAAAGCCCGCGAAGTCATCAATGACATCTACGTGGACGACAAGGTGAAGGATTACATCGTGGACCTCGTCTGCGCGACGCGCGACCCGGACCATTACAAGATCGCGGTGAAGGATTTCATCCAGCTCGGCGCCTCGCCGCGCGCGACCATTGCGCTGACCCTGGCCTCCAAGGCCTACGCGTTCCTCAAAGGCCGCGGCTACGTGACGCCGCAGGACGTGAAGAGCATCGGCATGGATGTGCTGCGCCACCGCGTGGCCATCACCTACGAAGCCGAGGCCGAGGAAAAGACCAGCGAAACGGTCATCCAGAAAATCTTTGATGAACTGCCCGTGCCGTGATTCGGCAAATTGATTCGTCGTTATCCAGCAAATGAACTTTCAATACTTTCACGGGCCTGTTTCGGACATGTCGTCGCTGTGCGATGGAGAAATGACTTGTGGAATTTGTAAGCGCGTCGGTCAATGTTTTGAGTTAGGCAGTGCAATCATTTGCAGCGAGGAAGCTAACGAAGCCGGCTACGGTTGTTGGGAGTGTTTGGAAAAAGGGAAATTTGAATTTTGGCATGACACGGATATTGGCATGCTTGACGAAAAAGGACTAACCGAAGTTTACAAACATAATCAGCCCCGGCCTGAGGGATTTCCTGCCATTGCACTGGTCGCACTGCGGAGAACTCCACAAATTGTCACGTGGCAACAAGAGCTTTGGCTTACGCACTGCAACGACTTTATGGTTTACCAAGGGACGTGGTCACCAAGTGACTTCTACAAGAATGCACCTAATGGTGATGGTCGAGCGCTATTCTTGGAAATGACTGATGACGCAAAGAATTTGTGGGATGACTCAATGCCTGAAGGGAAAACTGATTTGAAGGACTGGCATGCCACTTACTACGTTTTCAAATGCAAACATTGCGGCAAGTTAAAAGGCAATTGGGATTGCGATTAAAGCAGGCGCTCTGAAATTTTCTTCGCATGATCCCCCGCGAGATCCTCAAAAAAATCCGGCAGATCGAGATCCGCACGAACCGCGTCGTAACGGAGACGCTCGCGGGCGCGTATCATTCCGTCTTCAAGGGGCAGGGGATGAACTTCGACGAGGTGCGCGAATACCAGCCCGGCGATGACGTCCGCGCCATCGACTGGAACGTCACCGCGCGGATGAATCATCCGTTCATCAAGAAGTTTGTCGAGGAGCGCGAGCTGACGCTCATGCTCATCGTGGATGTGAGCGGCTCCGGCCTGTTCGGTTCCAAGGGGCAGTCCAAGCGCGAACTCGCCGCCGAGATAGCCTCGGTGCTGGCATTCTCCGCCATCCGCAACAATGACAAGGTCGGCCTCATCCTGTTCAGTGACGAGGTGGAAAAGTTTATCCCGCCGCGCAAGGGTCGCAGCCACGTCCTGCGCGTCATCCGCGAGGTGCTGTTCTTCGAGCCGAAACGGCGCGGCACGGATTTGAACGCGGCGCTGGAATTTTTCCTCCGTGTGCAGTCGCACAAGGCGATCACGGTGGTCATCTCGGATTTTCTCGGTTCGCCCGCGCCGGCGCGGCAACCGGGCGGGAAAACTTCCCGTCCGCAGATGCTGTTGCTGGAATCGCTCGCGCAATCTGATATACGATGCTGAAGCAGGCGAACCGCAAGCACGACCTCGTGGCGGTGCAGG
>Ga0105238_10004819_pt1 | contig 13350 bp, 13 predicted proteins | sample KBSC34metaG_FD_81526 | JGI IMG/M metagenome (GOLD analysis project Ga0105238, IMG submission 81526) | Corn rhizosphere microbial communities from Kellogg Biological Station, Michigan, USA - KBS C3-4 metaG | ecosystem: Host-associated > Plants > Roots > Rhizosphere > Soil | place: Michigan, USA... | reverse complement strand
GTCGACCGGTACGGGTAGTGCCGGATCAGGTGTGCCGATCGCCACCGGAGCTGCTGCGGGCGTAACCGGTGGCACCAGGGGTCCCAAGCCTGCTTGACCTGGGTCGCGATCATCGGGCCTCAGCGCAGGCCTATAGACGCGACTGGATGGAATTGAGGATCGTCGTCGTGGAATCGATGACCCGCAGCGTCTGCTGGGTCTTCCCGAACGACAGGGGATAGCTCGCGCATCGATCGGAAAGCTCGGCGAGGCGCTTGCGCTCGCTGGTGAGGATCGTGTTGGTCTTCTCAATGGCATATTTCACGATTCCCTTCATGGGATTATTTTCGCCGAAGTCGGTCATGTCCTTCTCGATGGTCATCAGGTACTCGTAGCTGGAAAGCTCGCCTGAGATCTGCGTCAGCTCCCTGATCGCCGACTTGATACAATCGGCATCGGCTCCGGAGAGATCCGGCCGCCTGGTCGTTTCGACGAGATCCATCATCAGGCTCTGGAACAGGGGCTTGATTGCTTCCACGCGCTTGAGGTCGTTCTCGCTGAGAACGCCGCCATCGGCCACCTGCGAGCCCGCAAGCAGGATCGAAACCCACAGGCCCGCGAGTCTCATCGCCGCACCTGTTCGCGGTCGGCGCGCGGGCGAAGTCTGGCCCAAGATCGGCATACGTCGGCCAGCGCTTGCGCGTGCGAAATCATGAACGTCGGCCGCGACCATCCTGAGCTGCCCCGAGACACGATGAATGGGAAGCATAGCCCTCCCGGTCTGGTTCCGCCAGACCGCGCGATCGCCGAGCCGATTGGTTGTTCGGTACCCCCGTTTGTGTATTATTCGATGCAAGAGCGCTGGCGGGCTGGCCATTTTCGGACAACCCCCGACGTTCCTCTTGCGCAATTCTTCCGGCTTGGGTCTCGGCTGTAACCTGCGGCTAAGGATGACAGAAGTCTCGCAACGGACGTTCCGGGCCGTAGCGCTGCAGCGGGCGGCATCGCCCGAACAGCTCGACCAGCTTGTCAGCATCACCAAGCCTTTCGACTGGATCGTGGCAGGCGTCATCTGCCTCGCCCTTGCGGCGGTGCTCGCATGGGGCGTGCTTGGACGAATCCCGACCCGAGCGCTCGGTAATGGAATCCTCGTAAGCGGTGGCGGCCGGGTCGTTGATTCTGTCTCCGCGGCGGCAGGCCGGCTCTCCTCGGTCGACGTGTCGGTCGGCGATCACGTCACCCAGGGTCAAATCATCGCCCGCATCGAGCAGACCGACATCGAGCAGAAGCAACGCGACGCGACCGCGGTGTTTCGCGAACGGGAGCACGAGCATAACGACCTTGAGGCCAAGATCGCCGCCGAACTTGCCTCGAAGAGCCAGAACTTCGCCAAGCTCGAAGCCGCGTTCGATCAGGTCATCAGGGCGACCGATCAGCGGATCGAATATCTGACCACCGACGTCAAGAACCTGGAAGATCTCCTGGCCAAGGGCTTCACCACGCGGCGCAACGTCGAGGATCGCCGCCGCGAGCTCACCGATGCCCAGCAGCGCAGGGAAGACGCTCAGAACGAAATACTGAAGCTGCGATCCCAGAAGACCGACCTGGAGACGCAGCGCGATCGCGATCTTCAGGACTCCCAATTCCGTCTCAACGACGCGCGGCGCCAGATGGAGGCGATTGCGGGAGCACTGAGCCAGAACACAAGGGTGATGAGTCCGATCGAAGGTCGGGTGTTCGAAATCAAGGTTTCGCCCGGTTCCGTCCTTGCCGTCGGCACGCCTGTCATCGCGATCGAGACTGAGGGCGAAACGCTCGGCGTCGTCGTGTTCCTCGCTGCGGACCGTGGCAAGGATGTGACGCCGGGAATGCAGGTCCATGTCGAGCCGAGCACGGTCAAGCGCGAAGAGTTCGGAACGGTGCTTGGTACAGTGACGACCATTTCCGATTTTCCGGTCACACCTCAGGGTATGTCGGCGCTCCTGCACAACGACACTCTCGTTTCGCGATTTTCGCGCGACGGCGCGCCCTATGCGGCGGCGATTCAACTTGAGCAGGATCCTTCCACCGCCAGCGGATACCGGTGGGCCGTCGGGAAGGGGCCGTCCTTCCGCCTCACCAGTGGAACGCTCACTCGTGCCGAAATCACCACGCGCTCGCAACGTCCTCTCGACCTGATCGTACCGCTGATCAAGCGGCTCACGGGGATCGACGGATGACGCCGCTCGATCGCAACCGGCATGCGGCCCGAATCGACGCAGCCAGCGCCGACTGTCCACGCCCGATTTTCTCCGGCGCAATGCAGTGAGGAAAACGCCGACAATCTTGCAAATGGAAGCGGTTGAGTGTGGTGCCGCGGCGCTCGCCATGGTGTTGGCCTATCATGGCGCATGGGTCCCGCTTGAGCAGCTCCGTCTCGAGTGTGGCGTCTCGCGCGACGGCAGCAAGGCGAGCAATATCATCAAGGCCGCGCGGCGCTTCGGCCTTGCCGCCAAAGGTTTCCGCAAGGAGCCCTCGACGCTACACGAATTGCCGATGCCGTGCATCATCCACTGGAACTTCAATCATTTCGTTGTTCTGGAGGGCTTCAAAGGCGACCAGGTCTACATCAACGATCCTGCCGTTGGCCGCCGCCGTATCGACATGGCCGAACTCGATCTTGCCTTTACCGGCGTCGTGCTCGCGATGGAGAAGACGGAAGCCTTCAAGAAACTCGGGGAAAAGCCGCAGGGCCTGAAATTGCTGCTGCGCGAGCTCGGCCAGTCGAAGGAAGCCGTCGCTCTACTGATGATCGTCAGCTTTGCACTGATCGTACCGAGCATCGTGGCCGCCGGCTTCTCGAAAATTTTCGTGGACGACATCTTGATCAAGCATGCCGACAACTGGCTGGTGCCGCTGTTGATTGGCATGGCCGTCACGGCGCTCTTTCGTGCTGTCCTGACGTGGTTGCGCCAGTCGCTGCTGCTCCGATTGCAAACCAAGCTTGCTGTGGTGATGATCAGCAGGTTTCTCTGGCACGTCATGGCGCTGCCGGTGGAGTTCTTCACTCAGCGTCACGCCGGCGATATCGCGAGCCGCGTGGCGGCCAACGAGCAGATCGCCCGGCTGCTGTCGGGCGGCATTGCGGCCAATGCGCTCAATCTCACCTCGATCCTGGTCTTCGCCGGGGCAATGGCGATCTACGATGTTCCGCTGGCTGCAATCGGTGTCGGCCTTTCGCTGCTGAACGTTCTCGCGCTCAAGTTCATCGCGCAGCGACAGCAGGATCTCAGCAGCGGACTTGCGCTCGAGCAGGGCAAGCTCGTTGGCGCAACCGTAAGTGCTGTGCGAACGATCGAGACACTCAAGGCCAGCGGATTGGAGGACGAGGCGTTCGGCCGCTGGTCGGGAATCCAGGCCAAGGTGTTGAATGCGGAACAGGCGCTCGGTACATCGGCAATCGTTCTCGAGCTCATGCCGACGCTCCTCTCGGGATTGACGGTCGCGGCCATTCTCGGCATCGGTGGCTTGCGCGTGATCGAGGGTTCCATGACGCTCGGGAGCCTCGTGGCGTTCCAGTCGCTGATGGGCAGCTTCGCAGGGCCCGTCACCGATCTCGTCAACTACATCGGCAGCTTTCAGACCATCAAGGGTTCGCTCGAGCGGCTCGAGGACGTCTACAATTATCCCACCGACAGGGCCGGCAGGAGTCCGACAGCCGTCGAGCGCGTTCTGCCAAAGCTCGCCGGCAAGGTCGAACTCAGCAACATCCAGTTCGGTTACTCGATCCTCGAGCCACCGCTGATCTCTGACCTCTCGATCACCGTTCAGCCTGGCGCGCGAATTGCGCTCGTCGGCTCTTCCGGCAGCGGAAAATCGACGCTCGGACGATTGATCTGCGGCCTCTACAAACCATGGGCCGGTGAAATCCGGCTGGACGGCCGGCGCCTTTCCGAGATTCCCGAACAAATCTTCGCCAACTCGGTCGCCTATGTCGATCAGGACATCTTCCTGTTTGAAGGCACCGTGCGCGACAACCTCACGCTCTGGGACAACACGGTGACCGAGGCGGATCTGTCGCGGGCGCTGCGGGATGCCGCCATCCACGAGGATATCGCGACGCGCGCCGGCAACTATGACTGTCACGTCAACGAGGGTGGCTCCAATTTCAGCGGCGGCCAGCGCCAACGCATCGAGATCGCGCGCGCGCTCGTCGCCAATCCCTCGATCATAGTCCTTGACGAGGCGACCGGCGCGCTCGACCCCATTACTGAAAAGGCGATCGATGACAGTTTGCGGCGCCGCGGCTGTACCTGCATCATCATCGCGCACCGGCTGAGCACGATCCGCGATTGCGACGAAATCATCGTGCTTCAGCGCGGTGCGATCGTGGAAAGGGGAACGCACGAGCAGCTGCTCGCGCTCGGAGGCGCCTATGCCAAACTCGTGAGCCAGGAATGAACGATCCCGTTCTCCGCGAGGTCGACGATGCGACAGGTCACGAGGCGATGGCTTCGGGTGCCGCTTGCCTTGTGCTTGACGCTAGGCAACCGCAAATGCTCGACCACCAGCACCATGTGCTTCAAGTGACAAAGGGTCATGTCGACGTTTTCGCGCTCGACCGATCTGCCGGAGATGGGAACGGTGCACGACATTATCTGTTCCGGGTAGAGCAGGGCGGCGTGTTGCTCGATCTCGATCGCGCCGAATCCGGGACGCGCGTCATCGCTGTCGGCGGGCTTGATACTGAGGTTGCCGTCATTCCGCGCGCGGCGTTTCGAGCGTTCGATCTTGTCGAAGGGTGGATTGCGCAGCTGGCGCAGCTGGTCGCCGGGCCAAATCCCGACTGGAATATGCGGGAAGTCGCCGACGGGCCGGCGCTAGGATCGGGTGAGCGCCGCCGGGGTCCCGCGCGCAACATTCTCTGGGCGTCCCTCACAAGCGGATCGGCGCGGCTCATGGGGAACGACCCGTATCTTGCCGCAGATGCGCCGGCTTTGCCGCTAACATCTGGAATGTGGATCGAAGCCGGTCCATCCGGCTGCGCCGTAGTTACAGAAGCAAATCCTCCGGACGCGGGTATACCCTGGAGCGCCCTCGATCAATTCCATCGCTGCATCGGCTCCTGTCTCCGCAATTACCTCGCGCGCCGTAGTGACGGCGAGACCGAGCGGCTCACTCGCCGCGGCGAGACCATGACGGCCCAGAACCTGGAATCGTTCGATCGGTTGGCCACCATCATAGTCCAGCGCTTCGATCGAGCAGAGATCAAGGCAAGCTCCACCGACCCGCTACTGTCCGCATGCCAGATCGTGGCCGACGCGATTGATGCCCCGATCGACGCCGCTTGCCGCCGTCCCTTCGCGCGACAGGATTTTGCCGAGGTCGTCGAGATCGCAAGGGCAGCGCGGCTGCGCGTACGTCAGACCCTGCCCCGCGGTACATGGTGGGACGAAGATGTCGGCCCACTCGTGACCTGGCACGGCGAACAACGCGATCCGGTCGCGTTGATCCGCGGCACCCGCGGACGATACACTATGATCAATACGGCGACCGGTGAACGCCGCCTTCTCGACCGCGCTCTCGCCGACGAATTTGTTCCCGAAGCCGTCACCTTCTATCCACCGTTGCCGTCGCGCGCTCTCGCGTACCGGGATCTCCTGGTGTTCTCGCTTCGGCATTCGCGCGGCAGTATCGGCCGGATCGCGCTTGCCGTGATCACGATCGGCCTGTTGTCGCTGGTTGCGCCACTCATCACCGAGGTCCTGATCAATTCGGTCATTCCGCGCACCGAACTCGATCAACTGATGTTCTGTGCCTTTGCGCTCGCCGTGACGGCCATCGGCATGTCCGGCGTCCAGGCGATGGAGGCCCAGGCAATGCTGCGGCTGGAAGGCCTGATCGATTGGAAACTGCAGGCGGCGATGATCGATCGCATGCTCCGCCTGCCGGCGTCGCTGTTTCGTGACTATACGGTCGGTGATTTCGTCGGACGCGCGATGGGTATCGCGGCCGCCAGACATATCTTCACCGGCCGCGTACTGCGCGGAATCATGGCCGGCCTGTTCGGGTGGGTCAGCGTCGCCCTGATGTTCTACTACGATACGAAGTTGGCGCTCATCGCGCTGCTCCTGACGATTGTCCGCGCTATCCTGATCATCTGCGTCAGCGCCGTCCGGCTCTTTCATGAGAGCAAGTATTTCAACCTGCAGGGCAAGACGGGCGGATTTGTGCTCCAGCTGATCTCAGGGATCGGCAAGTTGCGTGTGGCCGCCGCCACGATCCGCTCGCTCGCGGTGTGGTCCAGGCAATTTGTCGAGCAACGGCGGCATTTCATGGCTTCGCAGCAGGCCGCCAATGCGCTCGGCGTCTTCGAAACGTCGTTTCCGCTGATTGCAACAATGATCATTTTCGCTGCCGCGACATCCAACAAGAGCGCGTTGCTCCAGAATGTCGGCGGCTTCCTTGCCTTCTTTACCGCCTTCGGCCAGTCGATGGGTGCGGTCGGCGCCTGGGCGTCGAGTGTGAGCGAGGGGCTGATTGCGATTCCTCAGCTGGCGCGCCTCAAGCCGCTGATATCCGGCGTGGCGGAAGTCTCGGAAGATCGCAAGCCCCCCGGCGAGTTATCGGGCGCGGTCGAATTTTCGCGTCTGACCTTTCGCTATGTGTCGCACGGTCCACCGGTGCTGGACAACATCTCCTTCCGGATCGCGCCCGGCGAGTATGTCGCGATCGTGGGCCCCTCGGGCAGTGGCAAGTCCTCGCTGTTCCGCCTGATGCTGGGCTTCGAAAAGCCGGAATCCGGCGTCGTGTTCTTTGACGGCAAGGCGGTCGACACGCTCGATATCAGCGCCGTACGACGGCAACTCGGCGTGGTCTTGCAAAACGGGACATTGGCCACTGGAAGCATCTACGAGAATATCTGTGGCGGAGTACAGCTTCCGCTCGAGCAGGCCTGGGAGGCCGCACGGCTTGCGGGCCTCGAGGACGACATCAAGGCGATGCCGATGGGCATGCACACTGCGGTGTCGGAAGGCGTCAGCACGCTGTCAGGCGGCCAGCGACAACGCGTCATGATCGCTCGCTCGGTGGCGCGCCGACCGCGCATCTTGCTTTTCGACGAAGCGACGAGCGCGCTCGACAACCAGTCGCAGGCCATCGTGAGTCGCACGCTCGGCAATCTCAACGTGACGCGGGTCGTGATCGCACATCGGCTGAGTACCGTGCGCCAGGTCGACCGGATCATCGTGATCGTCGACGGCAGGATCGTTCAGTCCGGGAGTTTTGCTGAACTGAGCAGCACGCCCGGAACATTTGCTTCATTTGCACAGCGGCAACTTCTCTAGCGACGTACACATGTCGAGGCGGATAGGGATTGGCGATGCGAAAGGTCCTCTACATTTTCGGGCTGCTCACGGACGCCGACGTAGAATGGATGGCAGCGACGGGAATCCAGCGTCGCCTGAAGGGCGGTGAGGTTGTGATCCGCGAAGGCGACCGTACCGACTCGCTGATTTTTTTGCTCGAAGGCGAGCTCGTGGTGTCCAACAAGAGCATGGGCGAGATTGCGCGAATGGGCGTCGGCGAAGTCGTAGGTGAAATGTCGCTGGTGGACTCGGCGCCGCCCTCGGCCACGATTACGGCGAGCGGCGATGGACTGGCACTTTTCCTCGACCGCACAAGGCTTCTCCACAAGCTCGGCGCCGATGATGGGTTCAGCAGCCGATTCTATCGAGCGCTCGCCGTGTTCCTCGCCGATCGGTTGCGCGACGCGCGGCGGAGCTCCGGCACCCACACCATGGATGAAATGGCGGTCTCGGCCGACGAGCTGGACGTCGGCATCCTGGACAACGTGACATCGGCCGGAGAACGCTTCAGTCGCATGTTGGAGAAGTTGAGCGGCAGCCGGCCGGTCAACTAACCGAGCGGAGCGGCGCGAATGGGCCTCGCGCAGTGCCGAAAGGCAGCGCTTTCATGTTATCTTCCACGGCAATAGCTCTGGGGGGCCGCACCCAAGATGGGGCCACGATATTGCGGCTCCTGCGCCTAGGTTTTCAGCCGACTATATTGGAATGTGGCCGTCTCGTTCTGCGTGCCGGTTTTTGGCGCCTCGCTGCGATTGAACGGAAGCGCAAGTCCCATTGATCCCGTCGGGGCGGATGTCCACGGCTCCGCCCTTTGTGACTTAAAGCACGGTGAAATCGAACCGACCGCTGCATTGTGCGGACTACATCTTGAGCGACGCGCTCTTCGCTGTGAACAGGAGACCAACATGACGACGATCAAGGAAAATCATCTGGACCAGCTTACCGACGGCGAACTCGATATCGTCTCAGGCGGCCAGCAGCTCTTCAAGCACGAATTTCCGGGTGCCGTGAACCAGCTCACCGGCTTGAGGTCTTTCGAACCCAGCTTCGGCCCGGCGGGTTCGATTGCTCAAGGTGAGGTCAACTCGAACCAGACCGACAACAATCTGCCGTGAGTTGTAGGCGGTGAAGATCAACAGTCATCCGCGATTGTGACAAATCTTGAAATCGTGAAAGCATCCATTGAAAAGCAGGCCGTCCCGATTGGCGGCCTGCTTCATAGGGATGTCACCTTCTGACCCGAAGCGGTTCTAGGGCGGGGTGGTCTGCGACGTCCGTTTGTGGCCCTTATCCGACATCGGCGTTGAACACTCCGACGTCCGGTTCGCAGGGCAGAGCGGCCCTATGTCAGACCTGTCGGCCGTGTCTGCTAATGACCCGAAACAGACATCGCGTCGCAAGTCGTCCCCTGTCAGGGTGGCCCAAAGCTGCCATCCGCAGTGAATACCGGGATGTCCGGTATCGGGGACGGAAGCAGACCCAAGGCTACAGAGTGTGATCCCAGTCACTGTTGCGTTGCTCGCGCCACTCCATTGTCATCCTGCAACGAGATCGTGCCCTTTAAACAGGAGACGGATATGAACGAAGATACGCACGAGCGCGAATTGAGCATGGACGAACTCGATCTGGTCAGCGGGAGTGGAGCAATCGCGCCGTTCACGCAACGTGCTGGACAGGTCGGTCGCGAGCCCGCACACGGACGGCAAGGCATCGTAGACGATTCCGTATAGCGCCAATCTGAGGAACATTACTCGCACTCCCATAATCCAGAGAATCGCTAGGCATGCGCCATCGGTAAAGATCAGAAGCCAGAGAAGATCGCGCAGCATCGACAAGAATCCATCCTAGCTAGGCCGCCCTCATCTGGCGGCCTCTTTATTGTCGGGCTAAACCTGCGATGTCTCCTTGGGCCCATAGCAGACATCGTGGTCGACGGCCTCGATGTAAGCTTTCGGAGGTAGAGCAGACAGTCGCGAGGAATCCACGTTTGCATGCCATTCCGGCTGTTGGCGGAACGGCTACTGATTTAGCTGTGCGTTCCGAACAACGGCGAACAATGGAGAACAATATACTGGCGGAAGGGGTGGGATTCGAACCCACGGTACCCTTGCAGGCACGCCGGTTTTCAAGACCGGTGCCTTAAACCACTCGGCCACCCTTCCGTAGAGGAACCGCTTATCTCACTGACACTCTACGCGCAATGTAAGGATGGGATCGATCTGGCCGCAAGACGCTCCAGCCGGCGCGCCGGAACACGCGCGATGGTACGCGGCCTAGTGATCACGCGGTTTGGTATTGATCGGCGGGATGCAGCTGCCGAAGCGTGGATCGAGGGGATCGTAGCGCGAGTTCAGCCTCGCAACGATGTACAGCACAGCCAGCACCACACAGCCCAGCAGTATCAACAGCCATGCGGGCGGCTGGCCAAGCGTCAAGGTCGCAGCCGTCACACCAAGGACCACAACGCCAGGAATCCATTTCCTTGTCGCGTTCATCGATGCATCCATCGCAATATGATGGAACACCTCGCGCAGCCGTCACGTCGACGCAACGCCGCATATGGGCGCAGGCCGGGTTCTGGTTACCTGGCCGGCAGCTTGACCGGCACGTGCGGTGACGAGCTGACGACGCGCGGGCTGCCGTCGGAATGGGTCTGCTGAGTCTTGATCAGCGCTTCCAGGTACAGAAAGAATTTCTCGGCCAGCATGATCAGGCCCTTTCCAGAATATCTGATCAGGCCATGCCGATCAGGCGATGCTTGCGCATCTCCACCAGACGAGCCCAGCAATAATATCGGTAAAACAGACTGAGGATCGTCCACATGACCGACTCCATCGTTGATCAGGGAGCCTCAATGCTGCGCCGGTTCTGTTTCTGCCGTTCTTCGCAGGCGAGCCAAAATGGCTTCGTCGGCGAGTTCGAAAACTTCGTGCAAAACCCGCGGCGAAACCGCTTCACGGACGCGCGAGCGGGGCCAGCCATTTATGTCAGGACTATAGACCGATCACGTCAGGCGAAACGCGCCATCGGCTCCATGGAGCATCACAGGCGGGAGCCCGGGGGGCTTCCGTCGCGTAGCCTGGCTCAGACGAAAGCGAAAGCCAGAAGGCTGGAGCAGAGCAGGGCCATCCCGCCGGCAGTCAGGGCAAGGAAGCCGTCAGAAACGAGATCTCGATTTCGCATGACACACCCTCCGACTTCCGATGCTCGACCGAATTGATTAAAGTTTCGGAACGAGCGACTTGGAACGAAGCGATACACGCTGGCGCTCGCGGTCACGCCCGCGAGCGGATACCTTCGAACGCGTGGGCGACGAATATTGCGGCGCCGACCAGACCCATCATCGCAGTCATTGTCTCGAACATTGCAAAACGTCCTTTGCGCCCCTCGCACGTGCAGAAGACGGTGGCGACCTTGCACAGTCAAAAAGATTTCGAAGCGCGCCGGCACAATCGGTCGGGACCGAGGATTCTCTGCAACAGGTGTTTCAAAAGGAGGCAGCAAAAACGCCGCAAAGGCCCGTAAATCAACGGAAACTGCACGCAACGATTGATTCACCACCGCGAGGCCCTCCCCATTTCCGCCGCCTTCCGGTTGCGATATCTTCACACGTTGATGCGGATGGTGGGCCGTATCGGAGCGAAAGGCCGGTGACTGTCCGGATCGGGCAGGCCAGCGGTGCAATGGTAATTGGGGCGAATGGGGATCCGGCGCTCAGATTCGGCGGCTCGGGCGGCGCGGTGCGCAGTTGCCGCAGGCCTGTGTCTTGCGCTCGCCAATTGCGCCTCGTCGGGCAAGTTCGCCAGCCGTGTTGATCCGAAATACGGGGTTTCCTCGAGCCCGCGGGTGATCGCCGATGGCGAACCCGTGCCCAAGGGCGGCGGAACGTATCGCGTCGGCAAGCCCTACATGGTGGCCGGACGGGTCTATGTGCCGGAGGAGGACGTCAACTATCGCGCAGAAGGGCTGGCGTCCTGGTATGGCGACGACTTCCATGGCCGGCTCACCGCCAATGGCGAGGTGTTCGACATGGGATCGCTGACCGCGGCCCATCCGACCCTGCCGATGCCGTGCTACGCACGGGTGACCAATCTCAGCAATGGCAAGTCGCTGATCGTGCGGGTCAATGACCGCGGGCCCTATCACGGTAACCGCCTCATCGATGTCTCGAACAGGGCCGCGGAACTCCTTGAATTCAAAGGTAATGGCGTGGCGAAGGTCCGCGTCGAATATGTCGGCCGGGCGCCGCTGGAAGGCTCCGACGACCGCCAGCTTCTGGCAACCCTGCGCACCGGTGTTCCGGCGCCATCGCCCTCGATGGTCCGGGTCGCCTCCGCGCATCCGTTCGTGCCGCAAGGCGGCCGCCCGATCCGCGGCGATATTCCGATGCCGGAAGGGCGGCCCTATAATCTCGGCAACACCTCGGCCGACTACGCCTCGCTCAACGCGACCTCGGAAATGTCGGCCTCGAGCCGTTCGCGCTCGGCCGGCCGCGTGCTCGATAATCCCCGTAGCGTCTCCTACGAGAGCGACGACCGCTATGTGGCCGCCTATCGGCCGGCGCCTGCCTATGCGCCGATCGATCCGCGCGGCCCCAGCGAAGTCCTGAGCGGCCGCGGGCTCTATTGAGGAACCCGCATAGCCACGACCGTCGCTCGCTCGGGCGAGGTTTCAGTGCGCCGAGAACGGAATGCGCGCGCGCGCCGTGAACGTCCAGATCAGCGTGTCGCTGCCGATGCCGCCAAGTTCGCCGCCGACTCCGATGACCGCGTCGCCTGCAACCCTGGCATTAAGGCCGCCTGTGGCGCGCGCCGACCACCCCTGGAGCAGGGGCACCGAGGCGAGCACAGGCGCGCCCGCTAGCTGCGCGAGGTTGGCGTCATCCTGGGTGAAGTAATAATCGCCATACAGGCCGAGATAAGGCGCGAGCAGGATCCCATCGATCCACGAGACCGGATACATCGTCTTCACGCCCGCCGAGGCGCGGCCGGTCGAGAAGTTGCGCGCCGTTTGCAGCGTGCCGAGCGAGTCGGTGTAGGCGTTTTCATGCTCCCAGAGCGCATAGACCCTGGCCGAGGGTTCGACAATGAAACCGCCGTCGAAGTTGTAGATACCGGTCAAGCCCGTCGACGCCAGCCAGCGGTTGCCGTTGAAATTGCCCTGCGCAGTGCCGGCAACGCCGTCATAACCGATGCCGGAATAAGCGATGGCCGCGTCATAGCGCAGCGTCGGCGAGATCTTCCAGCCGAGATAGGCGCCGGTGGTCCAACCGTCGCCCTTCAGCCTGCCGTTGACGTCCTGCTCGGTGTAGTTGAACGTCTCATAGCCGCCGAGCACGCCGACCAGGAAGTTCGGCATGACCCTGTAGGTCAATCCGGCGAGCGCGTTGACCTGCTGGCCATACACCGACGATTGGGTGGCGCCGACGCCCGTCATCGATGACGTTCCCCAGCGGTCGATGCCGGTGCCCCTCACATCGACCCAGAACAGCCAGTCGCTTCGCTCGCGGAATTTCTGCGGCGGCGCCTTGCCTGGCATCTGCTGATCGATGGCGGCAAAGGCGTCATTGATGCGCGAGCCGGGAGCACTCCCTGTCCCACCGTTCGTGGCGCCTCCGCGGCCGCTGGCGTATGCCTTGCTGCCGCCCCTCCCATCGGCCTGATTGCCGTCGTCGTCCCGGTCGGCCGCAAAGTTGAAGCGGACACCGCTCGCGCCGGGCGTGACAAAGGCGCCGCCGTCGCTGAACCCTTCCGAAATGGCGCTGTCGATCGCGCCCGAAATGGCCTGGCCCGAACCCTGTGCCTCGATCTTGGTGGTGTTGATCTGCAACTGGCGAAGCCTGACGCTGTCGGCGGGTACGTTGACGATTTGCGCCACGGTGGGGGAGGTACTGCCGTTGAAGGTCGGGCTGCCGTTATAGGTCGCCGTGATCGGATGCGTACCTGAGGCAAGCGAAGAGGTCGTGAGCGTGGCCACGCCGCCCGACAGGGTCGACGTTCCGATCGCCGTGCCATTGTCATTGAAG
>Ga0105238_10004817_pt1 | contig 13354 bp, 9 predicted proteins | sample KBSC34metaG_FD_81526 | JGI IMG/M metagenome (GOLD analysis project Ga0105238, IMG submission 81526) | Corn rhizosphere microbial communities from Kellogg Biological Station, Michigan, USA - KBS C3-4 metaG | ecosystem: Host-associated > Plants > Roots > Rhizosphere > Soil | place: Michigan, USA... | reverse complement strand
GCCAACCCATGGTGACCCATGATCGCCAGCGATTCGGTCAACTTTCGCCAGTGGGCACGAACTTCGCCGTTCGCGCCTAGAACTTCGTCGTAAAAGCCTTCGCTCGCAGCGTAGGGCCATGCGGGATCGAGCTTTGCCTGAGCCTCGGTATTCGAGCGATTCATTGCAACATTTCCAACGCGATACGTTTCATCTAGTGTGCCACACTAAATTCTCTAAAATCCTCCGGCCGCAAAATACCCCGGCTTGGCTTCGGGAGCCGGACGCCGCAGATCCAAGGTGAGCGGGAAGTCCTCATCCTCTTCAACGGCTGGCACCGTCATGGGCCCCGGCGTGTGTCCGAACTCGAAGAATCGCGAAGCGCGCCGGGCTTCTGCTTCATTAGCGTTCACCGGGAACGTTTCGAAAGTGCGTCCTCCCGGATGCGAAACATGATACGAGCACCCGCCCACCGAGCGCCCGGTCCACGCATCCACGATGTCAAAGATCAACGGCGCATGTACCGGAATTGTCGGATGCAAGCACGAGGGCGGCTGCCACGCACGGTACTTGACGCCCGCGACGTACTCCGCTTGTCTACCCGTGAAGTGAAGCGGAAGCCGACGCTTATTGCAAGTCACGATGTAACGCGAATTGGTGAGGCCCTTCACCTTGACCTCCACTCGCTCGACCGAAGAGTCCACGTAGCGCGCCGTGCCGCCGGGTGCGCCTTCCTCCCCCAGCACGTACCAAGGTTCTGTAGCTTGACGAATTTCCAAATGAATACCCGCATGATGCGCGCGCCCCAACATCGGATAGCGAAATTCGAAATGCGGTGCGAACCATTCGGCTTCGAAGGGATAACCCGCCCGCTTCAAATCGTCCAGCACTTCCCCGAAATCGCGTCCGATAAAGTGCGGCAGCATGAAGCGGTCATGGAGTTGCGTCCCCCATGCAATGGGTTGCTGCGTGTATGGTTCTTTCCAGAACCAGGCGATCATCGCCCGCACCAGTAGTTGCTGCGTCAAGCTCATGCGCGAATGCGGAGGCATTTCAAACCCACGCAATTCGAGAAGCCCCAGCCGGCCGGTGGTCGAATCGGGCGAATACAATTTGTCGATGCAGAATTCGCTGCGATGCGTGTTCCCTGTCAGATCCACTAACAAGTGGCGGAAGATACGGTCTACCAGCCACGGCGGACACTCGCCTTCGCCGCGATTCGGAATCAGTCCGAAGGCGATTTTCAATTCATACAAACTATCGGCCCGCGTTTCGTCAATGCGCGGCGCCTGGCTGGTAGGACCAATGAATATAGTCGAAAACAGATACGACAGCGCCGGATGATTCAGCCAGTACCCGATCATGCTACGCAATAAATCCGGACGCCTCAGAAATGGACTGTCCCCCGGTGTCGCCCCGCCCAGCACGAAATGATTACCGCCTCCGGTGCCTGTGTGCCGTCCGTCGAGCATGAATTTCTCGGTGCCCAGGCGCAGGCGGTGCGCTTCTTCATAGACCGCAGTGGTGTTGTCCACCAGCTCCCGCCAATTCTTAGCCGGATGAACATTCACCTCGATGACTCCTGGATCGGGAGTCACTTTAATGTGCTCGATACGCGCGTCATGCGGAGGCGTGTACCCTTCAATCACCACCGGCATCGCAAGCTGCGCCGCAGTGTCCTCAAGAGCGGCCAGGAGTTCCACGTAATCTTCCGCTCGATCCACCGGCGGCATGAAAACATGCAGTCGCCCCCCGCGCGGTTCGACACACAACGCCTTGCGAACGATCCAGGGTGCGGATTCGCCAACTTTCGGTTTGCGGTCGCGCTCGTTCACTTTCCGCGATGCCGTTGACGGCGCCGCGATTTTGACCCCGCGAGCAGGAATCGGTAGCGGTGCGCGCAACACCGCCGGGTCCGCCTCATGAACTTCCGGAACGTCCTTAGGATTCACCCATGGCAAGCCCGAGAGCGGCAACCGCAAACCCACCGGCGAATCTCCTGGCAGCAGGTAAAGTTTCTCCCCGCGCAGCATCCACAATCCGGTTTGCCATTCCGGCCCGGACTTTCCCGCCGCACGCTGCAGCGGCAGCACCATGCCCACCGGCATACTCAACCCTTGCTCGAAAACTTTGCGGATGCGCTCCCGCTCCAAGGGATCTGCCAGCTGATTTGTCGCCGGTTCTACATTGATGGGAAGCTGCCGCTCTTGGTGCAGATGATAAAACTCATTTTCGAATGCCGGCATGACGTAGCCCGGGTCGAGACCCAGCCGCATGGCCAGCGTTTGCGCGAACCGCTCCGCTTCCGCCGCGCCAAACTTGGACTCGACCTCATCGCGCGCCAGAAGCTCGCGATTTTCCCACAGCGGCACGCCATCGATCCGCCAATAACAAGCCAAGGCCCAGCGCGGCAAAGGCTCGCCCGGATACCATTTGCCTTGCCCGTAATGCAGTAATCCTCCACTCGCGAAACGTTCCGCGAGACGTTCGAGCAAACGCCCCCCCAGCAGCCGCTTCTCAGGACCGAGCGCCCCGGTGTTCCATTCCTCGCCTTCCATGTTGTCGATCGACACGAAGGTTGGCTCGCCGCCCATGGTCAAACGGATATCGCCGGTACAGATCTCGCGGTCCACTTGAGTGCCCAGCGCCAGAATACGCTCCCACTGCTGGTCCGTATACGGCAGCGTCACGCGCGGATCTTCGAGCACGCGCCAAATGGCCATCTCATGTGCGAACGTGACTTCGCAAGGATCCACCGCGCCCGACACCGGCGCTGCCGACGAAGGCTCCGGCGTCGCCGCTAGAGGAATGTGTCCCTCGCCTGCGAATAATCCGGACGTCGGGTCCATGCCGACCCAGCCCGCGCCGGGCAGATACACTTCGGTCCACGCATGGAGGTCCGTGAAGTCGCTGTCCGCGCCCACCGGACCGTCCAGCGCCTTGATATCAGGCTTGAGCTGAATCAAGAAGCCGGAGACGAAACGCGCAGCCAGCCCTAGGTGACGCAGCAACTCCACCAATAGCCACGCAGAATCGCGGCACGAGCCGCTCGCCAACTTCAACGTGTCTTCGCTAGACTGAACTCCGGGCTCCATCCGGATCACATACTTGATCGCGTTTTGCAGCTTTTGGTTAATGCCGACCAGAAAATCGATCGTCGTCTGCGGCGTCAGGTCGATGGTCTTGAGCAGCGCGGCAAGCTCAGGCCCAGCCGGCCCCACCGCCAGGAACGGAGTCAGTTCGTGTTGCAGACCCGCCTCATAGCGGAAAGGAAATTTATCGGCGTAAGGCTCCAGGAAAAAGTCGAACGGATTAATGACAGTCAATTCCGCCACCAGATCCACTTCCACCGTGAAGTTCCGGACGCGCTCCGGAAACACTACGCGCGCTAGATAGTTACTATGCGGATCCTGCTGCCAATTTAAAAAATGACCCTTGGGTTCGATCTTGAGTGAGTACGCCGTCACCGGCGTGCGGCTCCACGGCGCGGGCCGCAAGCGAATTACCTGTGGGGAAAGTTGAACCAGGCGATCGTAAGTATAAGTAGTCTTGTGATGTAGCGCTACGCGGATGGGCATTCGAGAATCAGTCCGCGTGCGCCCCGGCCACCTGGCTCTGCGCGACCGGCGTTGCGAAGTCGTTAAGGATGCACGAGTCGACTGTGTTCATTTTCTCCTGTAAAGAATCCAAGTATTCGTGCAGGCCGCCGGCCAGGATGCGCTCCACTGGAGTGAAATCCAATTCGGCCCGCAGCAGGCCCATCACTTGTTCGGAGGGGTACATGAAGGTGCCGACGGGGCTGCCCGTGATGGCGTGCAAGGATTCGTCTGCGCTGTGCACGCAAAACCGGATGGAGCGCGGAAACTCACGGTCCATGAGCAGAAAATCCACGATCTCGCTGGGCACAAGCCGTCCATGTTTCTTGCGGTACATGCTGAATCCGCTGACAGACTTTAGAACCGCCGCCCAATGGATATCGTCGTAGGGTGTCCCCACTACGCGCGTCGAGGGCAGCAGGATGAAGTATTTGACGTCGAGGATTCGCGATGTTTTGTCAGCCCGCTCCAGTTTTCTCCCCAGCCGGGCGAAGTGCCACGCTTCACCGTGCGACATAGTGGCATCCGTAATGCCCTGGAATAGGTGGCAGCCCAGACGGATCGAGCGCAGGATCTCATGGAGCTGCCGCGGGTCCGGCACGCGCCGCTGCATTTGCATGTCGAGATACATGCTGTTGACCTGCGTCCACATCTCCGAGGAAATAGCTTCGCGAACCGAACGCGCATTCTCGCGGGCGAACCGCAGGCACGATGCGATGGAGTTGGTATTCGCTAGATCGTAGGTCAAGAACTCAATGACGGTAGCCTGGGTCGCTTCGCCAAAGCGCTTCTTGAATTCCTCAGTGTCGCCGCTGGTGTCGATCAGGGGCTGCCACTGCTGGTTGGGTTCCATCGGCAGATCCAACTGCAAGTTCAGATTCACGCCGATATAACGCGCGACATTTTCAGCACGCTCGATGTACCGCGCCATCCAATAGACGGAGTCCGCCACGCGGCTTAGTAGAGGAGGATTCTCAGGCATTAGAGCCCTCTCCCACGGCAGCCGCCAGTACCCAAGTGTCTTTGCTCCCGCCGCCCTGCGATGAATTCACGACCAGCGAGCCGCGCCGCAGAGCCACCCGTGTCAGTCCTCCTGGCAGCACCTTGATGTCCTTGCCGTAGAGAATGTACGGCCGCAGATCGACGTGCCGTCCTTCGAAGTGATCGTCGATTACCGTGGGCACTCGCGACAGCGCCAACGTCGGCTGCGCGATATAGTTACGCGGATTCGCATTGATCCGCGCGGCAAATTCTTTCTGCTCCTCGACGGTCGAGTGCGGACCAACCAGCATCCCGTAACCACCCGCTTCATTGGCGGCCTTCACCACCAGTTTGTCCAGATTCTCCAGTACATGTTGCCGATCCTTATCGCGCCAGCAGAGGAACGTTGGCACGTTATAAAGGATGGCGTCTTCACCCATGTAATAGCGAATCATATCGGGTACGTAAGCGTAAACCACTTTGTCGTCCGCAACTCCGTTACCCGGCGCGTTCGCCAGTGCCACCTTGCCTGCGCGATAAGCATCCAGCAGTCCCGGCACGCCCAGCAGTGAATCTTCGCGGAAAGCCAGCGGGTCCATGAAATCGTCGTCGATGCGGCGATAGATCACGTCCACTTTGCGGAGACCTTTGGTAGTGCGCATCCACACCGTATCGTCCTGCACCGCCAAGTCCCGGCCTTCGACGAGTTGAATGCCCATCTGTTGCGCCAGAAAGCTATGTTCGAAGTAGGCGGAATTATACATGCCCGGCGTAAGCAGAACTACGGTCGGCTTGTCGGCGGTTCCGGGCGGTGCGATCGACTCCAGCATCTCCAGCAGGTTGCTCGGATAGTCATCCACCGGACGCACGCGCAAGCCCTCGAATACCTGCGGGAACGTGCGCTTCATCAGATCGCGATTCTCAAGCACGTAGGACACGCCCGAAGGCACGCGCAGATTATCTTCCAGTACGTAGATATTGCCATCGGCGTGGCGCACCAAATCGGTGCCCGTGATGTGGCACCAGATCCGTCGCGGCGGATTGATGCCGGCGCATTGCGGACGGTAGAAAGTGGCTGAAAAAACCACCTCTTCCGGAATGATCTTGTCCTTCAGGATTTTTTGATCGTGATAGATGTCGTGGATGAACTCGTTCAGCGCGTGAATGCGCTGTTTGAGGCCGCGCTCGATCCACTCCCATTCCTCAGCGCGCACAATGCGCGGAATCAGGTCAAAAGGGAAAATGCGCTCAGCGCCGGCGGAGTCTCCGTAAACGTTGAAGGTGATCCCCATCTGCAGCAGCAGCCGTTCCGCCGCGCGCTGGCATTGCAGGAGTTGCCCCTCTTCCAGCGATTCGATGGTGTCCAGCAGCAAGCGTGCCTCGGGACGCACCACTCCGGCGTCGTCGAACATCTCATCCCGGAACCCTTGGGTTTGATAAGCATCAAACCGCATTCAGGACCTCCTTTTACGGTCCGCTCGAGGCCACCTGGCGCTCACGGCCGGAAAACAAGAGGCCGGCCGCGGCTGATTGGCGTGGCGAAGCGTCCGCCTAAATACCGCGTCGTGCGGACAAAAACAGGGTCCTTCCGTCTGCTTGGACTGGAGTTCATATTATAGCTGATGAAGCGCGGGCTAAGACCGCCGGCATACCTTGACGAAAGGCATAGAGTGAGTCGCTGTATTGCTACCTGTAACCTTTCTGCCGTTCGCCAACTCTAAAATATTTGAGGGGTTCGTCCGATATAGCGAGTGGGACTATCCGCAAGGTTCCTGTCGACGGTACCGGCCGAGTTGTAGTGCAATAGTACACAGAGACAAACGCGACTGTCCTCTCTGTGGGGACGCGCAAGGCAAAGCCAGTTTGTCGTTTAACGAAAAGGGTCGTTGAGGCGCATGAAATGCTTCGGAGGCAGTTCGAAATCTTATTATTTGGTCTCTTGCTAGGGACTGCGGCCGCGCGCGCGGATATGGCGCTCCTGCTCGAAGAGCCCTTTGGTCAGTTTGGCGGTATGACCCCCACCGGGCACGCTGCGATTTACCTCTCCAGAGTCTGTGCGGCGTCGCCAGTTACCCTGCGCCGCTGCAACAAGGGCGAACTCGGGGCCGTTATCAGCCGCTATCATCGCGTCGGTGGATACGATTGGCTCGCGATTCCGGTCATCCCCTATCTGTACGCAGTGGATCGAGCCGAACAAATTCCGCAGGAGGTAGGCGACGGCGATGTCGCATCCCTGCGCGACGATTATCGGCGGCGGCACCTCACAAAAATCATCCCCGATACCAGCGATGGATTGGCGCCCCCCGGAGATTGGATTCAGCTAGTCGGCGCCGCCTATGACCGGACGCTCTATACCTATGAGATTCGGACGTCCGAAGAGCAGGACGACAAACTTATCCAACTGCTGAATTCCCGGTCGAACACGGTGAACTTCAGTCTTCTCTCGCACAATTGTGCCGATTTTGCGCGTGAGACGATTAATTTCTACTACCCCAAAGCCGTGCATCGCAGCTTGATCGCCGACGTAGGCATCATGACTCCTAAACAGGCTGCCAAATCTCTCGTGCGCTATGCCAAGCGCCATCCTGCGTTGCAGCTATCGGCTTTCGAAATCCCGCAGGTTCCCGGAACCGTCGAACGCAGCCGGCCGGTGCGTGGTGTTCTGGAAGCTTTGGTCAAGACCAAAAAATACATCTTGCCGCTTGCCCCCCTGGCGCTTCTGCATCCGTATTTTGGCGGAACCTTAGTGGTTGCCTGGATACAAGGCGGACACTTCAATCCGCGCAGCATCGTTGGCAACTTGGGTCCCGACGACGAGCCGGGGGTCATCGCCCGTTTTGAGAAAACGCGAGACGGCGATTCGTCAGCGGCAATCGCGGCCGAATGACCACTCGCACAGTGGATCGCGCGCATCAACGATGCGTTGAGTGCCAAAAGGCAGTGTCCAGTATTTCAACGCCGCTACAGAATGTTTTTACACGGGCGTATGCGGCTTCATCACCGCGAATGATTGCGCGCTGAATTTTCGAAAAAATTTTACAGAGAAAGTTACTGTCCGGAGGGTATTTACCTGTAATCTTCGTCCCAATAGAATCGTCTATCAAAGAACACTTTCACGGGGTCACGTGTGCACCAGAGACTAAATGCTTGGACATGTGGAGGATAGAACATTCATGAACATTCTTGTGCTGGGCGGAGATGGTTACTGTGGTTGGGCAACAGCTCTTTATTTGTCCGCCAAAGGGCATAAGGTCTCCACTGTAGACAACTTCGCACGGCGGCAGTGGGACCATGAACTCGGTGTTCAAACTCTGACACCAATCCGGCCGCTCACTGAACGGTTGAAGGCGTGGAGCGATCTAACCGGTAAGAATATCGAGCTGCTAGTCGGCGATGTGACCGACTACGACTTTCTCGCATCCGCCATCGAATCCACCCAACCCGACGCCGTAATCCATTTCGCCGAGCAGAGATCCGCCCCCTATTCGATGATCGACCGCAAGCATGCCGTTTCCACTCAGGTCAATAACGTCGTGGGCACTTTGAATCTGCTGTTCGCCATTCGCGAGCTGCGGCCCGACTGCCACCTGATCAAGCTGGGAACAATGGGCGAGTACGGCACACCGAATATTGATATCGAAGAAGGCTACATCGAAATCGAACACAATGGGCGCAAGGATACGCTGCCGTTTCCCAAGCAGCCGCCTTCTTTCTATCACCTGTCTAAGGTCCACGATAGCCACAACATTTCGTTCGCCTGCAAAATCTGGGGCATTCGCGCCACCGACCTCAATCAGGGTGTAGTGTACGGCACGCTCACCGACGAAGTAGAACTCGACGAGGCACTCATCAATCGCTTCGATTATGACGAAGTGTTCGGCACCGTGCTGAATCGCTTCTGCGCCCAGGCGGCTGTGGGGCACCCGCTCACCGTCTACGGAAAGGGCGGACAGACGCGCGGATTTCTAGATATTCGCGACACCGTGCGCTGTATCGAACTTGCCTGCATGAATCCGGCGGGCCGCGGGGAATGCCGCGTATACAATCAATTCACCGAGCAGTTTTCGGTGCTCGAACTGGCGCGCATGGTCCAAGCTGCCGCCTGCAAAATCGGCATGCCCGTCGAAATCGACTTCCTCCCGCCCCCTCGCGTCGAATCTGAATCGCATTATTACAACGCCAAGCATTCAAAGCTAGTCGATCTCGGCTTGCAGCCCCACCATCTTTCCGATTCGCTACTCGACTCGCTGATGAATATCGCGATCAAGTACAGTGACCGTATCGATTCTTCGCTGTTCCTGCCGCAGGTGGAATGGCGCAATCCGCGCAACCAGCGGCGTCAAGGTGGACGCTCGCTCGCCGCCGTCTCTTCAAGTGAAAGCGTGATCTAAGCATACGCAAAGCTAAGGGCGTTGCCCAATGAACATAATCGCTACCATGTCGTCGTACTGGTTTCTCGGAGTGGCCGCGATCCCGTTCATCTACTATCTGATCGTCATCTTTAGTTCCTGGCGATATTTTCGCGCCGCGAAGAGTTTTGCAGCGACGCTGGCTTTTACTCCCCCCGTAAGTATCCTGAAGCCTATGCGGGGCGAAGATCCCGGCGCCTACGAAAACCTTGCCAGTTTTTGCCGCCAGGACTACCCGCATTACGAAATGCTGCTCTGCGTCGATCCCGACGACAAGTCCGTGCTACCGATCGTCGAACGTCTGCGCCGGAAATTTCCAGAACGGTCGATTCGCATTCTCTATGGATCGGGCCGCATCGCAACCAATGACAAGGTTGCCAAGCTGGCGCGGCTGGTAAGCGAAGCGCAGCACGAATTCGTCGTGGTCAGCGACAGTGACGTCCGCGTCCGCCCTGACTATCTGCGCCAGGTGACCGCGCCGCTCGCACGCCCCAATGTAGGGGCTGTTACGTGTTTCTATGTTTCGGTGGAAGATAATTCCTTCACCGATCGTCTGCAGAATGTCGGTATGATGTCGGATTTTTATCCCGGCATTCTGGTCGCCTGGCAGCTCGACGGAATCAAGTTTGCGCTCGGGCCTACCATTGCCACCACGCGCACCCGACTCGCAGGATTCGGCGGTTATGCCGCGATCGAAAACCGTCCCGCCGACGATCTTCTGGTTGGCCGCCTGATCGCCGAGCAGGATTATGAAGTGGTGCTGCTTCCCTACACGATCCAAACCGTCGCCGACTATGGATCGTTCCGCGAACTGCTGCACAAGCGCATGCGCTGGATTGTGGTGATGCGCAATCTGCGGCCTGCCGGCCACTTCGGATTGATCTTCACCTTGGGCCTCGCCTGGACCTTGGCCGCGATTGCCTCCCATCCCACCGCGCCGGTGATGCTGGCTTTCGCCGGAACGTATCTTTTTTTACGCGTCTTGATGACCGCCATCATCGCCGCGTGGGGTCTCAAGCAGCCGGGCTCGTTGAAGAATGTCTGGTTGATTCCGCTGTGGGATGCCGTGGCGTGTGCCATCTGGCTGGTTAGCTTCTCGCGTAATAGCATTCGCTGGCGCGGTGCCGACTATTACATTCGGGAAGGCCAACTGGTTCCGGTCGCCTCCTCACCACAAAATCACCGGGCCGCCGCCTAGCGCGCCAGCAGCACGATCCCAGCGAGCACCACGATTGACCCGGCCGCGCGCCGCATGCCGACCTGCTCCTTCAATATCAACTTCGCCAGGACAGTCTCGACAATAAAACTCCCTGCCGAAGCCGGCACCGCGAAGCTCAAAGGCGCGGTCTGAACCAGAGCCATAAAGCTGAAGAAGGAAACTGCCAGACACGCGATCGAGAAAATCAAATAGCGCCGCCGGGCGATCGTCTTGAGCAAGCTAGCAAGTCCGCGCCCGTCCACCGGTTGCGGCGCCATTCGCTTCATTTCGTAACTCTGCAGCAGATCGCTGGCCGCCGTTGCCGCGATCACAATCGACAATAACAACCACGTCATTTGGATTCGCCCCGCGTCGTATCCTGCGGCGTCGTCCCCACTACCGCCACTCCAAGAAAGATGAGCGCCGTCCCCACCCACCGCTCGGGAGTCACATCCTCGTGCAGAATAAATTTCCCCAGTAAGGCCGCGAATACGTACCCGACCGCGGTGAGCGGCAACACGAAACTCAAGTCCGCCACGCCCAGGATCGCCATTCGCAACAGCATCGCCAGAATCAACATTGCGACGCCCACGGTAACCAGCGGACTCACCATGGCCCGCAAATACACGATCGGATTCGCAGCCAGTGTTTCCGGGAAATGCTTGGTGCCCCATGCCAGCGACAAATTTCCAAATGCGCGCAGCAGTACAAAAACACCCAGCAGCGAATAGGTTCGAGAGGCCATGCCGCGACGGCTACCGTGCGGCACTGGTGGTAGCGGCAGCCCCCGCAAGCTTGATCGGCTGCACCATCGCGCCATTCCCAGCCGAATCCCAAGCCGCGAAGCGCACCCACTTCTTGCCGTCCGCCGAAAACGGAATCTGGAACCGATGACTCCCAAACGCGGTGAGGCCGGTGGCGGAGATCACCTGCCGGTTGGTATTCTTTCCGTCACCCCAGACCACTTCCACAAATTCCAGCGGAAACGTCCACTGCACGTCCGCCACAATGGTGCGATGGCTGCCCGCGCCTTCGACGGCGTAGCTGGGAATCAACACCTCGCCCGACGTCACGAAGTATTCCCCGTGCTCCATCGCATTCACGATCGGTCCCCACTCACCCGGTGGCGGCAGCGTGGGGATCTTTATATAGTTCACCGGATTGTTCGCGTAAATGTCGTCGCCATAACCTTGCTCATACACTTCCGAGATGGCCTGAATATATTTAGGCGGCGTCGGCTTGTCCGCCACCCAGTTGTTCATGTCATCCAGCAGAGGCAAGCAGCGATATTCGCACAGCCGGTGTTCCGATCCATCCAGCCCCATGCCCCACCGAAATCCAATTCCGCGATAGTTCGCATCCAGAAAGTGCGCCGTATCCTTGATGCCATCCGGAAATCCAGCCGACCCCTTGGATCGCGGATGCGGAATATAGACCAGCATGTTCTCGCGATGCGCCATCTCCATCATGTCGGCTGTGTTGCCCAAGTGATAAATCTTGCCGTATTTCGCATCGTTCTCCACCAGCGGCTGTCCCGCGGTGCGCCCTTGCGACCAAAAGGTCGGATGCGAGACCAACACATCCGAGTGTCCACCGAGTGACCGCGATACGTCCCCGCGCAGCATCTCGGCGTTCGGCATGACAACGAAATCTTGATTCGATTGCAGCCGCGCGGTCTCGTAATAGGTCGCCATCGCCTGGAAAGGATCACTGTTCGCTTTGCCCTTGCCCGCGCCTCCCCTTTCGCCATCGGTCGGCCCGATATCGCCGCTCAGTGGCGCGCCCAACCCGCGAGTCCACTTAAACCACTTCGGATCGTCTACTCCGGCCGAGCCTGGAACATAACCGCCGCCGTCAATCGGCGCGACGATCTTGATCCCTGCCGCTTTCATCACTTCGAGATCCGAAACCTTCGCGCCCAGTCCGCCCGCTTGCCTCGCGCGCCTTACCAGGCCCATGTGGAAATGCGTTGCCATCACCTGATACCCCGGCAGCGCCCTAAAGTGATCCCCGCGTGTGAACGTGAGGGCGCCATCCATCGCCCCCTGAGCCGCCTCCGCACTCACATAGAAATACACCGGCATGCGCTGCAACGTTCCAGGCCGCGCGTTCAACAGCGCAAAGTTCTGACTGCGGTCCTCGGACCCTCGATCCTCCTGCGCCACGCTTTCTTCGCGCTCGGCCTGCATGATGCCTAATGAGTAGGACGATTTACTGTCCTTGCGATACCAGTTGTATCCCAAGTTGTAATCGACCTCACGTGCCCAGAAGTAGGTGTGCGGCGCCGGAAACACTGCAATCGATCCGTCCGGTCCTGCGGCTGCCAGCACGCGATTGTTCGCCTTGACTGTTACGGCTTCAGCCGCAGCCGCATCCCCCAATGCAAGTTCTTGCGATGAATTCTTGAGATCGCGCCAGGCAATTTTCGTCGACGGTTGCAGATCAACGCCCCTGACGCCCGCATCATACTTGTATGCCACCGACGGCTCGTCAGTCTTCGCAATGATTTCCTGACGAATCAGATTGGTGCCTTTATAGACGGTGTATTGCAGGCGGCCCGCGAACACCCCGAGCTGCACTCCAGGGAACGACACTTCGATACGCGCTCCGTTGGTTGTAATCTCGCAGCCTTGCGCGTGATAAACTGCCGCATCTCGCCGCACTTCCTCCGGCTTGCGTGGCAGACCCGGCTGATTGAGCACGCCCCGTTGCGGCGGAGTCGTATTATTGTGTGCCGGTTCGCCGCCCGGAATGTTCAAAGGCGCGTCCCAGAACGCCTCCCACTTTTCCCGGTCTAGGACTTCCTGCGTGATCTTCACCCCGAGTCCGGCGAGCGGATCGAGTTGCTGATTGGTGATCCGCCGCAGTCCTGACACCACGCGAAAATCCGGCGTCGCATGACTCAGCAGGGTAACCCACGCTCCGCCCACGCGCTTGATCGCCAGCTCTTCAATAGTGGGTGTGCCGCCATTGATCGTTAGGCGGAGCCGAAGTTCCTGATGATTGTCGCCCTCCCAGGTGACGGTCGCGGCGTTGTTCGCTACCGCAGCGGTCAAGCCCGGCGACGGTTTGTAATGCGCCACACTACACGTCAGCGGATCGGCATACAGCACTGACGCAACGAGGGTCAAATACGCAAATGTACGCAGCATCACGTACTATTGTGCACCCTATCTCGCCGCCGGTCCCAG
>Ga0105238_10004813_pt1 | contig 13362 bp, 8 predicted proteins | sample KBSC34metaG_FD_81526 | JGI IMG/M metagenome (GOLD analysis project Ga0105238, IMG submission 81526) | Corn rhizosphere microbial communities from Kellogg Biological Station, Michigan, USA - KBS C3-4 metaG | ecosystem: Host-associated > Plants > Roots > Rhizosphere > Soil | place: Michigan, USA... | reverse complement strand
CTTTATCCAGCGGGTCGGTGCCGAGCACCGTACCGGCCGAAATGCGGTTGCGCTTTCCCAGCGTGGTCCAGCGCTTGATGTAGACATAGGGTTCAAGGTAACAGCCGGCGCCGAGAACCACGTCCTCTTCGATCACGCAATAATCGCCAATCACCACGCCGGGCCCGATCTTGGCGTCACGATGCACCCGGGCCGTCGGCGCGATCTGAGCGTTAGTCACTGGCGGCATGATTTAGGTGACGGTTCTCAACACCTGGAATAGTATCAGCCACAGGGCCGTCAGGAAGTGCCAATAGTAGCTGACGACATCCACTAGTTCACGGCGTTTCTTGCGCCCGAACACCACCACGAAGAGCGCGATCAAGCCGCCCAGCAGGTGAGTGCCATGCAATCCCGTGAACAAGTAGAAAAAGGCGCCGTGGGGGTTTTCCATCATGTAAGCGCCCTGGCTAAAAAGATCCCGCCACGCTACTACCTGGGCCGCGAGGAACGCAACACCAAGCGCGGCGGTCGCCAACAGCAGGCGGTCCGCTAGTCGCCATAGGCCTTTGCGAAACACGCGGCGCGCCGCCTCCAGGGTCACGCTGCTTGCGAGAATCAGGGCCGTGCTCAGCCACAGCACGCGGGGCAACCGGAAAGGTTCCCAGTAAGACGCCATGCCGGAACGCCAGACATAAGCGATGATCAGAGCCGCAAAGAAGGCGGAAATAGAAATGCAGGCCGTCCAGATGAGAACGCGATAGGCTCCCGGTGGCGCCTTCGTCGGATCCTCTAAAGACGACGGCAACAGCACCACCTGGTCGGTCTTCGTCGCGCGGTCGCTGACAATGCGCGTCATGCTTCAGTCCACTCGTTTCTATTTTACGCTGGCTTTCCCCGCGGAGAATCGCGGTAATGCCAAAAAAGCGAATTCAAGTATGCTGAGGAATGGATACCGCGCTCTCACTCCAGGAAGGTTTCGCGAAGTGGACTTGCAGCTTTGACTACCTCCGCAAGCTGTTCTGCGCGATGCTGCTCGAAGAGGGCGATACCGAACTAGCGGCTTTCATCGAAGCCTGTTTCGGCGGCTCGGCGGGGTCCGCAAACCCGGCGCCGCAATGGCCGGCGACGCCCTCCCAACATGCCTCACGCTACTGCCAGGCGCTCTCCATCGTGTTTCAGCTCCTGGACGTGGTGGAGGAGAACACTTCGAATCAGGTGCGGCGGCGCGCCGATGACCCGCGCCGGCGCGAGGGCGAGCCGGGCTTCTGGCTGTGGAACCTGAACGATCTCCGCCAGCGCCGATTCAGCGAGGAGGAAGTCCGCCAGGCGCTGCGCGGCGTCTCGGCCGAGCCCGTGCTGACGGCGCATCCCACCGAGGCCAAGCGCGCGACGGTGCTGGAGCATCACCGCACAATCTATCTGTTGTTAGTCGAGCGCGACAACCGGCATTTCACAGAAGTAGAGCTGGCCATCTTCGAGCGCCGCATGAAAGCGGCACTGGAACGGCTGTGGCGCACCGGTGAAATCCGGCAGGAGGGGCCTGATATCGCGAGCGAAGTGACCGGCGTGATGCACTACCTGCACAACGTGTTTCCAGAAGCAGTTGAGCTGCTCGACCTACGCTTCCAGCATTGCTGGCGCACGGTGTTTGGCACGGCGCCTCCGCCGCTGCCGGGACTCGCCGTCGGAAGCTGGGTGGGCGGCGATCGCGACGGGCACCCGTTCGTGACGCCCGCCGTCACTGCCCAGACGCTGGAACTGCTGCGGAAAAACGCGCTAGGGGTGGTTCGGGAGCGTCTGCTCCAGCTGGGCGCGCGCTTGAGCATGGCGGAAGCGAACACGCCTGTTCCCCAGCTGTTGCAGGACCGCATCGCGGAACTCGCCGCGAAGTTGGGGGACACGCTCGCCGGTCCTGCGCTGGCCCGCAATCCGGGCGAACCATGGCGGCAACTGGTGAACCTCATGCTGGCGTGGCTGGGCGATGCCGACCAGGCTTCACCGCAAGAACTGCTCGCGGATCTCACGTTACTCGAACACTCGCTCCATCAAGCCGGCGCACGACACATCGCCGAGATTGACGTGCGCCCGGCAGCGGCCATTGTACGGTCCTTCGGCTTCCACTTGGCGGCGCTCGATGTCCGGCAGAACAGCGCGTTTCATGACCGCGCTATCGGTGGCCTGCTGGAAGCCGCGGGCTTGCCGCGCGCGGACTACGCGAATTGGAGCGAAGCCGAAAAATTGGAGTTTCTGAATCGCGAGCTGACCACGCTGCGCCCCTTCACCGGTCCGCATACGCGGCTCGAAGGCGAAGCCCTCCACATGACCGCTCTGTTTCGCGTTCTGCGCGAACATATAGACCGGTACGGCGCTGCCGGCATCGGTCCGGTCATCGTCAGCATGACGCGCAGTGTGGCGGATTTGCTGGGCGTGTACCTGATGGCGCGCGAAGCCGGATTGCTGGTGGCAACGCCTGGAGGACTCGCGTGCGAACTGCCCGTGGTGCCGTTGTTCGAGACAATTCGCGATCTGGAACGCAGTGACACGGTAATGGACGCGTTCCTGAAACACCCAATCACGCGGCAAACGTTGGAACGAACTCGCCGTGGACTTCTTCAGCCGGGCGAACCGGAACCGCTGGAAGCGGTTATCATGCTGGGATACAGCGATAGCAACAAAGATGGCGGGGTCCTGGCCAGCCAATGGGCGCTCTACGGCGCGGAGCGCAGATTGTCCCAAGTCGCTCAGGCCAATCACGTCCGGCTGGCGTTCTTTCACGGACGCGGCGGAACGGTGGGACGCGGCGCGGGTCCGCTGCATTTCTTCCTGGAAGCGCTGCCGCCGGGTTCGCTCACCGGCCGAATGCGCATCACAGAGCAGGGAGAAGTAATCTCGCAGAAGTACGCCAACCGCTTGACAGCTACGTATCATCTGGAACGGCTGCTAGCGGGTGTGACACGCACGTCCCTATTGCACCAGCGGCAACTTCGCGAAAAACAGCAATCGCCAGAGGGCGCGAGCGCCTTCGCGCCGCATCCGCTGGAAGGAATCTGGTCGAAAGTCGCCGAACGCAGCTACGTGGCCTATCGGGCGCTGGTGGAGGCCGAAGGATTCGTCGCTTTTTTCCGCGCTGCGACCCCCATCGACGCAGTAGAGCAAACGCAGCTTGGCTCGCGGCCGTCACGCCGCACAGGAGCGGAATCACTGAACGATCTGCGTGCCATCCCTTGGGTTTTCAGCTGGAGCGAGGCGCGCTTTCATCTGCCCGGCTGGTATGGAGCCGGTACCGCCCTCGATGAGTTGCGGCGTTCATCTCCTGAATACTGGCGTTCGCTGTGCGCCCAAGTATCCGGGTGGCCCATGCTCCGGTATCTGCTGCACAATGTCGAAGCCAGTCTGATGATGGCGAGCCCGGATATCATGCGCCTCTACGCATCGCTGGTGGCGGACGCCGATTTACGCGCGAAATTTGTGGACCTCATTCTGCGCGAATACGGACTAGCCGTGGAGCGGCTCGCCGATCTGTTCGGAGCGCCTGCGGCCGCGAGGCGTCCGCGCCTGGCGCTGGCCATTGAGCTTCGCAAAGAGGCGCTGTGGCAACTGCATCAGGATCAGGTGCGTCTGCTAGAGGAATGGCGCCGTGAACCCGGCGAAGAGAGGCTGCGGGCGCTCCTGCTGACCGTCAATGCGATCGGCATGGGCCAGAAAATGACGGGTTGAAAGCGGGCTCTGCAAAAAGCCGGCTCTCCTCAAAGAATGTTTACGGCGCGCGCGGCCAGAAGCGCGATCGTGGTAAGTGAGATGATCGCCTGGATCATCATAAGCACCTTGGCCCAGCGCGAGAGCACGGGAACGTCCGTAGGCGAAAACGCGGTGCTGGTGTTGAACGCCAGAAACAGGTAATCCACGAAGCCGGGGCTCCACTCGTCTTCGCCCATTTCCTTACGTAGTTCGGGCATCAGCGTCATTTGCGGAAACAGGAAGGCGCCGTCGGTGTGGGATTCGCGCAGATCGCGCTGATAGGGGCCGCCGGCATCCAGGCGCCAGTACCACGACGCGAAGACCAGCACGTTGTCAATCCACAGGGCCGTGGCGGCGCGCAAGAGTTCGGCGGGCGATTCCTTGTGCTGGGGCAACCGCGAGACCAGCAGCCAAAGTGATCCAATCATCGCCACCGTCATGATGCTGACCGCGGCATAGCCCAGGAGGCGCATGAGCGGGAGGTGACGGATGGAGCGAACGCAGACTCCGGGCGCGGTGAGGGCCGCAACCAGCACCAGAAACAACCACTCCGGACCGACCTTGAAGGCAGCCGGCATGGCGTAAAACAACGCTGCCACGGCGAGGAGCGCAACCATGGCCGGCCAGCGTGGCTCGCCCTGACGGAGTACCGGTGACGGCATGTTAGAGATATTCGCACGATGCCCGGCAGCCCCGCTAGGGCGAGTAGTCAGGCCAGATCGCCTTCGCCGCTGCCCCGGACGTGGCCTCTCCACATCTTTGCGAACAGCGGAAAGGCTTGGGGCTTGCGGCGGCCCAGAAACATGCGCACCAATTCGACCGCGGCCCAGCCGAAATAAATCCACGTGATGACCGGTTCCATGGCGGAGTCGAAAAAGGGAAGCGCAAACAAAACGGCAAGGGAGGCCGCTTCCCACCAAACCAGTTCCATATTGATCAGGAATACCAGGGCGATGACGGCTTGCCCCAGCGTCAACCAAAGTTCCATCTCCTGTTTAACGTCGAACGTGATAGGGGTGACAGCGCCCATGCTCATCGAATAGACGATGGGCAGCATGGCAGCGAGCAGGGTCCACTGATTGATGTTGCTAGAAACCATATTCATCAGGGCCATCGGCGCACGGTCGGAACGGCGGGCCCAGTAAAGCGTCGATAGCATTTCCGGGAATTCACTTACCAGCGGGGCAATCCATTGCACGAAGACGAAGTCCGGCACGCCGGCGAGCACGGACAGGGCCAGCAGGCTGGCCAGGAAGGGTTCGGCACTGAAGTATATGAGCGCGCCTCCGGCGACGAACAGCGCGCCGATGGCGAAGATACGGCGTGAACGGCGGGACTTCACGATAGTGCGCGGAATGATCTCCAGGTCCTCGATGGTCTCGTGGTCCTCGGAGGGAAGTTTTCCGAGTATCCACAGGTACGCGGCATAGATTGCGATCAGGACGGCGCCATCGTACACCGTGAGCGAGTTTTTGATCGCGATCACGGGGATGTAGAGTAACGCGGCCAGCAAGCCCATCACCTCGACGGAGTGATGCTCTTCCAGCGTAATGCGGCGGAGCGGTTGCCCGGTGCGGCGCCGATGGAACCAGGCGGCGGTGAAATAGATGAGGGGCCAGCCGGTGCCCGTGAGCAGGCGTAGCGCACCAGTCAGGTTCGCCAACAGCAGGTGAGTCTGCTGGTGCCAGGCCAGCACAGCTTCAACGGCGAACTCCGGCAGCGTCTGCAGCCATGCGAGCATGGCCAGCGCGAACCCCTGCGCTACGAAATATTGTGCGGATTCCGCCGCCCAGGCGATCATCAGCGCCGCGAGCAGGATGGCGGGAGCGGTCCACAGAACCGTGGCAGGACTGGTTTCCTTCAACGGAGCCGCAACGAAAAAGAAAGCTAAGAATAGAGGATAGACGGCCTGGGGCAACACGCCCATGGTACAACGAACGTATGCCCGGTTTTCGCGTGGAAACGCCGCAGCGCGCCTATGATGCCATCGTTGAGCGAGGCTCGCTGACGCGCGTTGCCGAGTTCCTGCCGGAGCGCGCGGGCAAGATTTTTGTCGTGACCACCACCGACGTTTGGGAACTCTACGGGGCGAAGCTGGAACGGACCCTAGCGGGGCGGACGCACCAGGTGTTGTTCTTTCCGGGCGGCGAACCTCGCAAAAAGATAGCCGAAGTTGAGACTCTAGCCGAGCAGATGATGGCCGGCGGCGGAGACCGTTCGAGTGTAGTAGTGGCCTTCGGCGGCGGCATCGTGACCGATGTGGCCGGGTTCCTGGCGGCGGTGTTTATGCGCGGCATTCCGGTGATCCAGATCCCCACCACGCTGCTGGCGCAGGTGGACGCCGCTGTGGGCGGCAAGACCGGGGTGAACCTGGTTTCGGGCAAGAATCTGGTGGGAAGTTTTCATCAGCCACTGGTGGTGCTGATCGACCCCGACGTGCTGCGCACGCTGCCGGAGCGCGAGTACCGCGCAGGCTTGTACGAGATCATCAAGTGCGGCGTGATCCGCGATGCCGAATTGTTCCGTGTGCTGGCGGACCGCGCCGATCGCGTGTTTGCCCAGGAACCGGAGACAGTCGATCGCATCATCGCGGGTGCGGTGCGCATCAAGGCCGAAGTGGTGACCGCGGACGAGCGCGAAGGCGATCTGCGGCGCATCCTGAACTTCGGTCACACCGTGGGACACGCGCTCGAAGCCGCTACCCAGTACCAGCGCTTCCTGCATGGCGAGGCGGTAGCTTTCGGCATGCAGGCCGCGACGGCTCTGGCGGAGCGCGTGGTCCAACTGGCGCCATCCGAAGCCGTGCGTATTCATTCGATAATTCGCAGCTACGGACCGATCCCGACCCTGGCGGGCATCTCGGCGTCGAGCTTGTACGAGCGTCTGGCGGCGGACAAGAAAACCGTGCAGGGCAAGGTCCACTTCGTGCTGCCGGTGAAGATCGGCGAGGTGAAAGTGGTTACAGGAGTTGACGATCGCGCGGTCATGGACGCCATCGAAGTGGCGCTCAACTCATGACACCGGCGACAGGCACCACGCCCAAGGGGATCACCGGCGAAGAAGCGGCGTCGCGCTGGGTGCGCGGGATGTTCGGTCGCGTGGCGGCGCGCTATGACCTGCTCAACCATCTGCTCTCCTTCAATCTGGACAGGCGCTGGCGTGCTCACACAGTCGAGCGCGTGGCCGATGTGCTGTCGCGGCCGGACGCGAAAGTTCTGGATCTGTGCTGCGGCACGGGTGACGTTTTGCTGTCGCTGGCTGCGGCGCGCAGAGGTCTCACAATATTTGGCAGCGACTTCTGCCATCCCATGCTGATCGAAGCGCAGCGCAAGATCGCAGCGCACAAACTGCGCTCGCCGCTGTTCGAGGCGGACGCTCTGGCGCTGCCGCTGGCCTCGGATTCGCTCGACCTGATCACGGTTGCCTTCGGATTCCGTAATCTCACCAACTATCGTCATGGGTTGGACGAGCTCGCGCGCGTGCTGAAGCCCGGCGGAACGCTGGCGATCCTGGAATTTTCGCAGCCCACCAATCGCCTGTTCGCCGGACCATATGGATTCTTTTCGACGCGTGTGCTGCCGTGGGTAGGGGGAATGATTTCGGGCTCGCGTGACGCCTATACGTATCTCCCGGAGTCGATCAAAAAGTTTCCCGGCGCGGAAGGACTCGCCGAGCAGATGCGCTCCGCGGGATTTTCCGGCGTCGAATTCGAGCGTTTGACCTTTGGCGCGGTGGCGCTGCATCTCGGAAAGAAGTAGATCCCGGTGTCCTCCGATCTGCGGGCGCTCCTTAAGAAGCACTGGGGTTATTCGGAATTCCGCGCGCGGCAGGAGGCCATCGTCGAGGCCATCCTGGGCGGACGCGACGTCGCCGTCGTGATGCCCACGGGTGGCGGAAAGTCGCTATGCTACCAGCTTCCCGCGGTGGTTCTGCAGCGGACCGCGGTGGTGGTGAGCCCGCTGATCGCCTTGATGCAGGATCAAGCGGCCAGCATGCGCGAGATCGGCGTGAACGCGGCGTTCCTCAACAGCACGCTGGACTACGAAGGCGCGCGCGATGTGCGGCGGCAGGCGGAATCAGGCGCGTTGCAGTTGCTTTACGTGTCGCCCGAACGCATCGTTCAGGAAAATATGCTGGCGTGGCTCAAGCAAGTGCCGCTGGCCTTCTTCGCCATCGACGAAGCCCACTGTATTTCGGAATGGGGGCACGAGTTCCGCCCGGAATATCGCCAACTGGGAATTCTGCGGGAGCGTTTCCCGGCGGTGCCCATCGCGGCTTTTACCGCCAGCGCGACGCGCGTGGTGCGCCACGATATTCTGGCGCAGTTAGGGTTGCGCGACCCAGTCCTCTCTGTGAGCAGCTTTTACCGGCCCAATTTGCGTTACGTGGTACACGAATGCGCGCCGCGGCAGCAGGATTCATTGCTTGCTGCGGCGCTCGATTGGTATCGCGAAGGCAACGTCATCCTGTACGCGCCAACCATCAAATCGGTGGAATCGATCGCCGCACGACTGGGGAGCCAAGGCGTGCCCATCGTTCCCTATCACGGCAAGATGGACGCGGGGCTGCGGCAGAAGCATCAGGAATTGTGGATGTCCGGAGAAAAGCGGGTGCTGGTGGGTACGCTGGCGTTCGGCTTGGGAATCAATCAACCGGCTACCCGCGCGGTGATTCATCTGGCGCTGCCCAAAACCATCGAGCAGTTTTACCAGGAGGCGGGCCGCGCCGGAAGGGACGGCGAACCGGCCGATTGCGTGCTGCTCTGGCAGAAGCGGGATATTGGTTTGCTCACGCATTTCGTCCAACAGTTGCAGGACCCCGCCGAACGCGAGCGCGCCTGGCAGCGTTACCACACGCTGCGCCGTTTTGTGGAGCAACCGCGTTGCCGCCACCGCCAGATCTGCTTGCATTTCGGCGAGACGCCGCGCTGGGAAACGTGCGGAGTTTGCGATGTATGCGGCGTCACGCTGGAATGGACGACTCGGAAATACACGCCGGTCCAGAGAGCAAAGACCGCCGCAGCGCCCGCCCCGATCGCTAAAGCCGCCGCGGCAGCGGTGTCACAGGCCGCGCCGGATGCCGTCAAGGATGACCTCCCGCGAGAGGCTGCGCGGATGGCGGCGGGAGTTAGCCAAACTGCAAGGAATGCCGCCCTACGTGATTCTGCACGATGCCACGATCGATGCACTGTGCCGTCAGCGCCCCCGGGGTATGACGGAATTGCTCGAAGTACCCGGGATCGGAGAACGCAAGGCGGAGCGCTTTGGAGCGCGAATTCTGGAGTTGATCGCCGAGGTCGGGGCAGGCCGAATTGACGGGGCGTGAACCCCACGCGTGGCGGCGATGCTTCCGTTTGCTCGAAGTCCCACCCTGGATCTTTTACTTAAGTCTCTTCCTGTAGAGGAAGTCAATCCCGAACAGTCCATTGGTATCGCGCACGGCGACCGCGGACCACTGCCGGTTGAAGTCCCACTGGATGCGCACGGTCTGCTCCTGGGTGCGGTTCAGGTTAGTGATATAGGTCAACGTGATATCGCGCGAGATCTGCTGCTCCAGTGTCAGGCGCGCTGCCGGCAGGTTATTGTCGGCGTCGAGGGTCGGATCGATCTTAACGCGGCTCGCGCCGAAGAAGCGCTGCAGGCGATTGGAGAGTTGCTGGGAAACGGCTTCTCCCAGCAGGCTGCCTGCATTGCCGAAGGATGCATTTGCGCTCGCAAGCTGCCCACCCACCTGGTTGGATGTAGGATCGCGGCCCACTGCCAGAAGTGCAATGATCTCGTTCGATTGCAACGGTGGATCGGAACTGTAGTTGACGGCCAGACGCTCCGGCGAGCCGGAAACAGTTACGTTCACCGTGATACCGCGGGTGCGGGTTTCGAGGTCCAGATCAAGGATCGGCTCGATTTTTATAGGATTCAGGAAGCGGATATCGCCGCGGTTAACGGTATATCGATTGCCAAAAATCTGGACTTCGCCGCGGTTAACGGTAATGGTCCCGAGCAGCGCCGGGACTAGCGGCGTGCCGTGCAGGCGCAGATCCACTTCGGTTTGCACGTTACGCGTGAGCGACGTTTCCAGCTCAAATAGGGGGGCGCTTTCCAGCCGCACGTCAAAGCGCATCCCGCGCAGATACTCGTTGGGATTCGGCGGCGCGGGCGAGGGCTTGGATGCTTCCGCCAGCAGCCGCGCGAGATCCGCTCCGGCGCTGATGGCCGCGCGGTTGAGCGTGACCGTGCCTGAAAGCGTGCTCGCTTCGGAGGTGCCGTTCAGCGCGAGCTGCGCGTCAGAGGTGAAACTGACGTCTTCGGGATAACGCACACGGACTTGGTTCACGTCGGCCTGCAGGCGATAGATTAGGGTGCCGCCAAATTCCAGAAAGCCCCGGAAGGAGATCCGCCCGCCGCCGGTTTCCGCAGTCAAAGTTTCAATGGTGGCCCGGTTGCGATTGAACAGGATCGCTCCGCTGGCATTGTCGATTCCGTTGGGCACATCGTTCATATAGAGCGACGCGTTTTTGAACTCCATGCGGCCGTTCATTTGTGGATCGCGCAAGGAGCCGCGGACAGTAGCATTGACGGTGGCGGTTCCCCGCGCGAGCAGATCCGCATTGAACAGTTGAAGCTCCGCCAGATTCACGCTGCCCTTAATGGCAAGATTTGCACCTCCGGAGCCATCGAACGGAATGACGCCGGTCGCTTCGAGATTGGTGTCGCGAGCGGTGAAGTGAGCCGAGTCGATGCGGGCTTCCTGCGCCGATACCGTCACTAGAATAGGCTGCGTATTGCGAATCCGGATGTCCTGAGTCTGCACGTCCAGGCGCAGCGATTGCCCCGGTTTGGCGTCGAGCTGCAAGGTATCGATCTTCACGTCCGCGCGAAAATTCCGCGGGTTCCGCAGAGCCACATTCACGGTGGCGCCGCCCTCTAGGGAGCCTTCGAATGGGGGCGCCGCGGCTTTTTGGGCGGCGGTCCCCCGCAGCATCACCAGGTCGTGCAATGTCGCCACGCTGAGCCGCGAGAAACGCAGACTGCCGGAACCGGGATAATCGCCCTCCAGACTCCACTTGCCTTGGCCTTGGAGCGTAGTCCCGCGCGTTTGCGCTTTGGCCTGAAGCGTCAATTCATTCCCGCTGGTCGCGGCAGTCAGGTTCACATCGCCGAGTTTTTGCTGGTCCAGAGTCACGCCGCGCGCGGAGGCTTCGCCGCTGATGGAGCGCAACTGCAGCGCGCCGCGCTCGATGCGCATCTCAACCGTGGCTTTGGCATCGAGACGGGCTTCCGCGCTTGGTTCGAGACGATGCAGTTCTGCGATGCGCGACGCTGTCAGGGCCTGAGCGGTGACGTCCACGTGAAGATTGCCGTTGTGAATGTCTCCGTTTTGGGGCACGTAGGAGCCGGAGAACAGCAGTTTGCCCGAGCCGAGGTCGGCTTGGCCTGCCGTGAATACCAGCGATTGGGGGGTATAGCGCAGGTCCGCGCGGACCCGCTCGAACCGTTCGCCAAAAGCGGTTGCCTGGGTGGCATCGAGCACGATATCGGCTTGCGGGCGGCGCGCCGTCCCGGAAAGATGGACGGTGGCGGACGCCAGGGCGTCGGCATCGACGCTGGCCACGGTGGCAATCCCGAATTCGCGAGCAGTGGGAGCCACCCGCAGGTTCTTGACGCTCAATTGCGCGGCCAGAGGGCCATCCATGAAATTGCCGTTAATGGAGTTGTTGATGGCCCCGCCGCTAGCCCCGTTTACGGCCCCGTTTGCGGCGATGATCGCGGCGTCCCCTGTGATCTCTGTCTGGCCGCGTGAAAGCGTTAGATGCTGCAGCGCTACCGACTGCCGTGAGGCAGTGAGGTCAGAGCTGAAACGATCGAAACCGTGGCCTTCAATACTGGCATTGGTGACAGTAGCTTGCCCGCGAAATTGCGGATCGCTCAGATTTCCGCTTACGGTGCCGACCACCGCTGCTTCGCCCTGCTTGGTGCGATCGAGCTGGAGTGGCAAACTGGTGGGCGCGCCGTCACCCAACAGCGCCAGCGCGGCAAGCACGTCATTCAGGTTTGTCGAGCGGGCACGAAGGTCCAGGTTCTGCCCCAGCGTTCCGGACAAGATCACGCTGGTGGCCGGCGTCGCGACGCGCGAATCGCCAAAGCTGACGGTCCCGGCTTGCTGGTCGTAGCGAAGGTCGACCTGACCCTGGATGGGTTCACCATTCCCGGCGGGCGTGATCGCAGCGACGGCGTGGACTTTGGAGCCAGGTTGTCTCACCACGGTGTCCACTTCCAGACTGCCGGCAAGCGCCCCGTTCCAGGGGATTGGCCTCGGCGTCAGCACGGCCAAAACGTCTCGCACGGCGAGACCGTCAAAGTTTCCTTTGAAATGAAAATTCTTCCAGCGGCCCAAGGCAGCTTCGCCGGTGAGAGTCCCGCCCAGGGCCGCGGCGTTGATCCCGCGCAGGCTGAGCAGTTCTGGCGTCATGCGCAGTGCGGCGCTCGCCGCAGCGTTCTGGATTCGCAAGCGGTCTCGCGAATATCCGAGCTCGCGGCCGTTGATCTTCCCGGCGAGCGTATAGTCGAAGCCTCCGGCGAAAGAAAACGCCACATCGCCATCGAAGTTCGCTGAACCTGCCGCCGCGATGGGCAACGAGAACAGCGACACGGCGTCCCGCACCGCAATGGCGGCGGTAGTTTTGAAGGCGCCCTGCGGAGCGCGCAGATTGGTGAGCGAACCGGTCAGCTCGATGCGCGAACCGCCGACACCGATATGCACCGGAGACAGCGTCAGACGCGAGGCGTCAAGCGTAAACGCGCCGGCCAAGTCGGCTTCCGCCGGAGCCATAATATCCGACGCCACACGCAGTCGCCGGGAAGCAATGTTGCCACGATAACGCGCGGCGGCCGTATCGCGCGTCATTTGCACACGCAGATCCTCGCCGCTGAAAGCGAGTGGGATCTGGCGAATATCGATGTCCGCCATGCCGCCGGTTACCGCATAGCGGCGCACGGCCAGATCCACCAGATTCTCGGCCCAGTTCTTGCCATTGCTGCGGCCCGGCGGAGTGGGCAAGTTGTTGGAGCCGTCAGGATAAATCACGATGCGCAGCCAGGGCCGATCCACAGTTACCGAGGCCAGATCGACTTTGCGCTCCAGCATGGAAATAACACGCAGGCCAACGCTCACGGATTCGACCCGCAAAAGCGGGGCCTCCGAACCCGGTTCGGTCCCGTGCAGAACCAGCGGTGAAATCTTCGCCGTCAGCGTCTCCCACTTGAACGAAAAGTTGCCGACTTCGACCCGTCCGCCGGTGGCCGCCTCAATTTCCGTTACAATTCTCTGTCGCACCAACTCACGGAACCACCCGCTGCGTACCACCAGCAGCGCGGCGATGGTACAGACCAGCAGCAATATGGCGGCCGCCGCCAGGCATTGGAGGGTTAAATGGCGCGCGCGCGTCATTTGAACGCCGCCTCATGGTAAACGATCGAGGTCTCGCCGTGCGCCATGCTCAGCCAGCGATCGAGGGCCTGCATGGTTTGCTGTTCGGTCAGCACTTTTTCGATATCGTCCCGGCTGGCCTCGAAGGTCGGGCGCGCGGGGGAGTTGCCGGCGCTGGCAGCCAGCTTATCGTAATAAGCGTGCAAGGCATCCTCG
>Ga0105238_10004811_pt1 | contig 13364 bp, 16 predicted proteins | sample KBSC34metaG_FD_81526 | JGI IMG/M metagenome (GOLD analysis project Ga0105238, IMG submission 81526) | Corn rhizosphere microbial communities from Kellogg Biological Station, Michigan, USA - KBS C3-4 metaG | ecosystem: Host-associated > Plants > Roots > Rhizosphere > Soil | place: Michigan, USA... | reverse complement strand
TGGCGCGCGCCGGCTGGCCCAAGGCCATGCCCGATCATGACCAGCCGCTCAACGGCAAAGTGCTGGCGATGATTTTCGACAAGCAATCCACCCGCACGCGTATCTCGTTCGACATGGCGGCCCGGCAATTGGGCGGCGGCACCTTGATGCTGACCGGCAATGAAATGCAGCTGGCGCGCGAGGAAACCATCGCCGACACGGCGCGGGTGCTGTCGCGCTATGTCGATGCGGTGATGATCCGCCTGTTGGATCATGAGATGGTCGAGGAACTGGCGGCCAACGCCACCATTCCGGTGATCAGCGGGCTGACCAAATGGTCGCATCCCTGCCAGGTGATGGCGGATGTGATGACCTATGAAGAGCATAAGGGTTCCATCGCCGGCGCCACCGTGGCCTGGACCGGCGACGGCAACAATGTGCTGACCAGTTGGGTGCATGCGGCGGTGAAATTCGGCTTTAAGCTGAATGTGGCATCGCCTCGGGAACTGACGGTGGACCAGGAAACCCGCGACTGGGCGGCGCCCAGCGGGTTGGTGACTTTCACCACCGATGCGGAAACCGCCGCCGAAGGCGCCGACTGCGTGGTGACCGACACCTGGGTTTCGATGGGCGATGACAATGCCACCAAAAGGCAGAATCTGCTGCGGCCCTATCAGGTGAATGCGGCGCTGATGAAGCGAGCCCAGCGCGACGCCATCTTCATGCACTGCCTGCCCGCCCATCGCGGCGAGGAAGTCACGGATGAAGTGATCGACGGGCCGCAATCGGTGGTGTTCGACGAGGCGGAAAACCGCCTGCACGCGCAAAAGGCGATTTTGGCCTGGGCGCTTTCATAACTTGAAAGCATCCGCCTGATCGCCATATTGGGGACCATGCCCGACAAAATGGATCCTCCGCCTTATGGCGATTTCGTTCTGCCGTTCGATATTGCAAGGTGCGGCGTGCGCGGGCGTTTGGTGCGGCTGGACGCGGCTTCGGCGCGCGCCTTGGGTGCGCATGCCTTGCCGGAACCCGCCGCCCGGGTGGCGGGTGAGGTGGTGGCGCTGGGCGCGCTTTTGGGGACGGCTTTGAAGCTTGATGGGCGGCTGACCATCCAAACCAAGGGCGATGGCCCGCTGGATCTTGTCACTGCCGATTACTATGGCTCCGATGAAAACCGCGGGCGCGGGGTGCGTGGCTATGCCCGGCTGGATGCGGACCGTTTTGCCGGTTTGGAAGGCAGGGGCTTCGAACAATTGGCGGGCAAAGGTGCCCTGGCCATCACTATCGAGCCCCGGCGCGGCGGCAAGACCTATCAGGGGATTGTCGAGCTTTCGCCGGATGGCATCGCTGCTTCCGCCGAAACCTATTTCGCGCAATCCGAACAATTGCCCACCGTGATCCGGCTGGCGGCGGCGCCGCTCTATGTCGCGGGCGATCAGAAGCCGCATTGGCGCGCCGGTGGCATGATGCTGCAGATGACGCCAGAAGCGGCCAAGCATGGAAATGAGAGCAGGTCCGATGATTGGGACCGGTTGTCGCTATTGCTTAAGACCGTCGAGGATCTGGAACTGGTCGATACCAGCCTGGCGCCGGAGACTTTGTTGTGGCGGCTGTTTCACGAAGACGAAGTGCGGGTCCAGCCGCCGGAGCCGGTTATTTTCCGCTGCGATTGCGACAGCGCCCGCATCACCCAGGTGCTGAAAAGCTATGCGCCGCAAGATCGCGAAGGCCTGGCCGATCCTGACGGCATCATTCGCGCCCGCTGTGAGTTCTGCGGCAAGACGCATGAGATCGGGCCGGAGAGTTTGGTTTGAATTTTTTCCCTCTCCCTCAAGGGAGAGGAAAACAAATTCAATGTGGCTGCAATCTGTCTTAAGCCGACGCCTTCGCGATCACTTTCCGCAAGAACGCCTCACACGCCTCCAACTCGCTCAGCGCGCAAAACTCATCCGGCCGGTGCGCCTGATCGATCGAGCCGGGGCCGCAGATTACCGCGGGAATGCCGTAGTTCTGGAAATGTCCCGCTTCGGTGCCATAGGCCACCGCTTCCACCTGGTTGGCGCCGGTCAATTCCCGCGCCAGGCGGATGGCGGGCGAGTCCTCATCCATGGTCAGGCCGGGATATTGGGCATGCAGCACGGTGTTGAGCCCCGCTTCCGGCGCGCGGCGTTGATATTTGGGAAGAATTTCCGACACAGCGCGTTCTTTCACCCGCGTGATGATTTTGTTGGGGTCGCGGTCGGGCAGGCAGCGATATTCCCAAGTCACCTCTGCCTCGCGCGCCAGAATATTCACCGCGGTGCCGCCATGAATGACCGTCGCTTGCACCGTGGAATGCGGCGGATCAAAGCGCGGATCGGCATCGGCACGCAGCTCGTCCCACACGCTGTCAAGCAGCGACACGAATTCGCCCGCCATCATCACGGCATTGGCGCCTTTTTCCGGGCCGCTGGAATGATGTTCCCGGCCGCAGCATCTGGTCACCAGCTTGGCGCCGCCCTTGTGTGCGCCGACGATCCGCATTTGCGTGGGCTCGCCGATGATGGCCAGCGCCGGTTTCAAATTCTGCGCCTTCAGGTCATCCAACAGGGTTTTGACCCCGACACAGCCCACTTCCTCGTCATAGGACAAGGCGAAATGGACCGGCTGTCTCAACTTGGCTTTGGCGATTTCGGGAACCAGCGCCAAGGCGGTGCCGATAAAGCCTTTCATGTCGCAAGCGCCCCGGCCATACAGCTTGCCGTCGCGCACCTCCGGTTTGAAAGGATCGGACGACCAGTCCTGGCCATCCACCGGCACCACATCGGTATGGCCGGAGAGCACATACCCGCCATCGCCATCGGGACCGAAAGTGGCGAACAGATTGGCTTTCTCGCCCGTGGAGTCATAGCTGCGCCGGCAGCGCCCGCCCGCTTTTTCCAGCAGCGCTTGGGCGTAATCGATCAGCGCCAGATTGGAATCGCGGCTTGTCGTGTCAAACGCGATCAGGTCCCGGACAAGGTCAAGCGCGGTGGCGGACATTATCGGCCTAGCCGTGTTCGCGGTTGGCGGGATTACCGATGATGTTGAGGAATTCGCGCCTGGTATCGGAATTGTCGCGGAAGGCGCCCAGCATGGTCGAGGTCACCATGGTGACGCCGGTCTTGTGCACGCCGCGGGTGGTCATGCATTGATGCGCCGCCTCGATCACCACCGCCACGCCTTTGGGCTGTAGCACCTTCTGGATGGTGTTGGCGATCTGCGCGTTCATCTTTTCCTGCACTTGCAGGCGCCGGGCATAGGCCTCCACCACCCGCGCCAGTTTGGAAATGCCCACGACCCGGTTGGTAGGCAGATAGCCCACATGCACCCGGCCGATGATGGGAGCCAAGTGATGCTCGCAATGGCTTTCGAAGCGGATGTCCCGAAGGATCACCATATCGTCATAGCCTTCGATCTCTTCGAAGGTGCGGGTGAGATATTCCTCCGGGTCCTGATCATAGCCGGAAAACCACTCCTCGAACGCCTTGGCGACACGGGCAGGGGTTTCGGCCAGGCCCTCGCGCGAGGGGTCGTCGCCCGCCCAGCGCAACAGGGTTTCGATGGCCTTTTCGGCCTCTTCACGGGTCGGTTTGCTCATGGGGAAGTGTCGCCCGTGGGGAGCTGCGTTTCAACCACAGGCTGGACGCGGTTTAAAGCTGCAAGACCTAGTGAATCTGCCGCCGCTCGTAGGGGCTTTCCAGCAGAAAGGCCGGGATTTCGGCCTCAAAACTCTCACCCGAGGCGCTCATCATTTGATAGCGGCCGCTCATGGTGCCGGAGGCGGTCTCCAGCGGGCAGCCGCTGGTGTATTGGAAGCTTTCCCCCGGTGCGATCACCGGCTGGGCGCCCACCACCCCGGCGCCGCGCACTTCCTGCACCCGGCCCGCGCCATCCATGATGTTCCAATAGCGCGACAACAGCTGCACCGGCTCGGCGCCCCGGTTCTCGATGGTGACAGTGTAGGACCAGACATAGCGGTCGTCTTCCGGATCGGACTGGTCATCCAGATAGGCCGGCCTGACCGCGACACGGATGCGCCTGGTCTCGAGCTCATACTGGTGAGCGACAGTCTCACCCCGCTCGCGGTCCTGGCTTTCCTCTATCTCGCGCATGGTTTCAGTATCGGGCGGCCCAGGCTTTGGCGCAAGCGGCAATTGCGCGCAAGCTCAACCTGTCCAAAACAAGTCTCAAAGATGAATGAATTGCTTAACGCGGCTCGACCGAAACATCGGTCTTCACCGAATTGGCGATAAAGCAGGCTTCGTGCGCCAGGTGATGGATCTGCGCGAGCGTTTCCGCATCACCGTCAATTGTCACTTTGGGGCGAAGGATCACGCGCGTGATCCACAATTTACCGCCGCTATTTTCCAGAAAGCCGATCGCCTCGTCTTCGTAACATGTGACGGTCAGTTTCTTCTTGGCCGCAATGGCAAGGAAACTCAGCATATGACAGGAGGACAAGGCCGCCACCAGCAAATCCTCGGGATCGGGTTTGCCGGCGTCGCCTTTGTAAGCGGGCGAGGCCGAGGCAGTGACGATCTCTTGGCCATTCTTGAAGGCAATGGTGTGATTGCGCGGATAAGCCTCATAGCTAAAAGGCGCGTCGCCTTTTTCCCAGCTCAGCTTGACGTGATGTTCCGCCATGAAGGACCTACGCGACTTTCAGCGCTTGTTCCAAATCTTCGCAAAGATCGCCGGTGTCTTCCAGGCCAACCGACAGGCGCAACAGCCCGCTGGTCACACCGGCGGCGGCGCGCGCTTCGGGGGTAAGTTTCTGGTGGGTGGTGGTTTCGGGATGGGTCAAAAGGCTCTTGGCGTCGCCCAGATTGTTGGAGATGTCGATCAGCTGCAGCGCATTGGCCAATTTGAACGCCGCCTTTTTGCCGCCTTCGACTTCGAACGTCACCACACCGCCGCCGCCATCCATTTGGGCGCGCGCCAGGTTGTGCTGGGGATGATCGGGACGGAAGGGATAAAGCACACGGGTGACTTTTTTCTGCTGGCCTAGAAAATCGGCAATTGCCAGCGCGTTTTCGCAATGCTGCTTCATGCGCAGCTCCAGGGTCTCCAGGCTCTTCAGATGCAGCCACGCATTGAACGGGCTGATGGTGGGCCCGGTGTTGCGCAGGAACAGGTTGAGATTCTCGTCCAGGAAATCCTGCTGGCACAAGATCACGCCGCCCAAGGCGCGGCCCTGGCCGTCGATGAATTTGGTCGAGGAATGCACCACGATATGGGCGCCGAATTCCATCGGCCGTTGCAGGGCAGGGCTGGCGAAGGCATTGTCGACGATCAGGCGCGCGCCGCTTTTTTCCGCGATTTTCGCCACCGCCGCGATGTCGACGATCGCAAGCGTCGGATTGGAGGGCGTCTCCACGAACAGCAGCTTGGTCTGTGGCCGCATCGCTGCTTGCCAGGCGTCCAGGTCGCTTCCTTCCACAAAAGTCGTGGTGATGCCGAAACGCGGCAGCACATTCTCGAGCACATAACGGCAGGAGCCGAACAGGGCGCTGGCGGACACGACATGGTCGCCGGTCTTCAGGCCAGCCAGGAACACGGCCGTGACCGCCGCCATGCCGGTGGCGGTGGCGCGCGCCACCGGCGCACCTTCAAGTTGCGCCATGCGCTCTTCGAACATCGCGACGGTAGGGCTGGAAATGCGGCTGTATTGGAAGCCGGGGCTTTCGCCCTTGAAGCGGGCTTCGGCTTCCTCGGCCGCCTCATAGGCATAGCCGGCGGTGAAGATCAGCGGCTCGCAGGTCTCCTGGAAAGCGCTGCGCACCTGTCCGCCGCGCACCGCTATGGTGCGCTTGCGCCACTTTCCGGGTTTCTTATTCGTGGCCATAAACCGGTTCCTCGCGGGGGCGTCCCCCAATAGGCCCGTTTTGTCGCGCGGTTGCCCCTTTAGGGTCAAGCACATAAGCTTTATGCGGGATTCGCGGGGCTGTGTGGGCTTAAGCGGCCATGCCAAGGCAACCATGCCAAAGACCATTAGAGACGCCTCATGAAACGGCTGTTTCTGCTCAGGCATGCGAAAGCGGTGCCGGCTGAATCCGGCATTGAGGACTTTGATCGCACCCTGATGCTCAGCGGCATGCAGGACGGCGGCGCCATGGCGCGTTATTTAGGCAAAGGCGATCACCGGGTGGAATTGATCCTGTCCTCCTCCGCCGCACGCACGGCGCAGACGGCCGAATTGGTGGTCCAGCAGTTGGATTGCGAGATCGAGTATCGCGATGCGCTCTATCTGGCCGAGCCGGCCAAGATCGTGGCGGCGATACGTGGTGCGCCCGCCGCCATCTCCAACCTGATGATCGTGGGCCACAATCCCGGTTTGGAGTCTTGTGTCGCCTTGCTGGCGCGCGAACCGGTCCGGCGCAAGGAACGGGCGCGGCACGAAGCGCTGGAAGAGAAATTCCCCACCTGTGCCCTGGCCATATTGGACTTTGATGCAGGCCGTTGGCGCGATGTGGCGCCGGGAACCGGCAAGCTGGTCGATTTTGTGCGGCCCAAGGATCTGTAATGGAAAAGATCAGCCTGGCGGAGAAGTTTGCCCTGTTCCACGATCATTGGCGGCCCAAGCTGATCGCCAGCCTGAACGGGCAGGAAATCAAGCTCATCAAAGTCGAAGGCGAATTTCCTTGGCACACCCACAGCAATGAAGAGGAGTTCTTCCTGGTTTGGAAAGGACTATTTCGGGTGGAATTCCGCGATCATGTGCTGGAGATGGGACCGGGCGATTGTTGCGTGGTTCCGCGCGGAGTGGAACATCGCACCGCCGCCGACAAGGAGGCCGAGATTCTTTGCTTCGAGCCAGCCGGCGTGCGCAACACCGGCGATGTGGTGGATGCTGTTTTCACCGCCCCACAAGGCGTGGCGATCTAGGAAATCCCGCTCAAAAACGGAAAATCATTCTAAAAACCGACTCAGCCCGCCAAGGGATGGTTTGCGATTGTCCGTCAAGATTGCCGTCATGGATCGCACCACCCAAGTCGAAAAACTCCTGCGATGCCGCAAATGTTTCCGCACCGGCACGGCCAGATGGGAAGTGTCGTCCAAAGGCGTGCCAAAAGGTAAAGTGCTGGTGGCGCTGTCGGACGGCTTTCACCGCCGCACGCGCTTTCCGCTCGATCTGCCGCCGGAAATAGCCTGCGACTGCGGCATGGCGCAGCCGGATTACGACTGATCAGACTGGTCGGGACGGAATTGGATACTGCGGCTCGGCTTTCTGGTCGCCAGCCGTTTCCAGCCAAACCCGATCTCGGGGGTCAATTCGCCCATCAGCCGCGTGGTGCGCATGGCGACACGGCGTCCGCCCATCGCTTCATAGAAAAAACAGGCGTTGTTCTTGGCATGCGCCCAGATCAGACAAGATTTGAGCTTATGCTCTTTGAGCACTTCAAAGGCGCCGGATAACAGCGCGCGCCCGGCGCCCCTGCCCAGAAAGGCGGGGTCGACGTACAAGGTATAAACCTCGCCTTCAAACCCCACCCCTCTGTCACGCGCCTTACCCAGGCTGCACAGGCCGATCCGACCGAAGCGCGTCTCTTCCGCCACCAGAATGGCGCCATGACGGTCCATATTCCTGATGGATGCCTGCCAGCGCGCGGTATGCGCCTTGACGGACATGCCGCTCAAAAGACTGTGGGAAATCACGCCGGCATAAGTGTCTTGCCAGGATTCTATATAGATGCGCGCCAAGTCTGCGGCATCTTCAGGCCGCGCCATGCGAACACGCAAGCCGCGCAAGTCGTCCATGAGAGGAAGCGTGAGGCAATCTTTGACTCGCCGCAAGAGTCATTTCGCTGCAAATGCAATTTTTTGTGTTGACTGCGCCGGTGCGCGTGCCAACGAGTGTGTTTGTCACACTGCTTCGTGGGCAGCCAGAGCCGCAAACTGTAACAACGCGTGACAACGTCGTAGCGGCGTGGCCAGCGGAGACGCATTATGAAACCGTAGCGGCTTTCAATCTAAAAGCGGCTTTTCCTGGACGCGAGCCAAGAATTTGGCGTTTTGTTCGCCGCCTTGGCCATAATGTTTGGCAGTACTCCAGTCGGCGATGCCGGAAAAATGCGCCGCGATATCGTCGGCGGTAGCGCCGTGGCCCAGATTGACCCCATCCGTCTCCATCATCTGGGCGGCGGCGAAAACCCCCGCCGCAGCGGTGATGATCACTCCGGTAGGCGCCTCCTCCGATGCCAGATAAGCGACGGCGGGCGAAATAAATTCCGGCTTGAGCATTTCCAGCACCGAGGGCGGCATCAGGGCCTCGGTCATGCGGGTGGCGGCGACCGGACAGATGCCGTTCACCCGGATATTGTCCTTGGCGCCTTCCAGTTTGAGCGAATTCATCAAGCCCACCAGCGACAGTTTGGCGGCGCCGTAATTGGTCTGGCCGAAATTGCCATAGAGCCCGGTGGAAGAGGTCGTCACCACAATGCGGCCATAGCTTTGCGCCTTCATGATCTCCCACACGGCCTTGGCCGGTTTGACGGTACCCATCAGATGCACATTCACCACTGCCTCGAAATCCTTGAGCTCCATCTTGCCGAAGCTTTTGTCACGCAGGATGCCGGCATTGGCGATCAACACATCGATGCGGCCCCATTTGTCCATAGTCTGCCTGATCAGATGCGCCACGCCGGCATCGTCACTGACGGAAGCGCCGTTGGCGATGGCTTCACCGCCCGCCTGGGTAATTTCGGCCACAACTTTCTCGGCCGCCGCAGAATTGCCGCCACTGCCGTCCAGCGAACCGCCCAAATCATTCACCACGACCTTGGCGCCCAGCTTAGCCAAGTGCAGGGCATGCGCCCGGCCTAAACCGCCACCGGCACCGGTGACGATCGCGACTTTGTCTTTAAAGGAAATGGCCATGGCATCCTCGGGCTAAAGGGCCCTTTAGGATGGCGTGGGCACGCTTTGCGGGTCAAGGCGGCGGCCGAATTGGCGGCGCAGCCACCCCGCGGCGGGCAATTCGATGAATTCCGCCAACAGTCCGCCCCACAGCACGCAGATTATGACAAGCAAAAGCGGCTCCAGCCACCAGATCAGGCCGGAAAATCGGGTGCCCAGAACGATGGCCTCCGGCGGGGGATAGAGCCGTTGCTCGAAATAGCGGATGGCCAGCAGCCAGGCGGTCTGTCCCAGATAGATGGCGTAAGACCATTCTCCCAACAGCTGCGGCAGGCGCATCTTAAGCAGGCGCGCGATCACGCCACGGTCGAAAGCCAAGACAAAGACCAGCGCCATCTGCGGCAGCACGGTGAAAATGTCCATGCGCGTATGCGACCAGCCGGTGTGCATCACCACATAAGCCAGGAGCGACAGAAGCAGAATTTGCAGCAGGGAATGCATCCATTCCGGCACCCGGTCGTGCGATTTCACGCGCCGGAACAACACCGCCAACCCAACTCCGATGGAAAAATCCGATAGGCCGCGCAGCACGCCATTGCGGAAGGTGATGTCCAGTCCATGCTTGGAGGTGAACAGCAGCGCCAGCAGTCCGCCGGTGCCGGCCGCGATCAAAGCGAAGCCTCGCCACAGCCGCCCCTCCGCCAGCCACAACAGCGGCGGGAATAAAAGACACAAGGCAAATTCCACGCTGACGAACCAGGACACGCCATTCCAGGTCAATGTGCCCATGCTGTTCCAGGCATGGATCAGAAACACACTGAACCAGAATCCCTTGATGCTGACATCCTGGTGGTATTTGAGATCGAAGATCGAGAGATAGCCGCCATGGGCGGCCAGGGCGCGCAAGCCCAGCACGAGCAAGAGGATCAGCAACAGCATGAACAGATGCAGGGGGTAAAGCCGGATCAGCCGGGCACGCAGAAAGGCGAGATAGCCGTTGGCGGTGAACAGGTCCTTGAGGCGCGGCCAATAGGCATGGGTCAGAATGAAGCCCGACAGGACGAAGAAGAATTCCACCCAGAGATAGCCGCGGGTGGCCAGGAAATCCAAGGGCCGAAAGCCGCTGTAATGATGGCCCTCGCTGAAATGGAACATCACCACCGCCAGCGGCGGAAAGGCGCGCGCCCCGGCCAACGCGCCGATCTTATTTGCGCCGGTTCGGCCTGCGTTTCCTGAACTTGCCGGCTTTGCCGTCATCGCGCTCCCCACGGTGCAACACTAACCTTGCCGCCTCCTTCTGTCATGCCGGGCTTTTGTGGAACAGGAAATCGTGTAGCGTAGGACGTGCGAGTTTCGCGGGGGCTGGATTGACGCAAGTACAATCGCTGCTGGGAATTGCCGTCTTGATCGCAGTTGCCTGGGCGATGTCGGAAGACCGCAAGGCTTTCCCTTGGCGCATGGTAGCGGGCACTTTGCTGCTGCAAGGCGCCCTGGCGCTGCTGTTGCTGAAAGTGCCGGTGATTCGCGACTTGCTATTCCGGCTCAATGACGTGATGAGCGCGCTTTCCGCGGCCACCGGCGCCGGCACCAGTTTTATATTCGGCTATATCGGCGGCGGACCGGCGCCCTTCACCGTCACCCACCCCGCCAACATGGTCAATCTGGCCTTCTCGCTCCTGCCATTGTTGATGGTGATCAGCGCGCTGTCCGCCATCCTGTGGTACTGGCGCGTGCTGCCGGCCATTGTGCATGGCCTTGCCTTTGTCTTGAAGCGTAGCCTCAGACTGGGCGGCGCGGTGGGTTTGAGCGCGGCGGCCACGGTGTTCCTGGGCAACATCGAAGGCCAGCTGGTTATCCGCCCCTATCTGGCGCGGCTGACCCGCACCGAGCTTTTCATCCTGATGACGGTGGGGCTGTCGGTGATCGCCGGCACCGTGTTCGTGCTCTATGCCACCATTCTGAAAGACGTGCTGCCGGGCGCGTTGGGGCATCTGCTGGTGGCGTCGTTGATGTCCTTGCCCGCCGGGGTGATGATGGCGCGCATCATGGTGCCTGGTCCCGCGGACACAGACCTCAGCGCGGGCGAGGAAAGCGTGCATTACCGCTCCACCATGGACGCCATGGCGCAGGGCACCGAAGACGGCTTGAAAATTTATCTGCAGATTCTGGCCATGCTGATCGTCACCACCGCGCTGATGGCCTTGGCCAATATTCTGCTGGGGCAGTTGCCGGCGGTAGGCGGTTTCCCGCTCACCTTGGAGCGGATCTTGGGCTGGCTGTTCGCGCCTTTTGTCTGGCTGTTGGGGGTTCCATGGCAAGAGGCCGGCGCAGCGGGCGGGCTGATGGGCATCAAGATCATTCTCACCGAACTGGTGGCCTATCTCAGGCTGGCCGCCCTGCCGGCGGGCACCTTGGATGCGCGCAGCACCCAGATTCTGGTCTATGCCATGTGCGGCTTCGCCAATTTCGCCAGTGTCGGCATCCTGATCGCGGGGATGAGCGCGCTGATACCGGAACGCCGCGACGAGGTGGTGGCGCTGTCGCTGAAAGCGCTGGTGGCGGGAACCATGGCCAGCGGCCTTACCGGCGCCATGATCGGGCTGCTATATTTCTAAGGAGTTTTGCTTAGGTATATTGCTGAGTACTTCAGGTCACTGGGTTAAAGCGCGGCATGGATTTTTGGATTCCCGAAGCCTCCTCGGGCGAGATTGTCGATTTTTCGCAGCTGGAGGCCCAGGCCCCGTTGGGCGCGATCGCTCGCTGGCAGGCCGAGCGCGGCGCCAGGCGCTTTCCCTCTCGCCCGGATGTGGTAATGGCGCCGGTGGAAGGCAACACCCTGTTGGTGGGGGTGATCGGGGATGGCGCGGATTACCAATATCTCAGTGTCGGCCAGGCGCTGGTCATGGGCTTTGGCATGGATTTCTCCGGCCAGCGTCTCAGCCAGATCGAAGCCGCGGCGCCCCGCTTCGGCATCGGGTTGCGCATGCTGTACGAAATGGTGCGTTCCGGCGGCGAATTGATGTGCTATCGCGGCTGGGCAGGCGCCGATATGCCCGGGGCGCAATTTCTCTATTATGAAAGCGCCATTTTGCCCTTTGGCGAACAGGAGGACCGGGTGGACCATATCCTGGTGGTGAGCGTGCTGGTGTTGCGCGACAAGGCTGAGTTGCCGCCGAGCCTCTTGGCCGCCAAGTCTTAAGGTGTGACGTGCGACTATTCCTGGTCTGCGCTCTGTTGGCCTTGTGCGGATGTGCACCGAGTTTCGCGCCACCGATGGAGAGCGGCGTGAAGCCGGAAGTGGCCACGGATGCAATCATCGCCCGCGACGGCACAAGGCTGCCGTTGCGCCGTTGGGATGCCGAAGGCGGCGTCCCTCGCGCGGTGATCGTGGCGCTGCATGGCATGAGCGATTATTCCAATGCTTTCGACATGCCGGGCAAAGTGTGGGCCAAGCTGGGCATCACCACCTTGGCCTATGACCAGCGGGGCTTTGGCATGAACGCCAATCCCGGCATTTGGGCCGGGGCGGAAACTATGCGCGCCGATCTGGACGATGCGCTGGCGGCGGCGCGGGCGCGCTATCCCGGTGTGCCGGTCTTTGCCCTGGGCGAGAGCATGGGCGGGGCGGTGGTGCTGACGGCGCTGGCTTGTGCGGACGCGTCAGCGGACGCGCCAAAATCAAACTGCAAGCCGCCGGCAGCGGATGGAATTATCTTGGTGGCGCCCGCAGTGTGGTCGCGGGGCGACATGCCGCTCACCTATCGCGTGGCCTTGTTTTTGGCGGCCCATCTGGTGCCTGGGGTGATCCTGTCAAACAATGCGGCGGGCCGGGTGGTGACCATCATTCCTTCCGACAATATCGAGATGCTGCGCGCCCTGGGCCGCGATCCGCTGTTCCAGAAGAAAACCCGCACCGATACTTTGTTCGGCCTGGTGAATCTGATGGATGAAGCGCGCACCGCGCCGGAACGCATCACCAGTGCGCCGCCAATCCTGTTTCTTTATGGCGCCAACGACCAGATCATTCCCGCAAAGCCGACGCAAAGCGTGGTCAAGGCGCTGGATGGGAAAGCAACGGTGAAGCACTATGACCATGGCTATCACATGCTGCTGCGCGACCTGGAAGGGGAACGCGTCGACAAGGATGTGGCGGACTGGATTTTCAGCAAGGCGGAAACCCGGAACTGATCCGCCCGTTATCACTTGGAACCCTTTTTAGAAGGAATGTTCCATGGCGCACACACAAGATTCCCGTCCCGATCTGCGCAAAGGCAACCCGGGCGCCGAACCCACCACCGAGGCAAAGATGGCCGGCCATCAGGACAAGGTGATGCCCATCCCGCCCGATAACGAAAATCCCGTCAATCCGGGGGTCGGCAGCAAGGCCGGCATGGCGGAAGGCCAAGTCACGAAGTCCAATTAATCCCTGGCCAATTAAACCTTGGCCAGCTGATCTTTGACGAAGAGAAGGACGGCGATATGCTCCAAAGCGCATATCGCCTCCT
>Ga0105238_10004809_pt1 | contig 13365 bp, 5 predicted proteins | sample KBSC34metaG_FD_81526 | JGI IMG/M metagenome (GOLD analysis project Ga0105238, IMG submission 81526) | Corn rhizosphere microbial communities from Kellogg Biological Station, Michigan, USA - KBS C3-4 metaG | ecosystem: Host-associated > Plants > Roots > Rhizosphere > Soil | place: Michigan, USA... | reverse complement strand
GAACCCCGCCGACCCGCGGCCGGGTCATGAGCATGGACTTGAGCATCAATTTGAGCATGTACTTTCATCGGGAAAAGATGGGGTTTCGCGTGATTTTGCAATTGATGCTCAAGCAGTTCAGCCAGAATTCCAAATGTGTGAATTGGGACACGAACTGCTTGCTTCAAAGCCGTAGGCAGACTCCGTCTGCCGTTCACCTCTGGTTGCACTCAGGATGGATCAATCGCAGTTGGCATCGGACGCGCGGACGAGTGGCAAGTCGACCAGGTGTTCCGCCAAGAACCAGACTTGGGATTCGTTGGGCCGGATAACTCCGCTGACGATGAGGTCGTTCGTTGCGTCATCACCGCTTTGCGATGCTTGTTTGGCGATCGACCGCGCCGCCAGCAACGTGATTTCATGTTGCCTTCAGCAGGCGTGAAATCTGCAGGGGAACTTGTTCTCGACCTTTGGGAGCGCGTGGGATCGTGGTCATCTCGGCGACATCCTGGGCCATCGCGATGCTGACTCCGCCCAGCATCATGATGCGTTCGGCGATGGAATCGACGATTTCCGACTGTTCGGCGAAGTGCTTGTCGTACAGCAGGTGCAATTGATAAAACGTCGGGCCAGAAACTTGCCAATGGTGCTTCTTATACATGTCGCGCAATGTCATCGTGTCGGCCAGCAGTTGATTCAGATTCTCAACACTTTACTGCCGTGCTTTCTTGCTGAGAGCCATCGGCAGTTCAATCAGATGGCCGAAGGCCTGTGATTCATGAGCGGACTGTTTGGTGAGCGGGGTGGCTGGTCCAGAACCATTTTTGGCTTTTGCGGAACTCATGTTTCAATCCAGATTCTGAAGGGAGAATTGGTTCGCCCGCGTTCGGTGTTTTCCGAAAACGTCGCGTGCGATGGATGACATTGATGGCCCGCTGAGTGGCAAACAGGCGTCGTTGCGAAACAATCTCTCGTGGTAACATTGCTCGCGAACGTGCCGCCGGCCGCATCGGAAGGACTGCCTCGACGCGATTTGATTGTCAAGCAATAACCGGCAAGTCGATCGAGAGACACCAGGCGTAAAGCTCCGCTCATCCAGGTCTGACGGGGACGGAGGCAAGTTTTTTCAGGAGATTCAGGTGCTGTTTGATTTTAATGAGATCGACTCGAAGGAACGGTACAAGCTGCTTGTCGCGACGATCACTCCGCGTCCGATCGCGTGGGTTGTCAGCCAGAATCTCTCTGGAGAGCTGAATGCGGCTCCGTTTTCGTTTTTCAACGCATTTGCGGGCGACCCACCGGTCGTGGGTCTCGGAATTGGCAGCCATCAACCAGGCCGACCGAAAGATACGCGAATGAACATTCAGCTGACGGGTCAGTTTGTGATCAACCTCGTTGCTGAAGAAAACGCTCGGGCGATGAACATCACCGCGATCGAATTCGATTATGGGGTCGACGAATTGTGCGAAGCCGGTTTGACAGCGGTCCCTTCGACTCACGTCAAGCCGCCGCGAATTGCACAGAGTCCGGTCGCGTTTGAATGTGAGTTAATGCAAATTGTTGAACTGGGATCGGCCAGCGGCCTGGTCCTGGGCAAGGTATTGGCGATGCACATCCGCGATGACTTGGTGCTGGATGCGGGAAAGCATTACATCGATACCCCGAAGCTGAAGTTGATCGGACGTATGCACGGAGCCGGCTGGTACGCCAAAACGAGTGACCTGTTTCAGATGGACCGTATCCCCGTTAAGGAATGGCATCATGAATAGCGCTTCGTCGGACGCTCAGAGGCCTCGCGCTGCGGACATTCCTGCGTTCCTATACGGTACCGCCTGGAAAGAGGACGAGACCGGTCGGCTGGTCCAATTGGCGTTGGAGCAAGGGTTTGTCGGGATCGATACCGCCAACCAGCGGAAGCACTATCACGAAGCGGGAGTTGGCGCCGGAATCGCAGGCTTTCTACGGCACAGCAAACTGACCCGCCGGGACCTGTTTCTGCAGACCAAGTTCACGTTTCGCGGCGGGCAGGACCATCGGTTGCCTTACGACGCAAACAGTCCCATCGCACAGCAGGTCGAGGATTCGTTCGCCAGTTCACTCGATCATTTGTGCATCGACTACCTCGATTCTTACGTCTTGCATGGCCCCATGTTCCGATCGGGCCTTTCCGGGGATGACTGGTCGGCCTGGCAGGCGATGGAAGAGCTGCACGATACGGGCAAAGTTCGGTACTTGGGCATCAGCAACGTCTCGTTGGAACAACTCGAGATGCTCTGTTCACGGGCTCGCATCCGTCCGAGCTTCGTACAGAATCGATGCTATGCCAACAGAGGTTGGGACTGGCACGTCCGACAGTTCTGCCTGTCCAACGGCATGACCTACCAAGGCTTCTCGCTGCTGACCGCCAATCGCGATGTTCTGACGTCGGCTTGGATGACCCGCATCGCCAAAACTCATGGCCGCAGCGCCAACGAGATCGTTTTTCGATTTGCCATCGATGTCGGAATGCTGCCGTTGACGGGCACGACAAACGCGGAACATATGCGGGCGGATTTACAGGTGACGGGATTCCAGCTTCGCCCGGATGAGATTCAGCAAATCGAACGGGGCGCCGTCGGATAGTGTCATCGCAATGTCACACCCAGAGTCAGTTGTCAGCGGGAGCGTGTTGTTCTTCGTCCTCATCGTCATCGTCGGTGACGCTGATCGCCCATTCGGGATAGGGGACCTGACTGCCCATTCGCGATCGCCACAGGATTCGATTGAGCACATCTTCGGGGGCTTTATCGATCTCGCGAAAATTCAATGTCGCGGAGACCACGGCGTCTTCACGCAGGATGGGATCCAGGATCGCTTTGGGGTCCGGATTCATTTGATCGAGCGGAATGTTGTTGGGGACCGAATTGAAAGGAGTGAAGTCGGCAGTGGCGTTGAAGCAATCGAACATCGGCGTGGCGCTGGCGTCGAACTGATTCATGGGCGGCAGCCCAAGGATCTGTTCCATGGTCCGAATGACACTGGTGGTATTGTATTGAATGCTGACGACTTGCCCTCGTTTGGTGTAGGGACTGATGCAATAGGCCGTCGTACGATAACCGCTGATGTGATCCCAACCGTTCTGCGGATCGTCCTCGATTCCGAAGATCGCCATTTCCTTCCAGAAGCGCGAATGGCTCAACGCTTCGACAATCCGACCAAAGGCCAGATCATTGTCCGCCATACATGACGCGGGTGTCGGTGACCCAAGGCTCGTGCCGCTGGTGTGATCATCGGGCAGGCAGATGATGACAAGGTTCGGAAACTCACCCTTGGCCTCGAACTCCTTCAACTCGCGCAGGATCACGTCGGCACGGTATTGATCGGGCACGGCCATTTCCCAACCGACGTAGTCAATGGGTGAAACACCTCGAATCGATTCGATCGAGGGACTGCATCCGAACGTCACTTCGTTCGCTTCACCTTTCCAGGTGCGATAACAGGCCAGATAGTTCGGCGTTCCCTTCTTTTGCGGATCCTTCCAATGCACCTTGGGCATCATGAACTCGCCATAGTTGCGAATCGTCTTCTTGTGCGCGATGGCGTTGTCCCACAAGAAACCCGCGGGCGAGTAGGCAATCGCGTCCGCTTCGTCAATTCCCATGCCGTCCGGATAACTGCGAGGAAAACCCGCGAAGCTCTTTTCCATGTAGTCCGTACTGAACGCCGTGGTGCTCCATTGATGTCCATCGGCACTCAGGATTCCCGCGCAATAGGTGTTGTCGAGCAGCACAAACTCGCGCACCATCTTGTGCTGGTTCGGCGTGATCTCTTCACCAAAGATGCACAGGTCGGCACGTCCGGCGCCTTGCGGCAGCGCACCAAAGACCTGGTCATAGGTGCGGTTCTCTTTGATCACATAGACCACGTGCTTGATCAGGCTGGGTTCGCCGATCCGTTCGGGAATCGGCCGAGCCTGTTGCCCGGCCCGAGCGGGCAATGCCGCCTGAGCGATCGCGCCGCGCCGGATGTTTTTGGCCGTTCGCTCCGAGAGTTTTCCAAGTTCGTCGTCCGCGGGAACCGGCATCAGCGACAACGATCCGTGATAGTGGTGCGAGTTGAATCCCTCAACGCCATTGGCTTGTTTCTTGGGATTGATCGGCAGTCCTTTGATGTTGGCGGAGTAGATCGAGTTGCGACGTTCATCGAACAGGACGGCCCCGGGAAACCAGCCGGCGGGGATGAGACCCTTCAACCGAGTCTCGCCCTTGTCTTCAGGATCGAAGTCAACCACGGCGATGGCGTTCTGAGTGCCGTTCGCCACGTACAGAGTTTTTCCCGACGGATGAAATGCCAGCGCGTTTGGCGACGCACCAAACAGGTCGGATGGCTTCGCCTTCATCCAGACCGTCTCGATGACTGCTTCCTTTTCGACATCGATCAGACTCAGATGGTCGCTGCCGGCATTCGCGCAAACAACGAATTCCTGGTCAGGAGAAACGGCCAATCCGCTGGCATGCAGACCGACCATCAGTTCCTTGACCGGTTCGTCCGCGGTCAGATTGACGATGCTGACCGAGCCCTCGCTGGCGATGTGCCGGACCGGATCCACTCTGACTTCGGTCCCACGTCCCGCTGGTCCGCGCACGTCGTCTGCCGTGGGTCGTCGCCCAGCCCAATTGCTGACGTATGCCTTTCCCTTCACGAGGACCACATCATACGGCACGGCACCCACGTCGATGCTTCGCAAAGTCTTGCCGCTCGTCGTGTCGAGTTCGTGCAATTGATTGGACAGGTTGCCGCACACATACAGTCGATTGCCATCGGCGGAAATCGCCAAGCCGCTGGGGATTTCAGGTTTGCGACGTGGAGCATTCGCGGGCGGCAATGGAATCGTGTGCGATGGATGGATTCCCTTGTCTGTCACCGCGAACACTTTGATCGAGCCGTTGACGTTACTCAAATAGATCCGCTTGCCATCCGGAGAAAAGATCAGTCCGGTGAAACTGACCTGACCACCTTTGTCAGCAACGAGAATGTTGGTCGAAGGCACGTCAGGTTGCGGATCATGCTGAGCATCATTCGGCAACAACACTCGTTGGATCACCTGTCCCTTCTCGGGATCGATCGCGACCAACTCACTGGTCTTACCGGCAATCACCAGGACAGTGCCGTCAGGCGACAACGCCATCGCCTGCGGCCGCATTCCGGCCAGTTCGATCTGGCGGCCGTAGGGTGTCAGCAATTGATTAACGGGTGTGACAATTGCGTCGTCACGCATGCGTCCGACGCGGTCTGTCGTAGTCTCGATTGCCGGCTCTTGTCCGAGCAGTTCTCGCGATCCCACGAACCAGAACAGGTTCAGCACCACCAGCAAGTTGAAGCGCAATGCGGTCATTGAGTGCTCTTTCAATAGCCTGACAATCATCCCCAAGATGTCGATCCAGTCGATCGGCGGTGCGATCCTATCCCAGTCCATCAATGGATGCCATTGGGTCGGATACTTGGTTCAGGAAGAAAGGCAACTGCGTTGACGACACACATTGATGCGGCCAGTTCGGATCGGCGAACCCAGCAGCAGCGCGTAGCCGCACGCATGGACTGTGACGTCTTCGAATAGTCATGATCCGCCCTCGAAATTCCCGGCCGCCAGTCGACCTACCATCAACCCGATCTAAAATGGACGCATGGGGCACTGATCAACCCGTTTTGGCGCCTGTTGGAACGGATCGCGAAGTTTGGCGAAGATACGAGGCTCGCATGTCGACATCCTCCTAAGTCACGGCTTGCTCTAAAGTTTGGCAACATGTAGTCTGCGCATCGCGCTTAAAGTCGACTCATTCAACAAGGAATCCTGTCGGACCACCGGATCGATATGTCAACTCAATCAGAATCCCCACCGGCCGTAGTCTCGGCCTCAGTTCAGATGGCGACAGCTGTCGAGCGCGATTTGCGTGAACAGCAACTGGGGATCTTTTTTGTGATGCCACGGGTCGTGCGGCGCGTGCTGCAAAGTGAACTTGATATTGCCAGCCCGTGGCAACCGCCACCGCACCGCAAGTGTTGCGTCATTCCGCGCGATCGTCTGCTGTGGCTGGTCGCACGTGACGAGCTGGGAGTCGATTCACACGCGCAATTGCCCGAACATTTGATCCTGATCGCGCAGCCGGAAGAAGACCAACTCGCGACCATGACGCGGCAGGAATTGCAGCGGCACTACTGGCGATTGATGTTCCACGCCCGGATCGACTTCGTGATGGCACTGCGGACGAGACCCGATCAGATGTCGACCGCTGAGTTACGCCGGCGAATCGATCAACTCGGGCAGACCGCCTTTGACGAAATTCGGTCAGTCTTACGTGCCGAACAGATGCTGATGCGGCCAGACAGCGATCGCAACGTGTACGCGGAATTTGTTGCCGTCTATCAGGAACTGCGCGCATTCGCCCCCGATCTATTGGCGCTCTATTTTCCCTCGCTGACGTCGCCAGAGGACGTGCTAAAGGTAATCGGCTCCGAATGCGACACCACCGAACTGTTGAACTCGACTCGGCCGACGGATCTGGCTCCGGACGAAATCCCGGCCATCGAAGCGGCCAGTTCGCCAACAATTCCTGTGTATGAACCTGAAGTCACGATTCCGCCTCGCCAGTCCGAGCGGCAGTACCGCTCGTTGCAACGTCGAGCCGATCGCTTCAGCGTCAAATCGAATAATGTCCGTGCGGCGCTGCTGCGTCAAGCAGCTGTCGCGGTTGCTCCCACCGAGTTCGCCGAAGACGCAAGATCCGGTCTTCAAGGTGAAATTCGCAAACTCGTTGATCGCCTTCAGTCTGCCTTGGAAATGTCGGACCATGCGGCGCATCCGTGGGTGATGATGTGCGAGAAGCTGCTTCAGACTGCTCAGCGGGGCTTCTGGAATACGAATGTCAGGTTGCTGTACGACCTGCAAAAAGTCTGCTTCGACCACGAGCACGAAATCTACAAGGTCGATCTGTTGCGGTGGTCGCTTAGCCTGGGCAAAACTCCACTGAAAAGACCGTTGCCGAACCATCGAGTCGTGTTGATGTCCAAACATCTGCGCGGCGCGACCCTTCGAGTTCCGCAGGTCGAAATCGACGCCGACGGACGGCGCGAACTGAGTGAATTGTTGCACGAGGCCGCCGATGCAGCCGAGCAGATTGTGCGATCCCGATTAAATCCGCTGATCGAGCAGGTTTTGCTGGAAGCGGGCCTGGTTCCCGCCAGCGTCGTCGAGCGTGTCTCGCTCAAAAAGATGGTGCATGAACTGGCCGACGGGGTCGTCAAACGTGGCTTCATCACGCTTGGCGACCTGCGCGACGCGATCTCGCGCAATCAACTGAAAATGCCTGACCTCAGCGACGCTCGTGAATTTTATGCGGGTGATCCCTTGCTGCGAGCCGACCGATTAATGTCCGTCTCGCTGGATGGTGTCTATCCGCGCGGCCCCTTCTATTTACGCTGGCTGCAGAAGGCGAACTCGCTCGCCTTCGGTGTCCCCTGGGGCAGATTGCTGACGAGATACATTGCGCTCCCTTTTGGTTTGGCGTTCATGATCTTGAAAGCCATCGACGCAGCGATCGAGCATATTCCGTTTCTGCATCCTCAAAAGTCCGCGAGTCACGTCTCAGGACACGGATCATTGGATCAAGGTGTCGCGGATGCGATGGCCCCGGCGAACGTTCTCCCGCCCGTTGGGGGGCCACATGGCCATCACGCGCACGTCGATATTCTTTACAGCCATGAGGCGATGTTCCTGCTCGGCTGCGTCATCTTCGTGCTCATCCATTTCCCCGCTTTTCGCCGACGCGTGATTTGGTTTCTGCAGACAACGTGGAGCCTCTTACGGATCGTCTTCCTGGAGACACCGCGCTGGATACTGAGATGGCCGCTCGTGGATTGGTTTTTCAAAAGCATCCCGATGATGCTGTTCCGCCGATTCGTCCTGGCTCCGTTAGTGGCGACCGCCGTCGTCTGGCTCGTGTTCCCGCAACTGGGCTTGTTGCCGCTGATGAGTACGTGGTGGGGACTTTCGCTCTTTCTCGCCTCGTTCCTTTTGATGAACTCGCGCGTTGGACGTGACACAGAAGAACTGGCGCGCGAGTTCTTCGGACGAACCTGGTACCGAATTCGTGACCACTTGTTGATGGGGATCCTGACACTCGTCATCGACGTCTTTCACGCGTTGATGGATGGACTCGAACGCGTCTTGTACGCCGTCGACGAGTGGTTGCGATTTCGCAGCGGCGAATCCAATTTGACACTGGGAATCAAGGCCGTATTCGGACTGGTCTGGACTTTCATTCACGGCGTCGTCAGATTCGTCGTGACGTTATTGCTGGAGCCTCAAGTCAATCCGATCAAGCATTTTCCAGTCGTCACGGTCTCACACAAGATCGTGCTGGCGCTGTTCAATGGACCCGTCCGCGCCTTCATGCATCGACTGATTGATGACCCGGCCGTGGCCGAGCTCGTCGCATGGACCGTCTTAACCGGCATTCCTGGCATGTTCGGGTTTCTCGCGTGGGAACTGAAAGAGAACTGGAAGCTGTACAAAGCCAATCGCCCTCGAATTCTGAAGCCGGTTCCGATCGGCGATCACGGCGAAACATTTTTGCGGCTGTTGTGTCCCGGATTTCATTCGGGAACCATCCCGCGATTGTTTGCCAAACAGCGCCGTGCGGCTCGCAAAAACACAGGCAACATTGTCGTCAACAAGCAGGCGAAATTTGCCGAGCGATTACATCACGAATCAACCGCTTTGCGACACTTCATCGAGCGCGAGTTGCTCGCCCTCCTTCATCAAAGCCGCACCTATCGTCACTTCCAGATGCGCGTCATTCATGTCGAATTGACAACCAATCGCGCCTTGATCGAAATCGACGAAGCGTCGCATCCTCGTCGACCGATTCAACTCGAATTCGCCGAACAATCCGGCTGGCTCGTCGGCGTCACCCGACAACAGGGATGGCTCGAAGATCTCGAACCAGAAGATATTGCCATTTTCAAAGCAGCGATTACGGGTCTTTTCAAACTGGCGTCGGTCGACCTGGTGCGCGAACAGATCGAACGGCAACTTGTTCCGGTCTCGCCAAACTCCAACGGACAATCATTTGCCCACCATCCCTATGACATCAGCCAGGCAGGACTGATCGTCTGGCCGAACGGGCATTACGACACGGAAGTTCATTATCCTCTGGACGAACAACCGGTCTCGCATCCCCGTCCCCGAGCATTAGCCCGCGCCTCTCAGTTGAATGCCCTGCCGACCGCTGCGTTCGTCTTTGATTCCCACGATGTCGCGTGGGACGATTGGCGCAAGTTCTGGGACAACGAGCAAAACCTGCCAGCACATTCGACGGCGAAATTCCACTTCTCGTGGTGATGAAAGGTTACAGTCCTCATAACGCTGTCGCTAAACGAGTCCTCAACTTGCCATAGCGACACCTCAAGATAAGGTACTCAATCGAGGCCAGCTCATTCGCGTCGACACGGGTTGCGGGTTCGATGGTGCATTAACGGCCTTCCAAGTCAAGAAGGGGCAAATCTGGCAATCGACGTAACGCCTGACTGCCATTCGTGATTGATCGCAGTCGATTTGTTGCAGTGATCGTGCCGTTTGTCTGTCTCAACCGCGTTAAAATGCTGAATTGCAGGCCGAATTGATCACGTTTTACTGGAAAAGGCTCGGTTTCATTGCCATAAGTTCTGCAGCGCCAGGTGGCACATGATCGTGGTCATTGACAACTGTCTATAACGGAATTAAGTCCTGTTGAAATGCCAAGGCGACAGTTTGGATCTGGCAACGCATCAGACACCATGACAAACTTCGGAACAACCGGGTGACGTTCAACTCCACTACCGATCAGAGGCACCCAGTCGTCGTCTACGGCATGACGGTTGGTGTCGTCGCATTGGCTGTCGTGTCCCGATGGATCCTGGCCCCATTGCTGATGGACGGCGCTCCTTTCGCGACGTTTACCCTGGCCGTCATTTTCTGTACCTGGTATGCCGGGCTGAGGTCGGCAGCCTTGGCCACGGTACTGGGCTTCTTTGCCGCGCTCGTCTTTTTTGTTCCGCCCTATTCGCTGGCATTTGACACGAGCGTGCCATCGTTGTCGCGCCATGCCATGTACTTCATTGTCAACTTTTCCATCGCAGCCTTTGGTGAGGCGATGAGGAACGCGCGTGCCCACCTCGAAGATTCCAGACAATTGGCCCAGTCTCGAGCCGAAGCATTGCGCATCACCCTCGCCAGCATCGGCGACGCCGTCATCACCACCGATGGTAATGGCACAATCACGTTTCTGAACACGGTCGCAGAAGGTCTGACCGGTTGGTCCAACACCACGGCGTGTGGCAAACCACTGAACACCGTGTTTAACGTGATCAACGAAGAGACTGGTCAAACGATCGAGAATCCGGTTACGAGGATCCTGCGCGGTGACTCCGTCCCGCACGTGAAAAATCCTCTTCTGGTGACCCGTCAAGGAACCAGAATTCCGATCGACGACTCTGCCGCGCCGATCCTGGATGAACATGGCAGCCGCCGGGGCGCGATTCTGGTTTTTCGCGATCTGACAGAAAGACGTCAGGCGGAACTCGAAATTCAGCGCGGCAACCAGTTGGCACGGTCAATCCTTGAAAGCATCACTGACGCCTTCTTTGCCGTCGATGACGCATGGCGCTTTACCTATGTAAATCCACAGGCCGTACGACTGCTCAACCGTCAGCCTGGTGAGCTGCTGGGAAGAACGCTGTGGGAAACATTTCCAGGTTTGATCAACAGCCAATTCGAACTAGCTTATCGCCGCGTGGCCACCGAACGCATCAAACAATCGGTCACGGCGTTCTATCCAGACCATGATCGCTGGTACGAAGTTGACGCTTATCCCGCTGCCACCGGACTATCGATCTATTTCCAGGACGTTTCCGATCGGATGCGAGCTGCCGCTGAGATGGAGCGATTGACGCAGGTCTCTGACCAACAGCGTCGCATTTATGAAACGGCTCTCTCGAACACGGCCGACTTCAATTATATCTTCGATCTGCAGGGCCGATTTGTCTATGTGAATGAGCCATTGCTGGAACTGTGGAACACGACTCTTCCCGATGCATTGGGCAAAACGTTTGCCGAACTGAATTACCCACCGTCTTTGTCTGACCGACTGCAGCGTCAGATTCAATCCGCCATCGAGACGCGCGCTCCGGTTCGCGGCGAGGCTCCCTATACTACGGGGACTGGCGAACGACAGTACGAACACATCTTCGTTCCGGTGCTGGAATCCAACGGTACCGTCGAAGCTGTCGCGGGTTCGACGCGTGACATTACTGAACGCAAGCAGGCTGAAGAAGCGCTCCGCGAAAGTGAAAAACGCTTTCGACAATTAGCCGACGCGATGCCACAGATCGTCTGGACGGCTCAGCCCGATGGAAACATCGACTACCAAAACCGCAAGTGGCAGGAGTTCACCGGGCAATACGACAATCTCAGCAATGACTCATGGACTCCTATTGTTCATCCGGACGACATGCCGTCGGCACGCCAGCGCTGGGACCATTCTGTTCAAACTGGCGCGCCCTTCGAAATGGAAATGCGGCTGTTCGATCGACAAGTCCAGGCGTATCGCTGGTACCTGATCAGAACCGTCGCGGCACTGAATGAATCGGGCGCGGTCTCGCGCTGGTTCGGAACAGGCACCGATATCCACGAACAAAAACGGACCGGTGAAACATCACAGTTTCTGGCCGAGGGCAGCGCCTTACTGTCAGGCATTGTCGACTATGAAGAGACGCTGCAGAAGGTCGCCAATTTGGCTGTCCCGTACTTCGCCGATTTCTCAGCCGTCGATCTGACGAGCGACGGTGGCAGCCGGCGCCGTCTGGCCATCGCGGATCGCAATCCCGAGAAGGTTTGCCTGGCGAAGGGCTTTCTCGAGCAGTCGACGGCTGATTCTTCCGGTCGAGACAGCGGTGCATGCCATCTCGGTTTACCAGAAATCATCACGGACGTTTCTGAAGAAATCATGTCGCAAGGAATGCTGGACGATCGAGTGACCCAATTGATTCGACTACTCGGCCTGAAATCGTTCATCAGCGTTCCCATGATCTCTTCCGGGCATCCGTTGGGCACACTCACGTTCGCGACCAGCGAATCGGGCCGGCGATACACCGAGACCGATTTGACGCTTGCCAAAGATCTAGCCCATCGGGCCGCCGTCGCGATCGAGAACACCCGCCTCTACCAGGCGCTACGTGACGCCGACCGTCGCAAGGATGAATTCCTCGCGACTCTCGCACATGAATTGCGCAATCCGCTGGCGCCGATCCGAAATTCATTGCAGATTCTGAAGTTGTCGCGCGTCGATGCGGTCACCATGAATCAGATCATGGACATGATGGAACGACAGGTTCATCATCTCGTCCGCCTGGTTGACGATCTGCTGGACGTCTCACGAGTCATGCGAGGGAAGATTGAACTACGCAGGGAACCCATCCAACTGTCAACGATCGTGACGCGCGCGGTGGAAACTGCTCAGCCACTGATCGAAGCCCAAGGACATCATCTCGAGATCAGCTTGCCAGACGATTCGATGATGCTCGACGCCGACCCCGTCCGGATCGCACAGGTTATCGGCAACTTGCTGACGAATGCCGCCAAATATACCGAACCCCAAGGACAGATCTGGCTATCGGCCGAACGTATCAACGGTGATTCGGTGCTGACCGTTCGTGACGACGGAATCGGCATCGCGCCCGAAATGTTGAATCAGGTTTTTGAATTATTCATGCAGGTCGATCACACCGCCAAACTCTCGCAAGGCGGGTTGGGAATCGGTTTGACTCTGGTCAGGAACCTGGTCGAATTGCACGGCGGTCGCGTCGAGGCGTTCAGTCAGGGTCTGGGGACCGGTAGCGAATTCGTGGTTCATCTTCCTTTGCTAGATACAGAACCCGAGCAATCGACACGCACGCAAGAAGAGCAAACCAATCGACGAGTGACGAGTGGTCATCGGCTGTTAGTCGTCGACGACAACAAGGACGCCGCAGTCAGCCTGGCGATCTTGTTACGCCTGCAAGGCCACGACGTTCAAGTTGCCCACGACGGCCGATCTGCCCTGAATCTGGCTACCGAATTTCAACCTCGAATCGTCTTCCTGGACATCGGCATGCCTGGCATGGACGGCTACGAAGTCGCCCGCCAGATGCGCCAAATCCCAGAACTCAAATCAGCAACGCTTGCGGCATTAACCGGCTGGGGCCAACACGAAGACCGCCGCCGAACCACCGAGGCCGGCTTCGACCACCACCTCGTTAAACCCCCCGACCCTCGGGCCCTTGAATTTGTCCTATCCGAACTCGCAGTTAGTCCGCCCGCAGTTGTTGTTGTTG
>Ga0105238_10004803_pt1 | contig 13374 bp, 7 predicted proteins | sample KBSC34metaG_FD_81526 | JGI IMG/M metagenome (GOLD analysis project Ga0105238, IMG submission 81526) | Corn rhizosphere microbial communities from Kellogg Biological Station, Michigan, USA - KBS C3-4 metaG | ecosystem: Host-associated > Plants > Roots > Rhizosphere > Soil | place: Michigan, USA... | reverse complement strand
GCCTGTTTATGTGGGTCAGTTCAAATTGCCGGGAACTGATGCTGACTTGCTTGCTGTCGGTCGCAAACTCGAAGGACAGTCATGTGAAGCGCCGGTTGGCACAAGCGCGGCTGAGTGGCAGATAGCAGGGCGAAAGATCTGGAACTGGGGTGAAAAGAATCTGCACATTCGCGACGAGCGCGTGCTGGCCGCCGAGCTGCTGAAGGAACCCGAAGTCAAAAAACTTGAACCGCAGTTGCGTGCGATGAACCCGCAGAGAATTGCCGTGGTGGGCCATTCGTTCACGATGGGCTTACATTGGTCTTCACCATCCAGTTTCGTCCCCGTAGTTATCGAGGTCTTTCGTCGTGAGAATCCCAAAGTTGAATTCAAACAATTTGCGGCCGGAGGTCTGACTGCTTCGCGAGCGCAGAAGCGATTTTATAACGACGTGCTCGCGTGGAAACCGGACAAAGTATTGTTCGTCGTGATGACGAGAACTGACGAGGATTACGAAGCTCTGAAGCAAATGGCCTACGGGCTTCACGACGCAGGCGTCAAGGTCTACATGTTCGACGAGGTACACGATCCCGCGGCGGTGACGCCTGGCACAGTGGAACGAGCACGCAAGGTTGCGGAAGAAGCCGGAATCCAGGTCATCGAAGTCGGCAACATTCTCGCGAACGCTCCCGATCGCTCGAAGTTCATCTGTCTCGACGGCATTCACATGACCGAGCCTTATCACCGTCTGATGGCGAAGCAGTGGCTGAAGTATTTAGCGGGTAACAATTAATGCAGCATCTGGCAAATCCTGAAAATCCTGTGAAGCTAACCTTTCTTGCCGCAACGATCATACTGTTTATTTTGACCTGTTCCGTGCTCACCTGCGCACAAACCATAAAGCATCCGCGCATGCTCACCGCTGAGAACGATCCGCTCACAGGCTTCAAAATCCTGCGCGCCAGATACGAAGCCGGCGCGCGTCCTTCCGACGACATGGATGGCTGGGCACTGAGTTATCTCCTCACTGGTGACGAAACATTCGCGAAACGCGCCGTTCAAAAAATGCGCGAAACTCACACGCCCGAACAGGTCGGTTCTCGCACGTATCCCGAGTATGTCAAATGGTCGCTAACGTTCGATTGGCTCTACAACTACCCTGGTTTCGATAATGAGTTGAAAGATCGCGTCGCCGCTGAGCTTCTAAATGCCGCCGAAAAGATGTTGCAGGACCAGTCACTGAAGGAAGTTCAGCTCGCGATGTATCATAACTACACCGTCCGTTACTTGACGCTCGCGGCTTTTGCATTAACCGCGATCGAAGGACAACCGTCGGTGGAAGCGCGGGCAGCGCCGCTGCGAAAACATGCCCGCGCGGTTCTCGATCACATTCTCGACCTCACAAACTTTCTCACGCCCGACGGTGGCTATCATGAGTCGATGGACTACCAGCGCATTACGTTTGCGCCTCTCGCGATGATGGCGGAGTTGTTGCGCACGACCGCGAATAGCGATCCGGCGCTGCGCTACACGCTGTTTCAACATTACACCGACACGTACCTGTACAAGGTTTTGCCGGACGGCACGACCGCTCGCGACGACGATAATGAGTTTCCGTACCTGCAGTGGGAAGACAATATCTGCTTTGGTTATGCGATTAATCGCTTCAAGGATCCGTATGCCGCATGGTTTCTGCGTCAGAGCGGCTGGCCCGCACAACCGAAATGGCGCGTCGCGATAACGCAGTTTCTCTGGGACGATCCAAACGTCACGCCGCGAAATCCGGCCGAGAGCACGAGTGCGGAGATTCCACGAAGTTATTTCTTTCGTGGCATTGGTCACCTGGTTATGCGCGATGGGTTTGGTCCTGACTCCACCTGGATCCAGTTCAACTCTGGTCCATATCTCGGAAAACACGATCATCTCGATCAGAACCATTTCGTCATTTATCACAAGGGCTACCTGGCAACTGAGAGTGGCGCTGACTACACCGATACCGAGAGCCCTCACTACCTCAATTACTACCGCCGCACGATTGCGCACAACTCGATGCTCGTTTACCAAACGGGCGAGAAGTTTTTCTGGGCAGAGAATTTGTGGCCGGCTGCCAATGACGGTGGCCAGCGGATGGATTCGTCGCGCTACTGGAATACGGTTCGGAGCAGGGAAGACTTCGAGCGGACGCGCGACTTGTGGGCCACGGGCCACATGGATGCAGTCGATAACACGAACGCGGCGTATGTCTATGCGCGCGGCGACGCGTCGAACGCTTATCAGCCGTCAAAGATGGAGCGATTCACACGTGAGATCGCTTACACACCCGCGAACAATACATTCGTTGTTTTCGATCGCGTGAGAACAACGGATCCGAACTTCAAGAAAGTTTGGCTGTTGCATGGTGTCGGAAAACCGTCTGTCATCGCGGCCAGCAAGGGGAAAGACGCGGGTCACGGCGGCGCCGATTTTGCCAATGCGTCGACGTTCACTTACGAAGATGGCGGTGGTCGTTTGCGAGTTCATTCGTTGCTTCCACGCGAACATGAGTTGATAACGCGAGGTGGACCAGGTTGGGAGTTTTGGACACCGGGAGACGAGTTTGGGGGCACGTGGGGATCCGGCAAAAACTGGCCGCTGGATCCTCCGGAAGGTGGTCCACTGCCGTCGGATCCTTACCTGCGAAAGATGTGGAAGACGTTTTGGGGTGACGATTTTGAAAAACTCCTGAAATCAAACACGCGTGCCGTAGTTCCGGCTGCATGGCGGGTCGAAGTTTCTCCTGCGAAGCCGGCCAAAGAAGACTTTTTTCTTCATGTACTCGAGATCGGCGACAAAGGCGACCCGCGCGCGCCAAGAGTCGAACTGGTTGATGGCTCGAATCTGATCGGTTCGCTCATCGAAGGCGGTACCGTCACGTTGTTTGCAACGGGTGAAGGGTTTGTCACTGATGCTGAAGCCACAATTCCGAACGTCGAGACAGCGACCTTGCTCATCAGCGGACTGAAGCCCCATGCGAAATACGAACTGCAAATGACTGGCGGGCGCGCAAACTGGCGCGGTGGTCTATTCAACGGCGTTCCAGGCGGAATGTTTATAGCAACGGCGAACGATTCTGGTGTGTTGTATTTGCCGTTCCAGGGTCAGAAAGATGGACGGCTTCGATTGCGAATGCTGAGTCGATAGCAATCCACAGATTACACAGATTATTGGCTTCGCCGCAAAAAGTCGGACTCCACGCTTGGATCGGGTCAGTACAGGGAGCGGTAGCGACCTGGTCAGTGATCAGCATTCGTGACTGCTATGGTTTAACCAGGTCGCTACCGCTCCCTGTACTGACCCGATCCAAGATGATTTTCAGACTTTTGAGGCAAAGACACAGATTGTTTATGAAACTTATGAAGGCAGTACTGTTTCTCCTGGTAGCTTGCACGCTGGTGTGCGCACAGCCGTCACTTCGCGAAGTCAATCAGGTTAAAGCACCGTCACAGACTTCGGTCATTGCGATCGTTGGGGCTAATTTGATCGACGGACGTGGTGGACCTGTCGTTACTGATTCGGTTGTTGTGATTCGGGGCGATCGGATCGTTGCGGCTGGTGCACGAAGTTCGGTGAAGGTTCCGGCGGGCGCGGACGTCGTCGACGCGAAAGGGCTGACGCTGTTACCCGGGTTGATCGACTCGCACTTTCACATCGATGGCGACGATCCCCTCCCGGCTCTTTATCTGTCGCATGGCGTGACTTCGTTGCGAGATCCGGGTCAGTGGATCGAAGCGTACGATGCGGCGCGTAAAGCTTCCGCTCCGGTTCCGCGTCTGTTTCTTTGCGGGCCACATCTCGATTCGCCTCCACCCGCTTATCCCGCTGATTCGTACATCGTGCGTGACGCGGAAGAGACAAGGCTCGCTGTCAATCGCTTTGTTGACGACGGCGCTTCCGGGATCAAAGTCTACTTTCGTCTGCCACTTGCCCTTGTGAAGGTCGCAATTGAAACCGCACATGCGAGAGGCGTTCCGGTTATGGGCCATCTCGAGATCGTTGATGCGCGTGATGCGATTCGCGCGGGCATCGACGGTATCGAGCATGCCACCTCTTTCGGCACTGCTTTGCTTCCGCTTAGAGACGCAGAGAAATACCGGCAGGCTGTGTTGGCCGACAACAATGCCAGGCGTGACGGGCGATACAAAGTTTGGGACTCGATAAAGTTTGATACCCCGCAAGCCCGTGACCTTTTCAAGTTGATCGTAGATAGGGGTGTGATCGTTTCGCCGACACTCGCCGTCTTCGAGCGTCGCAGCGGAGATAAGGATACGAGCGATTACCACGTGAACGGATTCAAGCAGATGGAAGCGTTTGTTGGGCTCGCTCACAAAGCCGGCGCGCGGATTGTTGTCGGTTCACACTCGGACGTGCCACATGCAAAAAGAGGATGGGCTTATCAACGCGAGCTCGAGTTGCTGGTGGAGTCAGGTCTGACTCCGATGCAGGCGATCGTCGCCGGCACGATGGAAAATGCGCGCTACTTCCATATCGCAGATCGGCTGGGCAGCGTCGAAGCAGGGAAGCAGGCAGATCTTGTTCTCGTTGAAGGCGATCCTTCGAAGAACATCAGCGACATGCGACGAATCAAGCGCGTGATGCTCAATGGTCTCTGGCAACAGGCGGAGGGCGAGGGCAGATGATTGCTTCTCTGTGCAACCTCTGTGTTCTCTGTGTCTCTGTGGTGATCTTTTGCTTAGCATCAGTTAACCACAGAGTCACAGAGAACACAGAGGTTGCACAGAGTAAGACCATCTATGTCGATCTCCTTGATCAGGATTCACGCACGGCGGACGGAAGTTACGAGCGGCCGTTTAAATCGTGGCGAGTGGCGCTACAGCACGTCAGCAGCGGCGACACGATTATTGCGAAGAATGGCGACTATCGAAAAGCAGGCGCTCAGGCCCGATGGGGCGGACTGACTCTAACACTGACCCTCGCAGATAAACTGGAACCAGCCGATCCTCACCCACAGCTTAAAGGCCGTCCTGACACTACTGGTCTATATCGCTACGACCCAAAGAACCCTCTCATCATCCGCGCCGAATCGAAGCACGGCGTGATCATCGATCACGTTCGATTTCACCTCGCGCAGGGCATCGTCATCGATGGCTTCGACATCTTCCCGAATCCATACTATCGCGACGCTTCAGGCAAAAAGCTGAATTCCCGTCGCAATGGGATTCACGGCGACAGTGTTTATGAACCGGAGGATTCCTTCAATCCCGTCAACACAAACGATCCGCCGGGTGGTTATACGTCCTCCTGGTACGACCGCGTCCTTTGGACCAGCCACATCACGATTCGCAATTGCAAAGTTCACTACGAATGTCCGCCCCCCGGCTGCACACCGTCCTACGACCCACTGCAGGATGACGATCGCCTGTATTTGATCAAGTTCAATCAGTCGCATCACATCACGATTGAAGACAACGAACTTTTCGACGGAAAGAACTATCAACGCAAACCGGCCATCGATCTGCCTTGTGTAGACGATGTGATTGTGCGACGAAATTTGATTCGCAATGCGCATCGCGGCGTTGTTTCGAAAGGCGGCGGAAGTCGCGTCCTGATAGAGGCAAATGTGTTTGTCGATAATTCCGGCGCGGCATTTTCCGGTGGCTCGACGGATCCGAATCTGTTCATTGACGGGCGCTATGGTGATCCATGTTCGTTTGCAATGTATGAGTCTTACGACATGACGGCAAGAAACAACCTCGTGATTTCCACTCGTCCGGGTGAACGGCCAGTGGAGCCGATCTCGATCTGGGCCGCTAAGAACGCAACTATCGAGAACAACACTTTCGTCGGTATCGGCGAACGAGGTGTGTTGCTGATCCGGCCCGGCAATGAGGTCGACAGTCCGGCCCCCGGTTGCAAACGTTCAGTGCGTTTGACGGTAACTGACAATCTGGTTCTGCGAAAGAACATCTTCGTACTCTCAGGCGTGGTCGATGAAACGATGCTTTACCAGGTGACCGGCGAAGGCGTGAAGGTCACTGGCTTCGATCATCGCGACAATACTTTCTTTAACCGGGGATCGGACGTGCCTGTTGGTGGGTTCGCTGATCCGAACCAGGAGTCGGGGTTCAGCAAGGCTGATCCGAAGCTGGCGGGCGGCACTGGAACTGACTACGCGACGTGGATGGCTACGGCACGATCGCAGATCAAAGGAAGAGGCATTTCATTCGAGAATAAATGAGCGCCGATCATTCCAACGAACAACCGCACCTGTTGAGACGCTTCGGATTACTCGAAGCCACAGCGCTCAACATGACCAACATGATCGGCATTGGCCCGTTCATCACCATCCCGTTACTCCTAACCACGTTGGGTGGACCACAGGCGATGCTCGGCTGGCTGGTTGCGTTAGTGATAACCATTTCGGACGGCATGATCTGGAGTGAACTCGGCGCCTCGATGCCCGGATCGGGCGGTTCGTATGTTTACTTGCGCGAGGGTTTTGGACGCGAGACGTTTGGCCGCCTCATGGGCTTCTTATTTATCTGGCAGTTTATTTTGAGTGGGCCACTGGAGATTGCGTCCGGTTACATCGGTTTCACGCAGTATCTCGGCTACATCTGGAAAGACATGGGCCGTGTTCAATCACTCGCGGTGATTGTCGCGCTTGGCGTGTTGAATATCACGCTTCTGTACCGTCGCATCACTTTCATCGGCAAGCTCACAGTCAGTTTGTGGATAGGGACGATTCTGACGACATTCGCTGTGATTGTCACCGGCATCTTCAATTTTAAGTCGGCGCTCGCTTTTGATTTCCCACCGGGCGCATTTAATTTTTCACTTGGTTTCTTTCTCGGGCTGGGGGCTGCCACGCGCATCGGCATCTTCGACTACCTTGGGTATTACGATATCTGTTACATCGGCGACGAAGTTAGAGAACCGGGACGAACCATTCCCCGCTCGGTGATTATTAGTGTGATCGCTGTTGCACTGATCTACATCGCGATAAACTTTTCGGTGATCGGCGTCGTGCCGTGGCGTGAGTTTGTTCCCGCGGCCGACCATCCGCAATCAAACTTCATTGTTTCGATTTTCATGGAACGCGTATTCGGTAGTGGGGTGGCGACCTTCTTCACGGCAATGGTGCTCTGGACCGCTTTCGGTTCGGTGTTTGCCTTGCTACTCGGATACTCGCGTGTGCCGTATGCCGCTGCGATCGATGGTTACTTTTTCAAGGTGTTTGGCCGGCTCCATCCGCGCAAGAGCTTTCCTTATGTCTCACTTGTCGTTCTCGGGGTCATTGCGATTATCTGTAGTTTCTTTTCGCTGGGCATGGTGATCGACGCTCTGATCACAACGCGTATTCTCATCCAATTTATCGGCCAGATCGCCGCCGTAACACTTTTGCGCCGGAATGAGCCGGAGCTGAAGCGTCCTTACCGAATCTGGCTTTACCCGTTGCCTAACCTGCTCGCTTTACTCGGCTGGATGTTTGTCTTTGCCACGACGGATTGGACGATCATTGCTTTCGGATTAGGCACCCTCCTGCTGGGATTGCTGTGTTTTGTTATCTGGTCGCGGCAGACGAAGCAATGGCCATTCGCGAACACCGCAGAAGTTGTGGACGCTATTTAGCTGTATGTCGAAGTTAACCGAACAGGAACTCGATCAATTCAACCGCGATGGTTACCTGATGAAGCCGGCGCTCTTTGACGCCGAAGAGATGGAGTTGCTGATCACGATTGCCAAGAGTGATCGGCGACTGGAACAGGAAGCTCTCGAGCGTCGCGATGCGAACGCGGGAACCAGCAAGCTCTGGTTAACAGATGTGCTTGAAGACGACATTTACAGCGCTTTTGTCCGCTGTGTGCGTATTGTTGAGCCGCTCGAGCAAATGCTTGGCGGCGAGGTTTATCATTATCACCACAAGATGATGCTGAAGGAACCGTTTGTCGGTGGATCGTGGGAATGGCATCAGGACTATGGTTACTGGTATTCGAACAGTTGTCTGTTTCCATTGATGGGGAGTTGTTTGATTGCAGTCGATCGGGCGACGAAAGAGAATGGCTGCCTGCAGGTGATTCGAGGGTCGCATCTGATGGGACGCATTGATCACAATAAGACTGGCGATCAAACAGGTGCGGACATGGATCGGGTTAACGAGGCGCTGAAGCATTTGGAACTTGTTTACTGTGAGATGGAACCGGGCAGCGCGCTGTTCTTTCATGCGAACCTGTTGCATCGCTCTGATGCGAATCGGAGTCCGAATTCGCGGTGGTCGTTGATCTGTTGCTATAACGCAGCTCGCAATCCGTGCAAAGGACGACCAAACCATCCCGAGTATTCTTATCTTGAAAAGTGGCCCGACACCCGCATAAAACAGATCGGTAAACAACAACTACTGAACGTACTGTAGGGGCGGCCCTCCGTGGCCGCCCGGCGTCGAATCGATCTCTTTGTCAAAGGCCTGATCGATTGTGTTGCAAAGGATCGGGTTCCACGCCGGGCGGCCACGGAGGGCCGCCCCTACAGTACGTACCGAGATTCGCAGGTAATGGAGAGTCATTATGGATGAAGATTCAACTGTTTCGCGACGGGAATTATTGAAGGCTGCGGGCCTTGCGAGTTTAGGACTGACGATCGCGAATGTGACTGATGCGCACGAACCCCAACCACGACACCGAACGATGATCGGCGTCAAATTCGAGCCCCACGCCATCGTCCGCCTTGGCATCATCGGCGTAGGCCTGCGTGGCACCGAAGTCCTGCGCGAATTTCTCGCCGTCGAAAACGTCGTCGTAAACGCCGTCTGCGACGTCGTGAAAGACAAGTGCACCCGCGCGGCGCAGATGATCGAGAAAGCCGGACAAAAAACTCCAGGCATCTACGCGAACGGCGAGCGAGACTTCGAGAGACTCGTCGTGCGCGATGACCTCGACTTCATTTACATCGCCACGCCCTGGGAGTGGCATGTTCCTCAAGTGCTCGCCGCACTCGCAGCGGGTAAGCACGCCGGTACCGAAGTCCCAGCCGCCTACACACTCGAAGACTGTTGGAAGCTTGTAAATGCTTCCGAAGCGGCGCGACGTCACTGCCTGATCATGGAAAACTGTTGTTACGACGATGCCGAAACCACAGTCCTCAATATGGTGCGCGCCGGCGTGTTCGGAGACCTCGTACATGGTGAATGCGCCTACAACCATGACCTGCGTGGGATTTTGTTTGAGAACAAGGATGAAGGATTGTGGCGTCGCCGTCACCATACGTTACGCGACAGCAACCTTTATCCCACACACGGACTTGGCCCGATGGCGCAGTACCTCGACATAAATCGTGGCGACACATTCGATCACATCGTGTCGATGAGCTCAACCCACCTTGGTCTGGAAGCGTATCGGAAAGAGCACGTGCCGCCGGGAGATCCGAAGTGGAAAGAGATCTACAAAACCGGTGACTACAACACTAGTATCATCAAGACAGCGAGAGGACGCACGATCATGCTGCAGCACAACGTCAGCACACCGCGTCCGTACGATCGCATTAATCTGATTCAGGGCACGAAAGGAATTTTTCGCGACTATCCACCACGAATCTTCATCGATGGACAGGAAGGTGGTCATGGCTGGCAGTCGCTAGATAAATACAAGGACAGGTACGAATCTCCGCTCTGGAAGAAGCAGGGCGAGATGGCGCGCAAGCTCGGTGGACACGGTGGCATGGATTACCTGATGTGCTACAGGTTGGTGCAGTGCATGCGCGAAGGGCTCGAGCCTGATATCGACGTTTACGACGCAGCGGCGTGGAGTGTGCCCGGTCCGCTGAGTCAGATGTCGGTTGCGAAGGGAAGCATGCCGGTAAAGTTTCCTGACTTCACCCGAGGCTTGTGGCGCAACCGATCGGGAAGTTGAAAGAAGACTTGACAACTCGCAGTCGGTCGTCAGAATATCGCCACCATCTCCACTGGGCCACCTCGCCGTGGCAATTCCAAACTCGCCTTAACCCTGACCGAGAATGCGGTCGCATCAGAGGAGGAGAACTCTCATGATTTACGGCACACATAAGATACTCAACAAGGCCCGTCCGGGCGGCTGGCTGCCTGAAGACCACGTGCAAATTGAGCGTTGGATTCAGAAGCTAAAGAAGCGCGCAACCGAGCATGCTCACGCCTTTATCCAACCCATTGCGGATCTACAGCAAATGGTCTATTCCGATCCGGTACTCAAGGGGAACGTCGAGGCAATGTTCGCCGAGGCATTTCGGCTCAAGAAATATACGCCACTCAACTGGCAGCCGGAACCACAGACCTTCGAAGATTTCCTGGTACTGCTAAACGAGATCATGTTCACGGCGCCGGAGGCTTACCAGACTGCAAGCGACACGGGTATGCAGCCAGCCGGTTTGATCGGGTTTCCCATCAATGCCTTGCTCGATTGGCCGATGGGCACCATCTACGGCTACGACGTATTCTCGAACGCGCTATTCAATCAGCAGTTCAAGCGGATCCTGAGTTACTGGTCTAAATTTCTGGAGACAAAGGAGTCGCGTTACGTGCTGATCCAAGATGACCCGTCCAGCGACGCCATCGCGTGGCTCAGTCCCTTAGCCCAGGCAGAGATGGTCGGCGTGGCCAGCTCAGCACTCGGAACAAAACCCAACCCGATTCCCCCCGACGCGAAATTCCAGGACATCTTCGAGTGCAATCCGAACGACCTGCCGTACTACGGCTTCCTCTCCTGGGACCACTTCTTCACCCGTACCTTCCGCCCCGGCATACGACCCGTGGACGCACCAAATGATCACAACGTAATCGTCAATGCCTGCGAGTCGGGTCCGCTCGCGATAAAGCAAAACGTTGCGCTTTCGGATTCGTTCTGGCTCAAGGGTCAGCCCTATTCGCTTGAGAACATGCTCAACTTCGACGAGTACACGGAGCAGTTCGCGGGGGGAACGGTCTATCAGGCGTTTCTCAGCGCGCTCAGCTATCACCGCTGGCATAGCCCCGTAAGCGGGACTATCGCCAAGGCCTACGTGGTCAACGGATCCTACTACCTCGAGAACATTGACCAGGGCTTCCTGAATCCTTCGGGGGCTGACCCTAGCGCGCCCAACGACTCCCAGGCATTTATTACGGCCGTCGCCACGCGCGCGCTTATCTTCATCAACGCAGATAACCCCAAGATTGGACTGATGTGCGTGGTGGCGGTCGGCATGGCCGAGGTGTCAAGCTGTGAGATCATCGTGAAGCCGGGAGCGCACGTCGACAAAGGCGATCAGTTGGGCATGTTCCACTTCGGCGGGTCAACCCATTGCCTCGTCTTCCGCCCGGGCGTGAACCTCACGTTCGACACGTACGGCGAGACCCCTAACGTTGAAGCACCAAACAACATCCGCGTCAAGACTCGAATCGCAGTGGTGAACCCATAGGATCTGAGTTGAAGTCTGACGGTAGCATTCAGGGCGACTTCACTTTGTTACAGAGTAGACGTTCCGTATAGCAACCGGTGAAGCACCGGCTGCTGTACGGATCAGTATACAAGCGACGTCAGTTCAGGGTATCTGTTAAAAAAACTCAACTACTGCGTGCGTGATTCGCGATGACTTCTCTCGTGACTAAGAATATTCTTCCACGTGTTCCCTTAGTTAAGCGTTCGCCCCACGAACACTCATTAGATATCGCCTCCTTTACTCAATCCTGATTTGCATTGCCTAAAAAGTAGGAATCGCACTTGGATCGGGTCAGTACAGGGAGCGGTAGCGACCTGGTCAGACGATAGGATCACGAATTATTAAGAAATGTCGAACGCTGATCGCTGACCAGGTCGCTACCGCTCCCTGTACTGACCCGATCCAAGTACCATGCTATGGCTCTACCGACCTCAAACCTGATAATGGTTGGACTCGGCACTGCGGGTGATGCGCCACCGAACGCTGAGCAACCACCTTTAGTCGATGGTATTCATCTGCGCTGGACATTCAAGCGCGAGTTGGGATTTCCGTGGTTCGGTTTCTATTTGTTTCGCCGCGTGCACGCGACCGGAACTGTCTCGTGGTTGAGTCAACATACGGGTAAGTTGCCGAAGGGGCCGCTATCCAGCAACATACTCGAGACTCCGCTCGGTCGTGTTGTCAGCGACAAAAACCTCGTCCTGACAGAAGATTTTCCACCGGCAGATGCGGTGGAGTTTGACCTGGCTGATCGCAGCTCGCTGGCGGTTGTATTTCCGGAAGCTGAACCCGTTCGACACATCGAAGCGCGCATCGGATTTCGTTCACGTCCGGGCGATCCGCCGCCAACCAAAAGCACAATAACCTTCACGGGTCGTTCCACTTCCGCCGGACCCAATCCACGAACCGAAAATGGTGTGATCTTCGAGGCTCGCGATAAGACAGACAGATCTCGGCCAAACACGTTCATTCGTTCTGTTCAGACGAACTCGGGAGCCATCACCGGCCTCGGCTGTAAGTTCAAGCTCAACATCACGTTGCCGCAGCCTTCGACGTTCGTTGAAGTGACTCTAACCGGAGCCGGGCGCCGCAATGCTCCTGATGTCACTCCTACGATCGAGGCGTTCAATCAGGACGGAACACGAGCCGGTGTTGCCGCAATGCGCGACCCGCGCAGTCGTGAACCCGAAACTTTCCTCCTGGTCGGGACGGCGATTACGCGAGTCGTAATCGATGAACGGCTGGCTGAGGGTGAAAAGGATGACGATCAGGAGCGGGTGATTCTTAATGAAATATCGTTCGGCAGCGCTGCGATATCAGAGGTTGAAGTTACTGCCTTTGCCGCGACGACTCCGGTTCGACAGACACGCATACGCGGATACGCTGGACGCATTGTCACAACGCAAATCGAATTTGAAGGTATTTCCAGTGTTCAGTTTGCGTCTGCGCCCGCGGCACTGATCGATCTCGGAACGGTTCCGCTCTCACAGGGCGTCACAACTGGTTGGACTCGACTACCGCAGTTCACATATCCGCTGCGCCTGCCAATCACACACCCGGATTATCCGTGTACGCCGCAGATGAACGAAGACTTCGCGCGCTCGCGGCAACTCGCTTCGGAGCGAATCCAGTATGGCAGCCCACAACAATTCACTTCGGCGCCTGTGCCGATCACGAAGGCCGGGACCGTCTCGGTTACGAACGGTTCGCCGATTGTGGTGGGCGTTAACACGAACTGGACAAACGAATTGCTCGACGGCGTTTTGCAAGTTACAGGCGACGCTACGGTCTATTCCGTCGTGATGGTGGTTTCTTCAACGAGGCTCGTGCTGAGCCGGAACTATTCGGGCACGACGCGTAATGCGGCGCAGTATGCAGTGTCGCGCGATCGGTTCGGGCAGTTTTACGATTATCTGGTAAGTCTTGTAGCAGGTGGAGAGGCCGCTGGTCCGATGG
>Ga0105238_10004799_pt1 | contig 13377 bp, 12 predicted proteins | sample KBSC34metaG_FD_81526 | JGI IMG/M metagenome (GOLD analysis project Ga0105238, IMG submission 81526) | Corn rhizosphere microbial communities from Kellogg Biological Station, Michigan, USA - KBS C3-4 metaG | ecosystem: Host-associated > Plants > Roots > Rhizosphere > Soil | place: Michigan, USA... | reverse complement strand
CGATTCCCGTCGCCGGGTCCTCGTGCGGGAACACGACGAGGACGTGGTCGCCCACGTCCGGCAGGGCGACGAACCCCCGGTCGGACCCCGCACCCGGCGTCGCGAGGCCGAGCCAGTCGCTCTCGACGTCGCCGTACGCGGGGAACTTCGCGCGCACGCGCCCGCGGCCGTCGGGATCGTCCACGCTCGTCACCTCTGCGACCGCCGCCGTCGCGCCCGCGAGCCGCGGACGGACGTCTGGCGGCGCGCTCGAGAGCTCGGTGATGTAACCGCGCGCCGCATCGATCGTGTGCGTCGCTTCGCTGAGCACGTACCGGCCGTCCAGCTCGTCGCGCAGGCCCCGCACGTCGATCGGCGTGCCGGCGCGCAGCAACGGGTCGCCTTCCGCGATGCCCCAGAACGTGACCTCGGCCGCGGTCCTCGCATCGAGCTCCGCCTGGGCGAGCGCGTTCGCGTGCGCAACGTCGGATGCGTATTCGCCGAACAGCGCGACCTCGCCGGTCCCGCCCACGTCGGTCGGCGCCACCTCGGCGCGAACCTGGCGGCCGCTTCGCGCGGAGCCGACCGTCGCCTGGTGGCTCTCCGCCGAGAGCGGGTCCCAGCCGGCTGCGCTCACCGAGCGTGCGCTTCGATCTCCGTTCAGCTCGACGCGCGCCTCGAGAAGCTCCTCGCCGACCTCGAGCGACGTGGCGTCGCCGGTGCCTTCGAGCGTCACGAGGTGGAGGACGTCGTCGTGCACCACCGGATACAGCCCGCAGCGCGCGGAGAGGACGACCAGGAGCTCGAGGTCGCTCTCGCGGTGCTGGACGACGTTCTGCCAGACCGGGCCCGACTCGGCGGCGTCGACGGACAGGCCGAGGTCGCCGGCGAGGTCGTTCGCGATCTCCTCCACCGTCGTCTGGACGAGGGCGCGCGCACGCTGGCGCTTGCGCAGCCGGTGCAGCGGGTCGTAGGCGCGAACGATCAGCCCGTAGTCGCGATCCGGGCCGAACACGTGCTCGACCGCGGTCACCTCACCGGAGAAGAGCGGCGCGTCTCTGCCGCTGACCGCGACGCGAAGACGGCTACCGGCGTCGGGCAACGACGTGTCGACCCGGCCGTGGAACGTCAACTCGCATTGCGCAGGCGCTGCGAGGCGCTGGCGCACGCACACGAGCGCGAGCTCGCGCATCGCGTCGTCGTCGAGCGTCGAGCCGTCGAGCTCGACGATCACCTGCGGGAGCGCGACGACCTGCGTCACAACCCCCCTCCGGATCGTGCGGGCGGCGGTATCCGCAACACCGTCCCCGGCGGCACCTGCGACGGGTCGTCGATGTCGTTGGCGTCGGCGATGAGCCGCCAGTCCGACGGGTCGCCGTAGTAGAGGAACGCGATGTCCTCGAGCCGCTCGCCCGAGCCGGCAGCGTCGCCGCCTCCGCCGATCACCTGGTGTGCGAGCTCTTCGTCCGGCCCCGCCGCGGCGGCCGCGGCCAGCGCGGATGCCTGCGGCGCAGCCGAGTCGCCGGAGCTCGGCTCGTCGACACGAACGAGGCGCATGCGGAGCCACGAGCGGGCGGGAGCGCCGTCGGCCGCGAACTGCTCGAGACGCTCCGCGACCGCGGTGACGACGCCGGGGATGTTCCACGACTTGCCCCAGAGGAAGCGCACCACCGGCGGCGCCGAGCCCGCCTGCTGCGGGGTCGTCTCGGCGAGATCCCACAGCGGATGCGTCAGCTCGCGCACGTCGGTCGTCTGGATGGTCGAGCCGGCGATCCCGATGTCGAACAGCAGGTCGAGGACGAGCTCCGTATGCCCGCCGCCGGTGTAGAGGAGCGGGTCGTCGGTCGCCGCGGTGCTGGTCAGCAGCCCGGTCGCGCCGCGGCGGGGGCGAATGCCGGCGGTGCGGCTGAGCTGCAGCGTCTCGGGGTTGAGCAGGCAGCCGAGCCGCTCGCCGGTGGACTCGACGACGAACGCAACGCGTTCCATCAGAGCCGAACCTGCTCGCGCTCGACCCGCCGACCGCGCTCCCACGTGCGGAGCGCCGCGTCGGTATCGACGTCGCCGTGCGCCGCAGGGGCCGGCAGCTCCGGCCACGGGTCGCGGCCGGGCGCCTGCTCGGCGCGCGTGAGCGGTGTGTGCACCAACGCGAGCTCCGGCCGACCCGGGTCCGGCTGCGCGAGCGGGTCGACCGCCGCCGAAGCTGCGAGAGCGACGTCGGCGTGAGGCCGGGTCCGCGCAGGCCGTGCGCTCGGGATGTGAACGGGCGGTGGAACCAGCGTCGGCCGGGGCGCCGAGCCCTCGGGACTGTCCCCACGAAGCTCTGCGCCGACGGGGCGCTCCGTCGACGGCACGACCGGTGCGGGCGGGCGTCGCCGCACGGGGGCCGGCCGGCTCGGAGCCGCCTCGATGCGTGGTCGGGCGGGGGCGGCGGGAGCCGCCGGCCGTTCGGCCGGGCCGGTTTCGACGGAAGCAGCCGCCGCCGGCGGCGGTTCGTGCCCGGGCGGGGGGTCGCGGCGCACGATCGGGGATGCCACGGAAGCATCCGCCGCCGCCGGCGGAGGAGGATGAGACGCAGTCGCAGCCGCACGCGGCAGCGAACGCTGCAGCCGTTGCAGCGACTGCCTGAGGTGCGCCACGGTGGCGGCGCGCCGCGGCACGGCAGGTCGCAGCGTCGACGGCGTCGCCCGCTCTGCGATCTCGACCTGTTCACGCGGCGGCGGCTCGAGAAGTCCCGGCGCGCCCTGCCGGACCCGCTCGACCCAGTGCGGCGGCGGTCCCGGCACGGTGTGCACCGGAACGCGCTGCGTCCCGCGCGCAACTCCGGCGAGGAAGCGGAGCAGAGCGCGGGCGAGCCGCTCGAACGTGCGCACGAGTTCTCTCCAGGCGGTCACGGCGGCTATGCGCGTTGCAGCGTCTCGAACACGAGCGTCAACGACTCGATCGCGATCTCCCGGTTGAGCGCGTCGAGCGGAGCGCCGCGCCAGCGTGTCGGCCACGCGTTCGTGAGGTCCCAGCGCATGACCTCGGTCGCCCCGGTGCTGTCGAGCATCAGGATGGAGACGTTCCGCCTCTCCACCCGTCCCTGCACCGCGCTCGTCAACCATTGCCAGAGCTCGACGGACGACGTCAGGCCGTAGGAGAGCGTGACGTCGCCGTAGCTGACGGGACCGGGGATCACGTGCACGACCTGCGACGCTCCACCTTCGCGATACCGGATCGGCTGCACCTCGACCTCGAGGCCGCTGCATTGCGTGAAGTGCCCTTCCGTCACTCCCTGGATCTGCAGCTTGAAGTTGTAGGCGCGGTACGGATCGATGAACGTCCCCGGCTGCGCGCCGGACGACGTGGGTTGCGTGGACTGTGCGGCTTCGGGCATCGGTCGTCTCTCCTCGTGGCTCTAGGCGCCGGCGGCGACGGGGGAAACCTGCGTGCCGGTTGCCGATTGCATGACCTGGAACACGACGAACTCGGCTGGCTTCACCGGCGCGAGCCCGATGACCGCCACGACCTGCCCGGCGTCGATCACGTCGGACGGGTTGGTCTCCTCGTCGCACTTGACGAAGAACGCCTCGTCGGGGGTCGCCCCCATGAGCCCACCGTCGCGCCAGACCCGGGTAAGGAACGCACCGACGTCACGGCGGATGTGCTTCCACAGCGTGCGGTCGTTCGGCTCGAAGACGATCCAGTTGGTGCCCTGCGCGATCGACTCCTCGATCATGTTGAAGAGCCGGCGAACGTTGAGGTACCGCCACTCGCTCGCCGCGTCCGCGAGCGTGCGCGCACCCCACACGCGAATGCCCTCGGTGGCGAAGAGGCGAAGGCAGTTCACGCCGACGTCGTTCAACACACCCTGCTCGTCGCGCGTGAGCCGGTAGGTCAGGTTGAGCGCACCGCTGACGCTCTCGTTCGCCGGCGCCTTGTGGACGCCGCGCGTCGCGTCGGTGCGGGCCCAGATGCCGGCCATGTGACCCGACGGCGGCACGTTGACGAGCGTGTTATCGAGTGGGTCCATGACCGTGATCCACGGGAAGTAGACGGCGCCGAAGCCTCGGTCCGACTGGCGCGGGCGCAGCCCGCCGGGCTGCGGGCCGTCGTCGGCCGCCGCCGCAGCCGGGGGAGCGTCGCCGCCGCCGCCTTTCTTCTTCGGCGGCGGCACCGGGACGGTCTCGACCTGCGTGAGCAGCTCGATGTCGTCGACCTCCTCCGGCGTGTCGAGGATCGCGACCCGGTCCTCGAGCAGCTCGCAGTGGCTCAGGATCGCGTCGTGGCTCGCCGGATCCGTGAGGCCGGGAGCGACGACGATCGCGATCTCGTCCTCGACTGCCGCCGCGGCGAGCGCGTCGACGAGGCCGGCCTCACCGCCCGTGTTGACGACGAAGCAGCGCGTCCCGCCGTTGTCGAAGAACCCGTAGACCGCGTTCGAGAGCAGCGTGCTCTGCCGGTTGCGGTCGGGCGTGTACTGCCTGAGGAACTCCGACCAGTTGTTCACCGCCCGCGCCTGGTTGACCAGTGCGCTGTCGAGCGGCGCCTCGCCGATGAACACCGCCGTGCTCGTTCCGACCGCCTGGATAGGACGCGGGCCGGCCGGGATCTCGGCGACGTAGACGCCCGGAGTGTGGTAGCTCAGCGAAGACATGTCATCCCTTTGCTAGGTCGAGCTTCAGCGTCACGGGCTGCGGCGCCGAGCTGTCGACGGTGAACGGAAACTCCTGCGACTTTGCGCGGACGCGGATCTGCAGCGCCGCCGCGCCGACCGGCACCGCACTGAAGCGAAAGCGTCCGCGGGGGTCGGTGCGCGTGGCGAGTGCGAGCGACGGGACCTCGACCATCGCGTCGGCGATCGACACATCGCCGGGACCGACGACGACGCCGACGAGCGACTGTGAGCCGACACTCTGCACGCGCAGCGCCGAGGTGACCGGCGGTGCCGCCTGCACGCTGACCTCTTGCCGAAGCGGCACGGCGAGCACGAAGCTCGGCTGCGGCGCGACGCCGGCGGCGGCCCAGTAGGCGGCCATGTCTTCCGGGAACCGGACGTCGTAGTCCGGGTGCTGGAGCGCCGCGAACAGCAGCGCCCCGAGGCGGTCGTGCGCGCTGCTCACGTCGGCTCCGCCGGTCGTCACCAGGTAGCCGAGCTCCACCTGCAGCGGCGGGCGCTGCTCTCCGCGCGCCGGCGGCAGGTGAGCGAGCTCGAAGAGATGCAGGCCGACGTCGGCAGTCGTTCCGGCCGACGGGCCGTCGAGCGCGACCGTCGTGCCCGGGAGCACCTCGTCCACCCAGTCGGTCAACTGCCGGTCGAGCTCGGCGATCACGTGCCCACCGGGTGTGCTGCGAACGCGGTCGCGGACTCGCCGACGGGGTCGCACCACATCGGGAAGATCGGTCCCTGCCGGCTGGACTGCGGCACGTGACTCTCGGCGAACAGCTCCGTGTAGGCGCCGTTCCCGCCGCCGAACACGTTCTCGTCGAGGGCGCCGATGAAGTGGACGACGAAGCCCCAGACGCCCAGGTTGAGCGTATGCCCCGCCTCGTGCTGCTCGAGATACGCGCTGTCCTGGCCGCTCTTCAGGAACGCGAAGCTGCCCATGTTGAAGCCGGTCGAGTTCGGGCTCAGGTTCCCGTTTCCGGCGAGGCCTCCGACGAGATACGTCGTGCCCGTGCCCGGGTCCATCGTCAGCTTCTCGATCTTCAGGAACTCCGACTTGAAGATCAGGTTCACGAGCGCGAGCAGGCCGCTCGCGAGCACGAACAGCAGGCCGAGCGCGATGACGACCCACGACATCGGCATGACGAGGTTGAACCACCCGAGGAAGAACTGGTAGACGCCGGTGCGCGCGAGCGGCGCGATCACCGCGAGCGCCGGAACGACGCACACGACGATCCCGACCGGACCGACGATCGACGCGATCAGCGCCCCGTTGATGCCGGTGTTGAACCCGAGCAGCAGCCCGGGCATGAACTCGCCCCACGTCGATCCGGCCGTCCGCTGCGTGCGCGCGACGAGATAGAGAACCACGCAGACGACGATCAGGCCGGCCGCTGCAAGCGCGACCCAGAGCACACTCGACTCGAAGGCCTTTGCAATTCCGATTCCGAGAGCGACACCCGCGACACCTCCCGCGAGTGCGCCGAGCAAACGCCAAAGCGTGGACATTCGAAGAACCGCCTTTCGGGCAATGACTGAGCCACGAGGGCGATCCTGCCGCCCGGTTCTTCCCCCGCTCTGACAACTACCAGCCGCTAGGTGTGAGCCGCCTCCTTCACGCCGCCTTCGGTTTCGGAGTGCGCCGCGCGCGGACGATCGACGGCGGCTTCTTGTCGGAGGCCTTCTTGCGGGACGCGGCCATCTGCTTGAGCATCCAGTCGTGGTTCAGGTCGAGCACGGCCCGCGTCTCGGCTGCGATCACGGCGTTGCGGGAAAGCGTCAGCTCGTTGTCCTGCTGTTGCTCGCCGGACAGCGACCAGTTGGTGCTCCCCTTGACCGTGTAGACGCCGTCGACGATCAGGATCTTCAGGTGCGAGATCGCGTGCTTCACGTTGCTCGTGCCGATCGCGATGCTGTTCCCGAACGCGTGGTTGTTCCACTTCGCAAGCAGCTGGTGCTCGTGGGCGCCGCCGGACTGCGTCTTGTCGAGACTCATCTGCACGTAGACGTGCTCGCTCGTCAGCTTGTGGCGAATGATGTCGTCGAGCTCCTCGTCGTCGTAGCCGAACATGTTCAGGACGATCGAGTGCTGGGCACTCGCGAGCAGGTTCTTGAGCAGGCCGTGCAGATCGTCTCGCGGCGAGTAGAACGTTCGTAGGTCAGGTGGATAGCCGTCGAGGAAGCGACCTTCACGCTTGTACTTCGCGAGCTCGTCCCACTGAAAGATGGTCGCCGACATAACGGGGCTCGAACCTACGCAACTGCTCTCGCGACGGTCAACCCTCGATCGAGTGACCTTGATGTCAGACCCTTGACGACGTTTGCGGCGCGCGTGATGATCGCGCGCAGTTCAATCGGAACGGCGCCACGTCGAGGCTGACTGCGGTGGCGCGAACGCCGTCCACACGACATCTGCGGAACCGTTCATCGACCTGTACAGGGGAGAGAGACATGCCGCCACAGCCACCGCTGAAACTCGGCAAGCAGAAGGCTGAGCCACGCAAGACTGACTTCAAGTTCTCGGACTTCGCGGCCTCCATCCAGTTGCCGACGACGCCTTCGCGGTTCGGCCATGGGAACGCGTACACCGACTGGCACATGCTCGGGAACGACCGCTACGGCGACTGTGTGTGGGCCGGGGCGGCACACGAGCACATGCTGCTGAACAAGGTCGTGCACAGGCGCGACGTCCCGTTCACGGACGACTCGGTTCTGAGCGACTACGCGGCCGTCACCGGCTTCGACCCCAAGGATCCGAACACCGATCAGGGGACGAACGTCCACGACGCGCTGTCCTACCGGCGCAAGACGGGGATCACGGATGCGAACGGGACCCGCCACCAGATCGGGGCGTACGTCTCTCTCGATCCGAAGAACTGGGAGCACCTGGAGCAGGCGGCGTACATCTTCGGCGCGGTCGGCATCGGCATCGAGTTCCCGGACTCGGCGATGAAGCAGTTCGCGGACGGCGAGCCGTGGGCACCCGTCAAGGGCTCGAAGATCGAGGGCGGCCATTACGTGCCCGTCGTCGGCTCGCTCCACGCGGCGACCGAGGCATCGGCGATCACGTGGGGCAAGCGGCAGTTCTTCACCGTCGCGTTCTACGAGCAGTACAACGACGAGGCCTGGGTCTACATCACGAACGACGCGCTGCACAGCAACGGGACGGGCCTGCACGGGTTCGACATGGAGAAGCTGAACGCGTACCTCGCCGCGCTCAAGAACTGACGTGGTCGTGACGCTGGAGGTGCCGGCCGTGGACGAGGCGGGCCTGCACCTCCATCGTCACCTCGGGGTGCGCCGCGAGCGCGCGATGTTCGCAACGCTCGGGTTCGTCGTCGCCCTCGGGATCACGCGCGGGGTGACGAGCGCCTTGCACTCGGCAGGAGCCGGCACCGGCGGCGGGATCGTGATCGACGGCGTCCACATCCACCACCTCGTCGCCGGGATCGTGATCCTGCTTCTCGTCGGCTACGCATGGCTGCTGCTCGCCGGGGTGAACGAGCAGCCGGCCCGCTGGGGCTTTCGCATCACGGCCATCGCCTACGGCGTCGGCGCCGCGCTCGTCCTCGACGAGTTCGCGCTGTGGCTTCGGCTCAAGGACGTCTACTGGGAGCGCCAGGGGCGGGAGAGCTTCGAGGCGCTGGCGATCTTCGCCGGCCTCCTCCTGTGGGCGCTTCTGATCGCCCCGTTCGCGAATGCCGTGATCAGGCGGCTGCGCGGCCTCCCCACGCCGCCGCGGACGACCCGGCTATGAGCTCAGATCTTCTGCAGCCGCTCGTCCGCGTAGCGCACCCGGTCGGGATCGAGCTCTCGAATCAGGTCGACCAGCGCATGCTGGAGCCTGCGCAGCCGCAGGCTCGGCGTGTCGCTGACCTCTGCGATGTCGCGCTCGAGCCGTCCGAGCCAGCGACCGAACGCCGCTTCGTCCCGGTCGAGGAAGCCCGCGTACCCGAGACAGTGGAGCCGCCTTCGGTCGTGCTCGATCATTCGCTCGCCGATCGCACGCTGCTCGCCGCGCCAGATCAGGAACGGCCGGCCGAGCGCCGGGTCATCCGACTGCAGCACCTCGACGACCTCCTGTTGCCGTCTCGCCACAGCCCTCGTTCGATCGGTGTCCGCGAAGCTCAGGAACTGGATCTCGCGCGTGAGGATCTCGCTCCACCCGAGGAACTGGGCCAGGACGTACAGCGTGTTCTCGACCGCGTACGTCCGCTGCGCCTCGTCACCGTCGACGTAGTACTTGCGCAGGAACCCGAGCACGACGATGTTGTAGATCCGCCCCTGCAGCTCGTACGCGGCGGTCGCGAGCGGCGCCTGGTAGCGCGCGAGAACGTCTTCTGCGTCGTGCCGCGCCGCGACTTCCTGCGCATGCAGCTGCCCGTACAGCGACACCCCTGCAGCGGCGATCGCGCCTGCCAACGCAATGAGAGCGACGACGACTCCGGCATCCACGGGAGCGAGCGTCGCATGCCTACGCGCGTCCCGAAATCACTCGAACGGAGGAAGCACGATGAGTAGCAAGCTGAACACGGCACTCTGGACGGCGACTCTCGTGATCGCGCTGCTCGGCTGGACGCCGCTCGGTCAAGCTGCAGGATCGGCGGTCACCAAGGTGGTGCCCTTCGCCAAGGTCGCGAACTTCGCGAAGAACGCAGGCGCGGTCGACGGCCACTCCGCGTCGCCGCGCCCGCACGCCGGACAGGTTCCCGTGCTGAACTCGCGCGGCAAGCTGCCCGCCTCGCTCGGCGCGGTCGGACCGGCCGGGGCGACAGGAGCGACAGGAGCGACCGGCGCGGCCGGTGCGCCGGGCCTGTCGGGCTATCAGCAGGTGAGCGTGTCGGTTCCCTTCACCGAGAACGGCGTCGACACCACGATCAGCTGTCCCGGCGGCAAGTCCGTGCTCGGCGGCGGCTACAACCTCAACCGCGCAAACGACAACCTGACGGTGTTCGATTCGCGTCCGGCGTCAGCGACCGACTGGCGCATCCGCATCCGGAACACCACGCAGGGCACGGGCACGGTGACCCTGTTCGCAATCTGCGCGACCGTCGCGCAGTAACGGGCGGCATGCCGCCCGACGATCGCCATTACGCCCTCGTCGCGCGGTTTCTCGGCAGCGCGGAGATCGTGCCGTTCCTCGGCGCCGGCGCGAACCTCTGCGACCGGCCCGAAAAGGCCTCCTGGGCGCCCGGTCGGTTTGCACCGAGCGGCGGTGAGCTCGCCCGCTCGCTCGCCGAGCAGAGCCTCTATCCGGATCGCGACCTCGACCTGCTTCGCGTCTCGCAGTACGTCGACGCGACGCTCGGCGAACGGCAGCTCTACCGGTACCTGCACTCGATCTTCGACTCGGACTACCCACCGACGTCGCTTCATCGCCTGCTCGCGCGCCTGCCGCCGCTGCTCCGCGCACGCGGCACGCGGCAGCCCCTCATCCTGACGACGAACTACGACGACCTCGTCGAACGTGCGCTCGCCGCTGCGGGTGAGTCGTTCGACGTCGTCTGGTACGAGGCGAAGCGCGGCCCGCAGCAGGGCCGCTTCGTGCACCGCTCGCCGAGCGGCGACGTCACCGCGATCGAACGACCGAACAAGTACACGGGCCTCGATCTCTCGAGCCGGAGCGTGATCCTGAAGCTGCACGGAGCGATCGACCGCGCGGACGAGGACCGCGACAGCTACGTGATCACCGAGGACAGCTATATCGACTACCTCGTCGGCGGCGACGTCGGCGAGCAGATCCCCGTCGCCCTCCGCGAGCGGATGGCCGACAGCCATTTCCTTTTCCTCGGCTACTCGATGCGCGACTGGAACCTGCGCGTGATCCTGAACCGGCTCTGGGGCGCGCAGCAGCTCGACCTGAAGTCGTGGGCGGTGCAGCGCGAGCCGGCCGACGCCGGCACGCGCGAGGTCGAGGAGGCGCTGTGGCGGGACCGCGGGGACGTCGACCTGCTGTACGTCCCGCTCGCCGAGTACGTCGCGCGCCTCGAAGCCGTCCTCGCCGCATGACGGACGAGGCGACGCCGTTCGTCGGCCTCGTCCCCTACGACGAGGCCGACGCACGCTTCTTCTTCGGGCGCGACGAGGAGAAGCGCATCATCACCGGCAACCTGCGCGCGTCGCGGTTGACGATCGTCTACGGCTCGAGCGGCGTCGGCAAGACGTCGCTGCTGCGTGCGGGAGTCGTGAAGGACCTCCGCGCCCAGATGCCCGGCGCGTCGCCGTCGTTCGCGGTCTGCGTGTTCAGCGCCTGGCGCGACGAGCCGCTGACGGCGTTGGCGACCGACCTTCACGCCGCCGTGGGTGGGGAACCCCCGCCCTGGCAGCCCGGCGAGCCGCTCGTGCCGACCCTGCGCGCGTGGACGCAGCAGGTGCGCACGCTGCTCGTCGTCCTCGACCAGTTCGAGGACTACTTCCTCTACCACGGCGACGACGCGACCGACGAGTTCGCGACGCAGCTGGCCGCCGTCGTCAACGAGCCGAATCTCCACGTGAACGTCCTGCTGTCGATTCGGGACGATGCCTGGTCGAAGCTCGATCGCTTCGAGGGCCGCATCCCTCGCCTGTTCGCGAACTACATCCGCGTCGAGCATCTGAGTCGCGCCGCGGCGCGTGAGGCAATCGAGCAACCGATCGCAGAGTGGAACCGCGGCCTTCCGGCAGACGAGCCGCGGTACCGGATCGAGCCGGAGCTCGTCGAGGAGGTGCTCGACGCGGCCGGAGCCGGCGCTCTCACGCCGCCGGCGACGCGGTCGCGGCCCGAGGCGGCGACCGCTCCAGGTGAGGAGGTCGAGGCGCCGTTTCTTCAGCTCGTGATGCAGCGCCTCTGGCGGGCGTCGGTCGCATCCGGGTCGCACGAGCTCACGCGGGCGACGCTCGCGCAGCTCGGCGGCGCGCAGCAGATCGTCGAGAACCACCTGCTCGACGCGCTCGACACGCTGACCGACGCCGAGCAGCTCGTCGCATCGTCGCTCTTTCGGTTCCTCGTCACGCAGTCGAAGACGAAGATCGCGCACTCTGCGGCCGACCTCGCGGAGTGGACGGGCCGGCCGGAGCCGGTCGTCACGGCCGTGCTCGAGAAGCTGTGCCGCGGCGAGTCCGGGCGCCTCTTGCGGCGCGTGCCGCCCGCGAACGACGGCGACTCGATGCGGTACGAGCTCTTTCACGACGTCCTCGCCGACCCGATCGTGGAGTGGCGCCGTGGGTTCGAGGCCGAGCGCGCCGGCCGAGCGGCACGGCGGCGGCTCGTGCGCGTCGGCAGCGTTCTCCTCTCGCTCGTCGCCGTCTTCGCCGCCCTCGGCATCTGGGCCTTGCTGCAGCGCAGCGACGCCGAGCGCTCTGCGCGGTCGGCGGCTTCAGCCGCTCTTGCGACGGAGTCGACCGCGCAACTCGCCGGCCACGTCGACCGCGCGCTTCTCCTCGCCCTGGCCGCCTACACGACGCACGCGTCGGCCGACGCAGCGGGTGCGATCGTCACCGGGCTCGAGAGCCCCGCGCTGGCACAGAGCGATTCGATCCTGCGCGGTGGGAGCGACGGCGTGCGCGCGGTCGCGTTCAGCCGCGACGGGCGCATGCTGGCGTCGGCCGACTTCGACGGGACGCTCCGCCTCTGGGACCTGCGGCGTCACCGGCTGCTGCGCAAGCCGATCCGACAGTCGACCGGCGAGGTCTGGAGCGTCGCATTCGCGCCGGGCGGCCGCAGGCTCGCCGTCGCAGGTGGCGACGGCACCGTCCGGCTGCGGGACACGACCACGGGCACGCAGCTCGCCGCGACACCGCGCGGCCGCGGTGCGGTTCGGAGCGTCGCATTCGCGCCGGGCGGCAAGCTGCTTGCAAGTGCAGGCGACGACGGCGTCGTCTGGCTGCGCGATCCGCGCACGCTCGCACCGGTCGGCACCCCGCTCCGCGACGACGCCGGGCGAATCATCTCGGTCGCCTTCAGCCCCGACGGGCGGACGCTCGCCACGGCGGGCTTCGACCAGACCGTGCGCCTGTGGGACGTGCACACGCGCGCGCTGCGCGTACGGCTCCACTACGCGGGCCGCGGCCCGGTGCTGAGCCTGGCCTTCGATCGCGGCGGCGACACGCTCGCCGCGGCGTCCCAGGACGGGACCGTGCGGCTCATAGACATGCGACGGCGGCGCTTCGTCGGTGCTCCGCTCGACGCGCACGCCGGCGCCGTGTGGGGGCTCGCGTTCGGGGGAACGACGCTCGCGGCGTCCGGGTTCGACGGAACGGTCCGGCTCTGGGACACGCGACGTGGTCGAGTGGTCGGCGTGCTGCGGGGGCACACGCACGCGCTGACCGCGCTCGCCTTCGCCCCGGACGGACGGCGGCTCGCGTCTGCGAGCTACGACGGGACGGTGCGGCTCTGGAGCGTGCCGCCGCGCGGGCGGCTACCGCGCACTCTCGGCCCACGCGCGCGGCAGGCGGTGTCGGTGGCGTTCAGCCCGGGTGGGCGGCTGCTGGCCGCGGCGGGCTTCGATCCCGCACTGCGGCTCTGGGACCTGGCCGGCGACCGGCCGGCCGGATCGCTCGCGGACGAGCTGACGGGATCGCTCGAGAGCGTCGCCTTCAGCCCCGGCGGCGGCACGCTCGCGACCGGCGGCGACGACGGATCGGTCCGCCTCTGGAGCCTGCCGGGCCTCACTCTGCTCGGACACCCGCTCGAGGCGGCGCAGGGAGCGATCCACTCGGTGAGCTTCAGCCGCGACGGCCGGCTGCTCGCGGCCGGCGGCGACGACGGTCGCGTG
>Ga0105238_10004796_pt1 | contig 13380 bp, 13 predicted proteins | sample KBSC34metaG_FD_81526 | JGI IMG/M metagenome (GOLD analysis project Ga0105238, IMG submission 81526) | Corn rhizosphere microbial communities from Kellogg Biological Station, Michigan, USA - KBS C3-4 metaG | ecosystem: Host-associated > Plants > Roots > Rhizosphere > Soil | place: Michigan, USA... | reverse complement strand
TCTGCTGAAGGAATTCGGCATGAACGGACTCAGCGAGGCCGAGATCGATCACTGGAACAAAGTGTGGCACCGCTTGAAGCCCTGGCCGGATTCTGTGGCCGGACTAACGCGCCTGAAGAAAAAATACATCATCGCGCCCCTTTCGAACGGCAACGTTTCGCTGCTCACCGACATGGCGAAGAACGCCGGCCTGCCGTGGGATTTGATTCTATCGGCCGAACTGGCCAAGCATTACAAGCCGGATCGCGAGACTTACCTGACGGCGGTGGATCTGCTCGGACTGAAGCCCGGAGAAGTGATGATGGCGGCGGCGCACTCCGGCGATCTGCGGACGGCCGCCAGCTTCGGATTGCGAACTGGCTTCATCTACCGCCCCAACGAACGCGGTACCGGCGGCAAAGCCGACCACGCCAAGCAAGGTGAGTTCGACATTGTCTCTACCGATATCGGTGATTTGGCGGCCCAGTTGGGAGCCTGATCACTGAACATGATCGGGCTGCTCGACGCTGACGCGAACCACTCGCGAAGTAGTCATGGGGTGCGAATCGTCCAGCAGCAAAATCATGCGCATCCCACAGGCGATGAAGCCGGCTTCGACCGTGCCGTCGCGATCCAGGGCCCCGTGCAAGCTGGCGTTCACCGGGTTGGGGCAAAATTCGGGATGGCCGGAAACGCGCACGGAATTGCCGCCCAGATATTCGATGCGGTAATGCCGGCTCTTGGTCTCGACATCGATCAGCGAGCCCGGAACCAGATTTCTGCAATCCAGCAACTGGGTGGATAACATAACCGCCCCCAGTATATCCGAGGCAGTCCCCGTTACAATAGCGATGATGCAGCTTTCAGATATTTTCCTCCGCATGGGTCCGGAGCAATTCGAGCAGCTCCTGCGCTCCATCTTGCTCGGCCGCCTGAAAACATTTCAGATGTTCGAGCCCTTCAAGACGCGCCTGCACCTTCACAAACTGAACTCGGAAACCTTGCGCAAGAGCGCGCCGCGGCAATTCGCGCGTCTGCAGGAAGAGGGCAGCGCGGACCTCGCCACGGACCTTGCCCAGGCCATCCTGATCTCGCACATGGACATGATCAAGGCGGTCTTGGACGAGCTCGGTGTGCCGCATGAAGATGGCTTCTTCGCCAAGGATACCGACGTCAGTACGTATCTTAAGGAAGGCTGGCAGCAAATCGCCTGGGAAAGATTTCGCGGCCAATATCCACCCGCGGCGCTGCTGTTCTACATCAATCATCTGGCCTGGGAAGTGGCCAAAGCCGAGGACGTCTTCGCGCCCGCGGCCTGACGGAGCACCGGCATGCAGAAGATCTACGAAGCCTTTCGGTCCGGCGACCGCGAGAGCGCGAAAGCACGCGTCGCGGAAGAGCCAACCCTGGCGATTTTCGCGGCCGTGATCTTCGGCGATACCGCGGAGGTCGAAACGTTGCTGACCGGCAACCGCTCGCTGGTGAACGCGGTGAGTCCCGATGGATGGTTGCCGCTGCACCTGGCGGCGCATTTCGGACACGCGGATGCAGTGCGCGCGCTGCTGAACAAAGGCGCGAAGGTGAATGCGCTCTCCACCAACGCGATGCATAATACCGCCCTGCACGCGGCCGCGGCGGGCCGTTCGAAAGCGGCGGCGAAACTTTTATTAGATGCCGGAGCCGATGCCAATGCGCGCCAGACCGGTGGTTGGACGCCGCTACATTCCGTCGCGCAAAACGGCGACGCGGAATTCGCGCGCGTCCTCACCGAAGCCGGAGCCGATGTCAGCGTACGCGCCGACAATCAGCAGCGGCCGCTCGATCTCGCGCTCACGAAAGGGCAGCAAGCGATGGTCGATTTTCTGGAGGCGCACGGCGCCAGCCTGTAGCTACTTCTGGCCGAAGATCCCGATGTAAACGCCTTTAGCGACTACCTTGCCGTTCATGGCATTCATCAGATCTGTGCGTGACGTGGAAGCCGGTAGACCAAGCTTGGCGTTCAGCGCGTAAACTTCGAAAGTGTAGTGATGGTCGCCATGTCCCGGAGGCGCGCAAGGCCCCATGTAAACCGGGTTCCCGGCAATATTGTTGATCTGCCTGGCGCCATCCGGCTGTTCGCCAGCCTTCACTCCTTCGGGCAATCCCTTGGCGTTCGCGGGGATATCGAAAATCGCCCAATGCAACACGTCTTCGGTGGCGGAGCCGCGCAGCACTGGGTCGGGATCGTGCAGGATGACCACGTAACTCTGGGTGGTTGCCGGGGCGCCCGACCACGTCATTGCCGGCGAAGGACTCGTGGGGCTGGCCGCGCAAGTGTACTTATTGGGGACACGCCCGCCATCGGTGAAATCCGCGATGCTGATGTGGATCATCGGCGGAAGTTGGAAGCCGCCTTTCTTCTTGCCCTTGTCCTGGGCGCCGGCCGTTGCCATGGACGCAAGCAGAACTCCCGCTGTAATCAATGTGGCCGCCAAAGTAGGCATCAAAACTCTCGTAAAACGCATGAATCGTCTCCTGACTTTTTTCGCGTCCCCAAGCCAGCGTAGCTGAGGAGAGCCGTGGATTTCAAGGAGTGAAGGAGTGCCTATCGAGCCGCCGCGAACGTATCGCAGGCGTCGATTTGGCCGGCATCCAAGCCGCTCTGAAACCACTGCATGCGCTGTTGTGAAGATCCGTGCGTGAAGCTTTCGGGACTCACGCGTCCGGTGGCCATTTTCTGCAGCCGGTCATCGCCTACCGCCGCCGCCGCGCGCAGCCCTGCCGCGATGTCGCTCTGGTCGATGATTTTTCGTTGCTCGGTGGATTTGGCCCATACGCCGGCGAAACAATCGGCCTGCAACTCTAGCCGCACCGAGAGCGGGTTCGCCTGCGCTGGATTACTCTGCCGCAACCGCTGAACCTTGCCCTCGATCCCCAGCACCTTCTGGACGTGATGACCGATCTCGTGCGCGATCACATAGGCCTGCGCGAATTCTCCCGGCGCACCGAAGCGGCTTCGCAGTTCGTCGAAAAAGCCGAGATCGAGATACACCTTCTCATCGCCCGGACAGTAGAACGGGCCGGTTGCACTTTCGGCTTCCCCACAGGCGGAGTTAATAGAGTCGCGAAAGAGCACCAGCTTGGCATGGCGATACTGCGGTGCACCTTGGGCGGGAAGTAAATTCTGCCAGGTACCCTGCACATCGTCGAGCACAAAAGATACGAACTGGACTTGCGTGCTCTGGTCGCCTCCGGTCGCCGGAGCGTAGCTCGCTGCCGGCTGGTCCGCTCCAGGTCCGCCTAAGAACAAGGTGAAGAGATTGCGATGGAACACAAGGCTTAGCACCAGCAGCACCAGTGCGCCGCCGATACCGATATGTGGCGCTCCAAAGCCCATGCCCGAGAAACCGCCGCCCCCGCCACCGCCGCTGCTATCACGGCGATCTTCAACGTCGTCGCTGACCCCGCCTGGTTTCCAGTCCATATTTGAGGTGGTGCAATCCTGGGTCCATCTTCGCATGGAGATTAGGCACGATGGGACACGGCTTTCGACCGCGAATGGTCATGTGACGGAATATCGTTACCGGCCGCCGTCTTTGTGTCCCGGGCTGCACTACAAAGCGGCGATTCGCGTGCATAGCATTCGGGAGGAGATTTAATTTCAATGCTCGGAAATAAATGCAGCGACGTAATGACCAGCGATCTGACCTGTTGCCTCCCGGACGACACCGTTCACGTGGTGGCGCAATCCATGAAGTCTCAAGACGTGGGCGCCATGCCGGTGATCGACAGCCACGATAAGAAACGGCTGATCGGGATCGTGACGGATCGTGACCTGGCCCTGAAAGTTGTGGCCGAGAATCGCGACGCACGCAAGACCCGCGTCGAAGATGTCATGTCGCGCAACATAGTGTCCTGCAAGACGGAAGATAGCTGGCAGATGGCCCTGGATGCCATGGCGAAACACCAGTTGCGGCGCATCCCGGTGGTCGATCAGGACGGTCGCCTCGCGGGCATCATTGCGCAGGCCGACGTCGCCACCCGCATCGAGCAACCCGCTGCCACTGCCAAGGTGGTGGAAGAGATTTCAAGGGCGGCGTAGCGCAGGCCCCGGCCGCGCCCGAGCCAAGCGAACGAGTAGACTTGGGATATGGAGCAGACGCGGCGGCGATCATCGAACGAGAAGACGACGGCTTCGTGGCGCTATGCCCTGAAGTGGATATCGCTAGCCAAGGCTCCACCATTGAAGAAGCGCGAGCCAACTTGGTTGAGGCTTTGACCCTGTTTTTCGAAGTAGCGGATGACCAAGAGATCTCTCGCCGCGTGCATCGCGAGGTGTTTGTGACTCAGGTTGAGGTCCCGGTTGGGTAAGCTTCGGGTCCTTTCCGGGGACGAGTTGTGCCGCATCCTGGAACAGCACGGGTTCATGGCCGTAAGGCAAAGAGGAAGTGTTTCGGTTTCTGTGCCATTGCACAACCCAATACGCCGCGGACCACTCTTAAGCATCATCCGGCAATCCGGGTTAGCGAAAACCCTCTTCGAAACGAAAGACTGACCACGCGCGTCGCCTAAATGGATCTACAACGTGCCGCGAGGAAGCCAGTGGCCTCGCTAATATCGATGTCCGCGATGAGCAACCCCTCCTTACCATAGGGCTGGTAGCAGAGCAGCGTTCCGTCGGGACGCACTACTGCCGACGTAGTGGGGGACCCAGCGCTTGCGAAGTTTACCGTGGCGAAATAGCAGGTGTTTTCCGCGGCGCGGCACAACGCCGCTTTCTCGTGGAATGTGTTCGCAGGATCGGCGAAGGTCGAGGGCACATAGCTGCCAGGCTCGGCTAAGTGGAAGTGCGGGTGGAACACAATGTGGGCTCCATGCTGCACGGCCCAGCGGACGGTCTCAGGGTAACGCCAACCTTCATGGCAAATGGCGACGCCAAAATTCAGCTCGCCAACGTGGAATACTCGCCGACTGGACCCATACGAATAAGTTCCTTCCTCGGATGGATCGATTTGAACTTTATCTTGAAAACCGGCGATGGTTCCATCTGCATTGATCACCAGCGCAGTAGCAAACAAGTCGCTGCCGGCGATTCGTTCGGTGCCGAGAACCACGGCGAGCTTCGCTTTCGCAGCAGCTGCCGCGATAACCGACCACGCACGCTCAAGGAAAGCCGCATCGGGAGGCGGCACAACCTTGCCTAATCCCCGGTAGCCTGGAACGAAGCATTCCGGAAAGCAGATGATGGCAGCACCATCGATCGACGCTTTCGCGATGGCGTCTACGGTTAGCATTATCGATTCGGCGGGAGTCGCCGGGTGCCGGATGTTGGCGAGTGCGATTCGATATGGAGTCATTTCATCTACGCCGGAACCTGCATCCCTGGCATAGGCAACGGCTCTTCCTGCTGCACGCCGTCGCGCAATCGCAACACCCCTTGCGCCAGCGCGCTGGTGCGCGGTCCGGGCAGAATCACACCGGTGAGGTTCAACGGATCAGCCAGGGCAATTTCTATTTCCTCGACCTGACCGGTCTTATCCCGTGCGTTACGCCGCAGCTCGCGCAGCAACTCCACGGCTTCCGGGCGCGCGAATTGTTCACCCGAGAATCCGGAAACGAAGCGGCCGCCGCGCACATCGCCGCGCGCTTCCCATTGCCGCAGTACCACCAGCAAACTCCTCCACGGCGGCGCCAGTGTCTCTCGCGCCAGCACATCGCGGAACACGACGCCCCAGCGGTCGAGCAGCATGCGTGCGTAAAATTCGACGTCGCCTCCGGCAGCTCCGGTTTCCAAAATCGCCCACCGTCCCGCTGCATGCCGTGGACGCGCCATCCGTCCGCGTCCCTCGCCGCGCCGCCGCTTAGGATCGATCAGCGCGCGCAGATTCTCAAAACCGTCGGCGGTAACGCGTCCCCCGGCCACCAGTTCCCACAGCCCGTCCTCGACTTCGCTTGCTAAGCGCCCGGTGGCGCGCACCAGGTCGTGAAAGAAGGAAGCCCCGCGTTGTTCGAGCGCTGCGAGAACATCCTTCGCCGCATGCGACCAACTCTGCTCCACCTCATTCGCAGCCGGCAGCAATCGCGCCGCATCCTCGCGGAGAAAAATTCCTAGCGGAGCCACGCGCGTGGGCCGCACCTTGCGGCTCCCTTGCGATTCGAGCGATGGATGCGGAGACAGCCGCCCCCACATGACTTCGCCCGCCAGGCACAGGCGGTCCAGCCACTCCGGATCGTACTTGTGAATGCGCCCCGGTAGTACCGTCGATTCCCACGCGGCTGCGGAAATTTCGTATCCCTGCAGTTGCTTGAGAACCTGGTACAGGCCATCGACGCCATGCAGTTTCGCACCCGGAGTTAGATGCTGCCAGCGGCATAGGAAGCGCATAAAGTCGGCGGACGACACCGGTTCGATTTCGCGCCGCAGGCGTCCCAACGTCTGCCGGTGGATACGCGCCAGAATGCGGCGATGGCAGAATTCGTGATCTGCGCCCGTGAAATTCCCGCGCAGGATCAAGCCTTCGCCTTCAAGTTGGCCCAGCGCAATCTCGACATCACCCAACTGCAAGCTCAAGCGTGCCGACAGACCCGCAGCCGTGAATGGACCAATCGAATCCGCCCATCCGCGCAAGATCGCGAGCGTATCGTCCTTGCGATCCAACCGTTCGGTGGCGACCCAATGTCCGCCGAGTGTCGACGCGCGGCCCGTTCGCGCCAGTTCGTCGTAATAGACGCGCCATTCTTCTTCTGGCGGCAGGATGACCATCGTCAGCAGCACATCGTGCAACTCGTCCGCGTCGCGAACCACGGGCCAGGATTGCTCAGATACTTCCGTTATCGCTGCCGGATCCAGCGCTCCAATGCTAGCGGCGTCCGCAGGAGGAAGACCGCGGCGAAGCTGCACGGCACGCGTGCGGCGCTCCTCGAGTGGCGCGTCATCCAGGAACGCGTACGGATTCGCATTCAAAATCTCATGGCAGAAGGGTGAAGGCTCCGGCGTATCGACTGCAACGGTTTTGAGGGTCCCTTCCTCCATGCGCTCAAGAATCGCGATCAGCCCGTCCAGGTCCATCGCCTCGTGCAAGCAGTTGTCGATCGTTTCGTTGACCAACGGATGGTCCGGAATGCGGATCGCCTCCGTCAGATTCTCGGCGCAAGCCGCCTGATCCGGAAACACTGCCGCTAGTAAATCATCCGCCCGCATGCGCTGAATCGGAGGCGGCACCTTCCGCCCGCCCAGGAAACGCGGCACCGCCAGCGCCCGCGATGCGTTCCATTTCCAGCGTGCCCCGAACATGGGAGCCGCCAACAGCGCGTCGGTCAATACTTTGGTTACTGTACCCGGCCGCAGGTAACTGAAAATTACCTCCAACGGGAACGAGTGCTGATCGCTCAGAGACAGCACCAGTCCGTTATCCGTCGCCGCCGCCTGCAACTCAAAATTGAAAGCTCGGCAGAAACGTTTGCGCAGCGCCAATCCCCAGGCCCGGTTGATACGCGACCCGAACGGAGCATGCACCACCATCTGCATGCCGCCAGCCTCGTCGAAGAACCGTTCTGCCACCACCGTGGTTTCGCTGGGCACCGCACCCAGTGAACGCGCACCCGCGCGAACGTATTCGACGGCCTGCTCTGCACCCAGACGATCCAAGCCGCATTCCGACATCAGCATGTCGAGTGCGTCCGTGCGGTCGTTAACCTCGATGCGCAGTTCCGACACCGCCTGCGACAGTTCGCGCGTGCGTCCGGGCGCTTCACCGCGCCAGAAGGGAATCGACGGTGCGGCTCCGTGGGCGTCCTCTACGCGAACCCGTCCCGTCTCGACACGTTTGATGCGCCACGATGTTGTGCCCAGCAGAAAGATGTCGCCCGCCAGGCTCTCCACTGCGAAATCTTCGTCGATGGTGCCGACGACGGTTCCCTCCGGCTCGGCCACCACCTGATATTGGGCGCTATCCGGGATCGCGCCGCCGTTGGTGATCGCCATCAGCCGCGCCCCGCGCCGTGCACGCAGACGATGATTCACCTGATCGCGGTGCAGGAACGCGCCGCGCCGCCCGCGCGAAGTCGCCATGCCTTCGGAAAGCATCTCGACAATGGCATCGAAGTCGCGGCGCGATAGATCGCGGTAAGGATACGCACTGCGCACGAATGCGAACAATGCGTCTTCATCCCAATCGTCACAAGCCGCCATGGCGACGATTTGCTGCGCCAGAATATCCAGTGGCGCGCGGGGAATTTCCAAACGATCTAGTTCTCCCCGCTTGATCGAGCGAACTACTGCCGCGTTCTCGATCAACTCGTCGCGCGTGGTTGCGAAGATCTTGCCTTTGGGTCTCGCGCCCACCCAATGCCCCGCACGCCCGATACGCTGCAGCGCTACCGCTATCGACCGCGGCGAACCCATCTGGCACACCAGGTCGACCGTTCCGATGTCGATGCCCAATTCGAGAGATGCCGTCGCCACCACCGCGCGCAATTCGCCGCCCTTCAGACGTTGCTCGGCTTCGAGACGCAACCGACGCGACAGGCTGCCATGGTGCGGCAGCACCACGCCCTCGCCCATCCGTTCGCCCAGCGCGTGAGCAATGCGTTCTGCTTGCCGCCGCGTGTTAACGAATACCAGAGTAGTGCGATGCTCCCCGATGAGCGCCGCCGTGCGGTCGTAAATCTCCGACCACATTTCGTTGGAAGCCACTGCGCCCAGTTCATCCCGCGGCACTTCCACCGCAACATCCATATCGCGGCGCCGGCCCACTTGAATGATCTGCGCCCGATTGCTCAAAAAACGCCCGACCTCTTCGATGGGACTCACTGTCGCCGACAACCCGATCTTCTGGACGCGCCCTTGCGCTAGCGCATCCAGTCGCGCCACCGACAGTGCAAGATGCGATCCGCGCTTCGATCCGGCCACTGCGTGAATCTCGTCCACGATCAGTGTGCGCACCGAGCGCAGCATCTCTCGCGACTTGCCCGCCGTCAACAGGATGAATAGAGACTCCGGGGTTGTCACCAATATGTGCGGCGCTTTCCGGGTCATTAGCGCACGTTCAGCCACCGGAGTATCGCCCGTGCGCACCGCGGCGCGAATTTCCGGCAGCGGAGCGCCTGCCGCCCGCGCCAGATCTGCGATCCCAGCCAGCGGGATCTCCAGATTTAAGCGCACGTCGTTGCTCAATGCCTTGAGCGGAGACACATAGAGGATGCGCGTCTCATCCGTCAACTCACCTGCGCTCGCGGCGCGCACCAATTCATCGAGTGCGCTCAAGAACGCAGCCAGTGTCTTGCCCGACCCTGTGGGCGCCGAGATCAGCACATCTTCGCCGGACTGAATCACCGGCCAACCTAAGCGTTGGGGCTCAGTGATGCCCGCGAACTTTTGTGAGAACCATTCCTGGACGAGGGGGTGAAACATGACAAACTCGTGCGGTCATATCCAGGATAGCAGCGTCGATTTTGCGGCTCTGCCCTTTAGCATACCGCCTCCTAAGCCATCTGGAATCGTGCATTTATGGTAATCTTGTGGGGTCGGGGCGTGCCCAGCGCAGCAGGGTGTCGTGCGTGAGGCAAAGGCCGTCGCAGTCTATTTGAAAGCAGTTATCCCGTGAACCAAAAACTATCTCCTCGTCGAAGTGTCTGGTCGATCGGTCTTGCCATCATCGGCTTGTTGCTGGTGACTCTCGCCATGCAGGGTTGCAGCACCACTGAGACCAGTGCCAACGGTGGGAAGAAGGGCAAAAAGGGCAAGGGTGGCGACGCCGGTCCGGTGCCGGTTGAAGTTGCCAAGGTGATCCGCAAGAATGTGCCCATCGACGTCACGGCTGTGGGGAACGTCGAGCCTCTTTCCACCGTCTCTGTGCGGCCCCAGGTGAGCGGACAGATCGAAGAAGTATTCATTCAGGACGGCCAGTACGTCGCGAAAGGCCAAAAGTTATTTCAGATCGACGCGCGTCCCTTTGAGGCTCAAGTGGCACAGTCGGAGGCCACGTTGTCACGCGACCGCGCGCAGCTCAGTCAAGCACAAGCCAATCTGGCGCGTGATGTTGCTAACGAAAAGTACGCGCGTGAAGTAGCCGGGCGCTACGTTCAGTTGTTTGCGGAAGGCGTGGTTTCCCGCGACGACCGTGACCGCCTCGCTTCCAGCGCAGATGCGCTCTCGCAGTTGGTGATCGCCGACAAGGCCGCCATCGAAAGCGTGCAGGCGCAGATCCAGGCGGACACCGCCAATTTGTCACAGATCAAATTGCAATTGAGCTTCACGACCATTTATTCCACGCTCGACGGGCGCGCCGGCAACGTCACGGTGAAAGCCGGCAACATTGTCACCGCTAACCAGACCGAAGTATTGTCCATTGCCCAGGTGCAACCCATCTATGTGACATTCTCTGTTCCCGAAAACCGCTTGAGCGAAATTCAGCGCTTCATGGCCGGTACGCGGCTGCCGGTGGAAGCAGCCGGGCAGGACGATCTGAAATCCCCGGAGCGCGGAGTATTGACCTTCATCGATAACAATGTGGACAGCACTACCGGCACCATCAAGCTGAAGGGCACTTTTGAGAACGCCAACCGTAAGTTGTGGCCCGGCGAATACGCGAACGTGACGCTCAGCCTATCCACGCAGAGTAACGCGCTGGTAATTCCCAACCAGGCCATGCAAACCGGCCAGGACGGAACGTACGTTTATGTGGTCGACGCCGACCACAAAGCCGACGTGCGGCCGATCACCGTCGGGCTGCGCGGCGAGACCGACCTGGTGGTCGACAAGGGTCTCTCCGAAGGCGAGTTGGTGGTCACGCAAGGCCAGTTGCGCTTGGCGCCGGGCATGCGCGTCAGCGTCCCGGGAGAAGGCGGCCGCGCGAGTAAGACCGGCAGTTAGCAGATCGCTATTCGATCACGACAACGCGATCGAACACCACATCCAACGTTGTTCCCTGATGTAGATCCACTTCGTTGCCGCGCGTGAGCAACACCTTTGCGAGTCCCACCGCGGCGCCCACACCTCCGCCAATTCCGGCGCCTTTGAAGCTTCGATCCGCCAGAGCACCAATCGCTGCGCCGCTACCCGCGAAAATCGCTACCTGTTCTGCGTCTTTGCCGCGCGAGGGCGCCTGTTTTATCTGACTCTCGGTGTCGTCCACTTTTTGGCCGGTCTCGCCCGAATCGATCGCACTCAGGCGCGGCGAAATTTTCACCATCTTGCCGCCTGCGAAGGTCATGGTTTCGAGTCGAATGCCGAGCTCCGCACGTCCCTTCACTCGGCCGCTGCGCTTTGCGTGCGAGACCGAGCCTTGCACGTACGTACCTGGCGGAATCATAATCGCGTTATCGATCGCCACCGGCGTGACCGTTTGCAGATACACTTGCGTGCCTTCAGCGGCGGTGCGCGTGCTGATGGAGTTAAGCATGCGCAAAAGAACGTGCGTGCCGCGCGGAATCTCGGCGGCTCCCGCGTTCAAACTAAATACGACCAACGCGGCGGCGAGTTTCATACTGCCACGCTAGCATGAAGCCCAGTCGGGATTGAGCGTCAGTTCAAATCAGCCCGCCGCGGCGAGCCGCTTCAAGTCGAGCGTCTCGTCGGCGGCCTGTTCAGGCGTAAGCCGAGTCCCCGCCGCTAACATTTTGCGCGCAGTGACGTGATCGCCGGGGCGATTCACAGAATCCACTGCCAGCAGGCGTCCTTGCTTGAAGTAAAACACCGAAAACTTGCGCGCTTCGATGCTGCCGCGCAGCACGGATTGATCGTGTGTTCCCGACAAACCCGCCATCTGGAAGCGGACCTCGAACTGATCCGTCCAGAACCAAGGGACATCGCGATAGGGTTCAGGGTGGCCCATAATAACTCGCGCCACACACCTGGCCTGATCGACAGCGTTCTGCACGGACTCGAGCCGCGCGCGGCCCCCGGCGAAAACATTGGGATGATCCGCGCAATCGCCGATCGCAAAGATCGCAGGATCGGTGGTGCGCATGAATTCGTCCACCATGATGCCGTCATTCACTTCCAGGCCCGCCGCACGCGCCAGCTCGACGTTGGGGATCACGCCGATGCCTGCCACCACCAAATCGGCTGCAACGCTTCGACCATTTTCAAGCACCACAGCATCGGGCCGCACCTCGACCGCCACGGCGTTTAGCAGAACTTCAGCGCCTTGCGACTGGTGCAGTTCCAGAAAAAAGTTCGACAGCACGGGAGAAACTGCCCGCGCCATCAAACGCGGGGCTGCCTCGATCACGGTCACTGTTTTCCCCGCCGTGCGCGCCGCCGCCGCGACTTCGAGTCCGATGAAACCGCCGCCAATCACGGCGACTCCATGCCTCGCTTCGGCGATGCGCTGCTTCAGTGTCACGGCTTCATCGAGCGACCGCAGATACAGAACGTTCTCCGCTCCCGGCGCCGGCAACATCCGGTTGCGTGCGCCGACGGCGAGTATCAGGTGCGCGTAAGGAACCGTTCCGCCTCCGGCGAGATGCACCAGCTTAGCGCCGGCGTTGATTTCCGTGACGCTCTGACCAAGGATCAGATCGATACTCTGCTTCTCGAAGTACGCCAGGGTGCGCAAGAACACACGATCGATTTCCTGCTTGCCAGTGAGAAATTCCTTGGATAGCGGAGGCCGCTGGTAAGGCGCATGCCGCTCCTCGCAGATCAGCGTGACCGTACCTTCGTAACCCTGCGTGCGCAGCACCGCGGCGGCTTCGAGCCCGGCTTGCCCGCCACCGACGACCACCACGCCGGGTTGCATACTCGCCTAGTACTGCCGGTCCGGCATGCGCACAATCAGCCCCTCGAACTGGGGCTTCATGCGAATCTGGCAGCTCAGTCGGCTGTTGGACATGCGCTCCGCCGCGGTCGCGCCCAGCATCTCTTCCTGCTCTTCGTCGATAGGATCGAGCAGCGGGAGAAAGGCCGGGTCCACATACACGTGGCAGGTGGCGCACAGGCACGCGCCGCCGCATTCGCCGACGATGCCCTCGATGCCGTTCTTTACGGCGTTTTCCATAACACTGGTGCCGAGCGGCACGTCGATCGTAGTGGTCTCGCCGGTATGCGAGATATAAGTTACGTTAGGCATTTTCAGAGCTCAAGTCCGGAAGCGCTCGTCGATCTCCACTTGATAGCCGGCCACCAGGCGATTGGTTTCATTCGCCATGCCCACCACCGCCATCACCTCGGCAAACTGCGCGTCCGACATGCCGGCCTTGCGCGCCGCCACGGTGTGCGAAGCGATGCAATAGCCGCAACCGTTGCTGGTCGAGACCGCTAGATAAATCATTTCCTTCGTCAGCGGATCGAGCACACCCGGCGCCATGATCTGCTTGACCGATTCCCAAGTGCGCCGCAGCGTCGCCGGATCATGCGCCAGCGCTTTCCAGAAATTGTTGATGTAATCCGTCTGCCGCGTGGTCATGATGTCGTCGTAG
>Ga0105238_10004792_pt1 | contig 13382 bp, 9 predicted proteins | sample KBSC34metaG_FD_81526 | JGI IMG/M metagenome (GOLD analysis project Ga0105238, IMG submission 81526) | Corn rhizosphere microbial communities from Kellogg Biological Station, Michigan, USA - KBS C3-4 metaG | ecosystem: Host-associated > Plants > Roots > Rhizosphere > Soil | place: Michigan, USA... | reverse complement strand
TGGCGAAGACCAGGCCAGAACGTCGCCTATGGCACAAGCTACACGTTTGATTTAACGGTGCGCGAGCTGGCCCAGCTCAACGCAACGCAGTACCGACAGGGAACCGAACACGTTCTTCAGTTCCTGAACTTGAAGGATAAAGCCCCAACGGCATCCGACTCGGCCTATACAGGACCTGGCGCGCCATCTGCGCCTATTGGCGGCGACGGCAACTCCAAGCCGAATTTCTACAGCGCAGGGCCTTTTACGGCGGAAGTCACACACCTTGAAGCGACCAATCCCGCCCGCGCCCGAAATCAGGTTATCACTGTCACCGTGAATTTCACCAACGTCTCCGATAAGCCGATCATTCTGGGATACACAGCCAGAACGAGCGACATCATCGACAACCTGGGCAATCACTATGCCTGGGGAACCGCCGGCAGCTCAGACCGGAGCGCATCCGGGATCGGAACGGTTGCTTCAACCAGCGCAGGCGCCGATTTTGCTCTGGCTCCGGGAGAATCACGCAATGCAAAGTTGACTTTGTTTCGCAGATTGGGAGGCGGCAGCGAGATCGGGACATCATTCGACTACGGTCTCGCAGTAGAAATGCTCGAGATACTTCCAAGCGGACAGGTTCATTCGAAGAGGCAATATAATTTGAACTTCACAAACCTGAGTTCGGCAACCGGACGATAAAATCGCAGTGTAGAAGGAATAGGCAGATAGAATAGAGGACATGAAGGCTCTGGGAATATTCCCAGGGCCTTCATGTGTTTAGAATTCCAACAATTAATTATCGAGTATATCCAGATGTTTTAGTGCTGTTCACTTCGAACTTTGATGGAGGATTAAAATAATCGTCCGTATTATTCCACACATTTTCCTATTTCTACAATAAAAATATTTTATTTCCCCAATACCTTTATTATATTTACAATTTATAGTAAAATATTGGCGGAGAACACAACGATGTCTGGTGTTGCCGTACGCCGCCGATCACGAGAACAAATAGAAGCGCTAGCACTCAAGGATTTCGATCGTTACCGTGGAAAGGTTATCCTTATCCACTATGCGATCGATCAAAGACGATTCGGTCCGGTGCAGCTCAGCTTTCATCCACCACTCCTTGCGCGCATTGCGGACAAGAAGACCATTGAGTGGAATGAAGATCATGGATGCTGCGATGTCTCCTATGACATCATGCCTCTGGATCTCCAGCACGACGACCTTTGCGGCGTCGAATGGCTCACCGTCAACGGCCCGGGGCGATCTGAAAATCCCATGATGGACGAATACTGGCATAATCACTGGACCCTCGCAAAGCGAGCCTTCGGCTTCTTCGGTCCATGGGTCGTGCTGCCCCGCCGGGAATCGGTAATCGCCTAGCTTCCAGCATCGGGCTCAATCCAGACGTACGGCAACGGCCGGGATTTCAGCCATGACCTTTGAGCGTTATCGTCGCACATCTCACACGCACTTCTCTCCCGCTCCCAATTCCATCAGTCTCTCCGAGCGATCTTCCAGCCGGCTAATGTCCCAGTACCACAACAGTAATATTATCGTGCCCGCCGTGCACCTTCGCAAAGTTGACCAGATGCTTGGCAGTAGTAAGCGGATCGCCGGCGCGAGTCTGCCGCACGACCTGAGCGACTTCCTCCGGGGTATCGGCATAATTCCAAAAGCCGTCTGAGCAGAGAATGAGGCGCGTTCCCGGCGACATCTTGAAAGTGGTGACAGACGGATTGGCCTGCGGCGCTTCATCAGCCACTTCACCGCCCAGGCAGCTGAACAGCGCGTGAAGATTTGGAGATACGAGGGCCTCTTCCTGTGTCATCCGGCCGGCGTCCATCATCGCATTTACCCATGAATGGTCGCGTGTCAGCAGTCCCGCCTCGGTATCGGTAACCCAATAGGCCCGGCTGTCGCCGAGCCACGCGATCGTCGCCTTGCCTTCTTCAACAACTGCGGCGATCACCGTGGTAGCCGGCGGATCTTCTTCACTGTCCGCCCTGTAGGGTATGGCGAAAACGGCTTTGTTGGCCTGCTGGATGGCCGTCTTCAATACCGTGGATACATTGGCCGCCGGATTGCGTGTCAGCGCCTGATTGAGGGAAGTCATAACTGCCTTGGCAGCGACCTCCGACGCCGACCCGCCCGAATCGGAACTGGATACGCCGTCGCAGACTACCCCAAGATAGATCGGAGGAACATCGACGATCGAAAGCATGATCTCGATCGTCGACAGTTCAAACGCATCCTGGTTGTCATCGTGCTCAATCCCGCGATCCGTCACACCGGCAAAACAGGGATCGGCCGTAACCTCAATATGATCCCTTGGAGACACTGGGCGCCTCTGGGCTTCCGGCGAGGGATCCGTATCTCCCTTAGGCAGCGGATCGCTGTCGGCAACGAGAGGAACAGGTATGTTTTCGTTTTCCAATATCGACGGCATAATAGTACTTCCCGAAGAATTAGCCGGATGGCGCAGTTGTGCAACGGCGCCGCCCGGAGGCATTTTATTGCAGGCGCAAATTTCGTATGACATGCGACATCTCGCAGGTCGCCTGGTTAATCATACGACAAGAATCGCCTCTTCGGCAAATAGTAATCCGCTTTTTTTCAATCGTTTACGGTGGCAGCCCGTTTAAACCGAACTGGAAGCTTGTCTGAGAAATCTAAGCTCTGCTGTGTGTGCCGACAAAAGTGGGAATGAATGGTCTACGAGGTAATTGCTTAATGCTTCCATTCCAACTGCCAGCCAGACGATCGTGCCGGGAAACACGCGCCTGCCGGACATATGCAGTCTGTGTAGTGTTCCTGGCAGGCGCAATGCTGTCTGTAGCGATAAGGCCGTCAGCCGCGCAGGATGCCTCGGTGCCACAATACACCGTGCCGCTCGGGATTTCCCTGGATGAATATCCATATCCCTACCCAGTCCACTTCCTGCCGCTGGAGATACAGGGAAATGCCGTTCGAATGGCATACATGGATGTCCCGCCGGCAAGCGCCGCGATCTCCAACGGCAAGACTGTCGTACTGTTCCACGGCAAGAACTTTTACGGCAATTCCTGGAACAACACCATCAAAACTCTGACAGGCGCAGGTTATCGCGTCGTCGTGCCGGATCAGATCGGTTTTGGGAAATCTTCAAAGCCGGAGATCGACTATAGCTTCGACCAGCTTGCCGCAAACACCGCAAAATTGCTGAATACTCTGGGGATCAAAGAAGCTGCCGTTGCCGGCCACTCGACCGGAGGAATGCTCGCCGTGCGATTTACCCGCACATATCCGGAGCGTGTCACAAAGCTCGTGCTTGAGGATCCTATCGGCCTGGAAGACTACCGGCTGAAGGTTCCGCCACAATCGACGGAGACATTGTTTAAGGCGGAGATGGAGCAGACGCCGGATAAGCTGCGCGCGTTCTACATGCGCTACTTTGCGCACCCTGCGCCTGCACTCTACGAGCCGTCCGTGGAGATCGCGTCGCGTGTTCTGCTCAGCGGAGAGTATTCGCGCTGGGCGAAGGCTTCCGCGTTGACGTACCAGATGATCTACCGCCAGCCGGTAAGGTACGAGTACAGTCTGCTCAAGCCGCCCACGTTGCTGGTTGTGGGAGACCAGGACCGAACCGCCGTCATGCGCGACTATGCGCCGCCGGACGTCGCCAAGACAATGGGAAACATCCCGGAACTGGCTCGCGCAGCAGGCAAAGAGATCCCAAACTGTAAAGTGGTGATCGTCCCGGACTGCGGCCATGTGCCGCACCTCGAACAGCCTGCGCGGTTTCACCAGGAACTGCTGGAATTTTTGAAATGAATAAAGATCCCGGCAATTCGCCGGGATCTTTATTCATTGGCTTCTCTGGAAACGGAGCGTTTCTAAACCAGAACGGCTTCCGATTCGAGGACATGACCTTCCTCGTCCACCTGGAACAGTGTGAACTCGGGATATTCGCCAGGAGCGCGGCTGTCGTCGAAGCCGGCGACGCTCAGATATCCGCCGAAAACGGCTCCGGTATCCAGGCCCACCTTGTTCTTCATGATGAGCGGAATGGCTTCTTGCTGCACGGTGTGGCCGAACACGACGATCTTGCCGAAGTCGGCGTCGCTTTCGATAAAGGCGTCACGGATCCACAGACGAGGATCGAGGCCTTCCGACACGCCGGATTCGGTATCCGGAGGCACGATACCGGCATGCACGAAGTGGAAGTGCTCGGTCGTGTACTCAAGATGTGTACGGCTGATGAAATCCAGGTCTTCGTCAGGCACCCATGCGCCCCACGCCGGCGTCCACAGCCCTTCATACGACCGAAGCGTGTCTGTGCCGCCGTTGGCCAGCCAGTTGATCGCCGCTTCGATATTCGTGTAGGACGATAACAGCAGGTCTTCGTGATTGCCGCGCAGAAAAACCACATTAGGGTGGTCGGTCTCGAACGCGCGCAGGATTTCAAAAACCCTGCGGCTGTCTTCGCCTCGGTCGATATAGTCGCCGAGACAAACGACTGTGTCGTCCGATTTGAGCAGGGATGCCTTCAGATGAGTCAACGCAGCCTCAAGCATCGTCGCCTGCCCGTGAATATCTCCGATCGCGTAAATCAAATTCGTCAGTTCCTCAATAAAACGTCTTTAATACAGAGTACCATAACCTTTACCCAGTATTCATAATACAAGACAATTCTAGGCACAGAATTCTCTCAAAACGTGCCGCACATTGTATCAATAATACCATGACAACAAAAGACACACTCGGCGATCGCATAAAAAACGACTACGAAAATCGAACTCGCTACATGCTTCCGCGCCGCACCTATACGATTATCCGCGTCGATGGGAAGAGCTTCCATACATACACAAGAAATTGTACCCGGCCTTACGATATAAATCTCATGGCCGACATGGACGCCACTGCTGCCGGACTCTGCGCCGAGTTGGGCGGGGCGCTTATCGCATTCGTACAGTCAGATGAGATCAGCGTGCTGCTGACCGACTTTGAAAACGAGCAGACGGAAGCCTGGTTCGACGGCAACCTGCAAAAGATGGCATCGATCAGTTCATCCGTTGCCACAGCATACTTCAATGAGGCGCGCCGATCTCGCGGACACGAGGGCATGGCATTCTTTGACAGCCGAGTCTTTACCGTACCGGATCCCATAGAGGTCGAGAACTACTTCATCTGGCGGCAGCAGGATGCCAGCCGCAATTCGATCTCTATGACGGCACAGGCTCATTTCCCGCACGAACGGCTGCAGGGGATCGGCACAAACCAGCTGCAGGAAATGCTCTTTACGGAAGCCGGCGTAAACTGGAACGATCAGCCCGCAGGCTTTAAGCGCGGGCGCTGCGTGGTGCGCGCTGCGGTGTCTCAAGACAAGGTGTTCTTCGACAAACGAACCGGGCATGAAGAGATCGCGCGCGGTATCGTGCGGCATGAGTGGCAGGTCGTCGCACCGCCGATATTCACCCAGGATCGGGAATGGCTGCGGTCGCGCATTCCGCGGATCGCTCACCAGTGAGCTTATAGTGGGGATAAAGTGAGATGGGCGCAGGCCCCTACCTCACCGGCCAAGCAAAATCCCCACGGTCTCATCGTCGGGCGCGCGGCGGCGAACGACGATGTGCTGGGTATCGGGCCAGTTGAAGGTTTCTCCGCTATCATCGTTCGTCCATGGATGATTGTCTGCCGGACTTGCCCCGACTTTGACACTTGCCCAACGGATTCCGCGGGCAAAAGAATGTGTGTCGAAGGCCTGGGTCTTTTGCGCGATGGATGTCAGCCTCTTGAGGACGTTTCCCCCGCCGCGGGCGCTCCATCCAAACTTTGTCGGCTGCCCCGCCCTGCCCAGAGGCGCTCGGCCCGTCGTTGGATATCGGGATATATCCAGCACGAGAGTGCGTGTAATAGGGTTGCCGTCCACATCCAAGCCTATCGCCGCAACGGCGATGTGGTCGTCGGACGGAATGTAGAACTTCAGGCGCACATCCTGGTCAGACCTGAATCGCTTTCCCGGATCGCCAATATAGCCGAAGCCCTCCGCAGCGATGAAAAGGGACCAGTTGTCATGTGCCGGGCTGTACTGGAAGCCCGCGTCTACCGCGCCTCCATGCGTCCCCTCGCCTCCCATGTAGACGAAAGGCGTGTCCTCTTGGCTGGACTTATCGACCTGGATGTCGGGCGGCATGAGCGTGCAGCTGGATAGATGCACAGTCGCTTCTTCGTAGGCATAACCTGGCTTGGCGTAGACGCCATGATATGGGCCTGTCTTCTTGTCCTTGCTGATGCCATACAGGGTGTCGTCCTGCGCAGGCTGGCTGCGGCGGAAGAGAGCAGGAGCGGCAAAGACCTGCCCATCGTCACTACGAAGCAGATTCGCCTCCATCGAAGTGGGTGTCTGAAGCTCACTCGCCAGATCCGGCTTGCTGGCATAGACGATGCCGTCGCCATCTAGCAGTACGACGTTCTTCCGGTCTTCGGCGGTCAGCCCTGTCAGCCCACCTCCCGCCGCAGTTCCGAACTCGTCCGCCTTCGGGGCGCGGGGAGAGTATGGAACGGCAGGACGTATCGTGATCGAATGCGCATGCGGGACTGAGGCGGCTGCAGAGAACATGCTGAGCAGTATGACCGCGCCGGTCCAGGCCAGGCGATTAGCCGAGAGCCGTGTCATGGCGTATCCCCGGTGCTGCTGACTTCGAAGCCCAGCGCCGAAGTGTAAAACTTATTGATACCATCGTTCACCGTGAGGATTTTACGTCCCCGAGCAGCCTTCCAGGAATCCAGCGTGCCGCTTTCGGGAAACCCCGCCAGCAACTGCTGAGCGGCATCTTCCGACGAAAATAGAATGGCTTTGATACGCTCACTGCCTTCCTTGTCCGTGGTGAATGCCTTGCCGGCTTGTGAGGGCAGGCTCACGATCGCTCCGGCCTTAACCTCTCCATCGGCAGCATTATGTCCGGCCGGATAGATCAGGTTCAATGCGCCGTCCGTATCCAACTCCATCACAACCAGATATCCGTCCACGGCCGGCAGCGCTTGAAACTTGAACTTCTCACCGATTTTTACAGTCGAGCGATTCGGCGACAAAAGCAGCTGGACCTTCGCCGGATCGCGGTTATCCGCGCTGAAGGCATCCCAAACGGTCTTCGCCCCACTTCGAACAGGCGGCATTGGAGCAGGCACAGGAGTGGGAGGCGTTGGCGCCGGAACCGGATTGGGCGGCAGCGGAGCAGGCGGCTCAGGAACCGGATCAGGCACAGGTGGCGGAATAGGAGCGGGAACAGGCGCTGGGGTCGGAACCGGCTCCGGCGCGGGAACCGGGGCTGGAGCCGGTGGCGCGCCAAGGCCGTCGAAGACATGCACTCCGGCGTATCCCTGCGATAAGACGGGCGTCTGGATGCCGTCGGTATTGCCCATAACGCTGCCGGTCACATCGGACTGGACAGCGGACCAGAGAGCTGGCCCCTGCCCAAGCTGCGAAACCAGATAGTGCGTGAAGATGCCGGATTCATGGCCGTCGATCTCATCCTCATAGGCCTGTTGATAGGGATTGGCGGCAGCGAAATAGCATACATCGCCACTGCCACCGGACGACGCCGACACTGGCACATCATTATTGTTCACATCATCCGTCAGGACAAGCTTCTTGGGCAATGCGAAGAAGTTGACGTAACGCGACTTCAGGTGTGGCCGCAAACCTTTATGGGTGCTGTACGAATGAGCCATCGCTCCTGAGAAGCACGAATCCAGCAGAACAGTGCGCCCGCGCGCCGGGACAGCGGCGACAGCTTTATACAATTCCTGGGTCGTAATGAAATTGCTCTTTTCCACCGGTGAAGCGTCCGACGCCAGGATCGCTCCGCCGCCATCGGCAGTCTTTGTGCCATGTCCGGCAAAGTAAAAGACAAAACGTTCATTGGCCGCGTTCTGTGCCTGCATGGCCTTCAACGTGTCCAGAATGCCCTGCTTGGTGGCGGTCTCGTCCTTGAGTGATGTCACCATGAAGCCGGCCTGGGTGAGCTTGCCGGCAATGGCCTGAGCGTCGTTATCCGGCCCTTCCAGCTGATCGGCATCGGACAGCGCCGGGTAATGGCAAACGCCAACCACGATGGCATGATCGGCCCATGCCGGTCCGGCCGCCACGGCAGCAATCGCCGCGAGCGTGCCGCCAAGAAACCTTGTTGAGAACTTATTCATGGATGCGTTTCGCATGTTGTTTCAATATCCTAATGGGCGGACTGATCGACGGCAGGTTCAAGCAAGATGTCCTTGAGCCCCGGAAATGCTTCTACCCCTCCGACACTGCGAGCGCGCGGCCCTCCAGGCTTCTGCCCCCATGCCTCCGTGGCGCTCTTCTTCACATAATCCTCGGATAACCACATACAGCCTTTATCGCCCCAATCCTCGCCCCAGGAATTGACGATGCGAAATGCATGTTTGGCATCGTCATAGCCGATAATGCAGATGGCATGTCCCCCTTCCGGGGAAGCGTCGGCGGAAGGCGAGTAGACGTAGCCGGGATCATGAGGCGCCCGGTTGATATCGTCAAACATCTTCATGCCCACAACAAACGGCGTTTTGGTCTCCCAGAGCCACGTCTTAAGCTTCTCCGGATCGGCAGGTTCCCCTCCTTTGACCAGACAGATCGTCTGTCGCGCCTTGAACCTGGCAGCGCGCGTCTTGGCCGCATCATCCGGCAGACGCGTCACCTCCGTCTCACTCCACGGCATCTCCTGAAGTGTAGCGCAGCCCTGCTTGGACAGCACGTCGAATGCATCGTAGATATGCATTCCCCGATCGGGGTCGCCATGATTGAATTGGTCCCAGATGAACGATGGGCTGAACTGGAACTTCTTGTCGGAAATCTGCGCCGGCGTTAGCTTCATGGTCCTGGCAACGCCATAAGAATAGCAGTAGTACGCCGTGGACCAGCCCACGCAAGCGCCGGTCTGGCCCTGATTGCCCACCGGCGGAAGGTAGTCTTCGAGCACGAAATGCGAAGGGCGTTCACTGACGGCACGCGACACACGCAGGTGCGGATAGCGCGCAAACGCATCGGCGTCTGCAAAAACCAACCCTGTACCATGGCTCTGGGCCTGGGCAGTATGACAGAAAGCTAACATTACGCACGCACCGCCGAGCACAATCATCTGGGAGCGAATGAGTTTCATATGAGTCATAATCTCTAATAGGCGTCAGTCATTGTATCGCAGGCTCCCCTCCCCGCCCACCAGTGGGTCTTGAAGGGGAGAGGGGCAAGAGAAGAACTAGCTTACGATTGCCTTTCCGATTTCTTACCCCCTCTCCTCCGGGAAGGGCTGGGGAGGGGAGACTGCGAATGTCAGAAACGTTCATAATCTTGGCCGTTTATTAGTGAACCCCCAGTGGGAAATCCTGGCCGGACGCGTATGATGTGGGATACTGGGCCTCCACGCCGTACTTCTTGGTCAGCGCAGGCACCTCGTCGTTCAAGTAGGTATTGAGCTTATTGACGGTGACTTTGCCGTCCGGCGGGCGATCCGCCTCCCCGTTTAAGCCAAGCAACAGGGCATATGTGAAGATGCTGTGCTTGAGCGGCTCCAGAGTCTGCGCTGACTGCCCCTTCAGGGCCGCGGACAAGACCACCGTCCCCGTGCTGTGCGCAAGCTGAGCGATGGCATCTTCTTCGGCCAATCCCTTACTGAAGGCTTCAACCGCCCCTCCAGATTCACAGGCATCCAGCACGATCAATTTCTTCAGGGCCGGCACCGCGACACTCAGTTCCTTGAGATGTCCTGCCGACAGGCCCTTGTCGGCAATGCCGTCAGCACCGCTCAAGCGCAGCACATCCTGGCAAACCAGATAAAAGCCGTCCGACGCGCCTCCCTCGGTCAGCTGATAGCCATGGCCGGAGTAATAAAAGATAAAGGCATCGGTTGCCTTTGCCTGTGTCTTGATCTGGGCAAAAGCGGCCTCCAGGCCTGCTTTCGTAACCTGATCGTCGGTGAGAACGACCTTGTGGATAGCATGGAAGATCGATCCGCCGCGCTGGGCGACATCGTCCGTGAAGGCAGTCGCATCGTCCTTGCAGTATGGCAGCGCAAATGCGGGGTTCTTGTAGTTTTCGATGCCCACCGCCAGAACCCACAGGTCCGACATGGCCGGCGCAGCCTTCAGTTCAATGGCAATCTCGGCGGGAGCGCTGTCAGTGCGCTCATCGTTGGCCGCCAAGGCCTTGAGAACATTTTTACCCGGCGCGAGTATCAATGTGAACGTCCGCGTCAACGATTTTGCCTCGGCGACTTCAATCAGCTTCTTCTGCTCTCCGCCAACAAGAGAGCCATTCTGAAACAGTCGGACATCTCCAACTCCCCCGCCCTGGTCAGTCGCCTCAACCGTGACTGTGACACTATCCCCTTGGATGGCAGCGCCCGGCGCAGGACTGACGATGCGGACGGAAGGTGGCTGCTTGAAGCCCTGAGCGACATTAACAGGCGGGGCAGGCAATGGAGAGCTCTTCAGGACACGAGCAATCAGATGCGGGGTAAAGAACTCTGTGAAGAAACTTTCTAGTGGAGCGGGCCGATTATTCTGAACCCAGTGCAGAGCCTTCAAGCCGTCGCCCACCCCGTCGAAATGACCGTCGGGGGCAACGGCTGCCCACCCTTGCGCCTGGGGCACAAGCAGTGCGAGAAGAGTGGCGTTATCGGTATCCCAGAAGCGAATGCTTTTGTCGCCGCTGCTGATTAAATGCCCGCCGGAAAACCCTACGCCTGAGATCGTGCCCGTATGCCCGATGAACGTCTTTTTGACGCTGCCCGCAGCGCAGTCCCATGTCACCACGTCATTCGGCATATCCTTGCGTCCAACAGCCAGCATAGCCCCGTCAGGACTGAACGCCAGGTCTTCCGCAAACTTCGTCTCGGGCAGTAAATGCAGTTCCTTCTGCGAGCGGACATCCCAAATCCGAGCGCCAGACACCGATCCGGTCGCGGCCAGAGAACCATCGGGACTGAGAACGACGCTCTGCGCGCCTTGATGGTGTCCCCAGGAATCCGGTCCCAGGATCAGCCTGCCTGATGCCGCGCCTGTTCCGGTGTCAAATAGAAAAACGCCTTCGTTCCCATCTGCAGCCGCCACCGTCCGGCCGTCCCGGCTAAAGGTCAGGTCTGCCAGGATCTTTGGGCCAGTCAGCGTCCTCCGGATCGTGCCCGCCGCCGTGTCCACCAGGGCGACACTCGTGCCCGTATCTGCCGCCAAAAGCGTCCCATCGGCGTTAAGCGCCAGCGGTGAGTGAACTCCCGTTACGGTCCGCCGTTTCTGCCCGGTCGCTACGTCCCACAGGGTCACGCTCGTTTCAGCCGAAACGGCAAGCGTAAGGCCGTCACCACTGAGGGCCACGTTATGAGTCCCTTCTCGCGGTGGAGATTTCACCGTTACGCCCGTTTCGCGCCCCGTGGTCAAATCCCAGAAATGAACAGAGCCATCCGGCACAAGCGCCGCCAGACGATTTCCATCGGCGCTGAGGCGAAACGAAGGACTGCCTGCATCTGCCACGGACAATATTCGCCCGACGGTCCCACCTTGTGAAGTCCACAATCGAATATCGGCATCATTGCCGCCGGAGATGAGGGTGAGTCCATCCGGGCTGAACGCCACCGCAGCCACTCCCGCATTGTGTCCAGTCAGTGTCTGCACGAGCCGCCCTGTTTTCACGTCCCAGACACGCAGGGCGCCGTCGCCTGCCCCGCCCGCAATTCGCGCTCCGTCCGGACTGTAGGCAAGGCTCAACAGGTTTCTGTCGACAATCCGCCCTGCCGGAGGAGTAACGAAGCCGCCTTCCACGGAAATGGTTTGTGCAACCTGTCCCGTAGCTTCATCGAAAACCTTGATGCCGTTGTTAGCATCGGTGGCGGCGATGTGCGCGCCGTCGGGACTGAGAGCCCAGACGTTAGCCTGATTGATGCCTGTGAGGGGATGCGCCTGACCTGATGCCGTATCCCACACGGCCAGTGCCGGCCAATTGGCAGCCACTGCCGTGGGAGGGTCGTTCTCGCTCACGATTCCCTTGCCATCCGGCGTAAACGCGACGTGGGCGATGTAATGGTGTCGCGTGGACAGCGTTTGTAGCGCCTGGCCCGTCTGCGCATCCCACAGCCGCATCGTGTGATCGGTAGCACAGGTCGCGATGTGCCGTCCGTCCGGGCTGAACGCCACTGACCACACTGCATCAGTGTGTCCTATCAGCGTCTGCCGCACCTGCCCAGTCGCCACATCCCAGAGGATAACTGTTTTATCGTTGCTTGCCCCGGCGGCTGTACGACCATCCGGACTGAATGCCACGGAGCGGACTTCGGCGCTATGCCCCAGCAATGTTCGCAGTTCAAGGCCTGTCGCCACGTCCCACAGCTTGACGGTATGGTCGTAACTCCCCGACGCCACCAGCCGTCCATCCGGGCTAAACGCAACTGAATCGACCGCCGTGGCATGTCCCGATTGGATCACAAGCCGCGGCGCTTCCTGCCCATGCGCGGCAGGCGAGAATCCCGTGCATAGCAGGACGCCGATAGCGGCAACCGGCACAAAATAACGTATCACAGTCGAACGATGGCAGGATAGAGAGGACATATAGTCAACCTCAATGAACATCCGGCCCCGCCGCAGTTGACAACTTGCCGCTCGCCGTCTCAACGTTCGAATAGATTGATAGAATCATACCATGTCTCGACGAGACAAGCTTTAAAATGCCGAAAAGGGGCTGCGCCCCTTAGCCACGGCCGCCTGCGATTCTATTCACGATCTCAACCGCTCTGCGCCGTGATTCGAGGATGATATTGGCACGGGAAAGTGAACCGGCGACGTAGATGCCCTCGACGGGCGTTTCCGCTGTTTCCTCATCGTAGACGGGAAGGCCATCTGGAGTGAGCGGCACGCCGAGGTGGCTGAACAGGTTGGAGTCGGCCTGCTGCCCGATCAGGGCAAACACAAAGTCATTGGGTAAAGACCATGGCTCACCCACAAAGCGTGGACCATGATCATCATATTCGAGCACGTCAAGGAGAACATGATCCGTAAAGACCTCTTTGATCCCGGTGTTCGTCACGAGGGTCAACCGTCCCTCATCGGCCATGATCTTGAGATCGCGCACAATGAAGGGGCGGAGATGGCTCTGGAAATCTACAGGCGGCCTGCGCATTGCAATGGTAACTCGCGCACCCGCCTCTGACAGGGTCATCGCTGCGGTCGCCGCGGAGTTGCCGCCGCCGGTAACGAGAACGTCGCGGCCAAAGAACGGCGTCGGGTCGTCGAGGCGATGCAGCACTTTGGGAAGATCATCGCCCGGTACGCCCAAACGGCGAGGGTTCTGGAATGTACCCGTGCAAACCAGCAGGTGGCGGCAGTACCGGACATGCCGTTCTCCATCACGG
>Ga0105238_10004790_pt1 | contig 13388 bp, 13 predicted proteins | sample KBSC34metaG_FD_81526 | JGI IMG/M metagenome (GOLD analysis project Ga0105238, IMG submission 81526) | Corn rhizosphere microbial communities from Kellogg Biological Station, Michigan, USA - KBS C3-4 metaG | ecosystem: Host-associated > Plants > Roots > Rhizosphere > Soil | place: Michigan, USA... | reverse complement strand
CTGGCGCCGGTGGCGAAAGTGCTGCACGAGAAGTTCGGCATCGAGAAAGGCTCGATGACGACCATTCACAGCTACACCAACGACCAGCCGGTGCTCGATTTCCCGCACAAGGATCTGCGCCGCGCACGAGCTGCCGCGATCAACATGATTCCCACCAGCACCGGCGCCGCGAAGGCCATCGGTCTGGTGATGCCGGATTTGAAAGGCAAGCTCGATGGCTACGCCATGCGCGTGCCAACGCCCAACGTTTCGGTAGTGGATCTGGTAGTAGTGACGGCTAAGCCGACGACCACCGAAGAAGTAAACGCGGCGTTGAAGGCAGCCGCCAATGGCGCGCTCAAAGGGATTCTGGCGTATACCGAAGATCCCGTGGTCTCAACCGATATGCTGCACAATCCGAACAGCTCGATCGTCGATTCGGAGTTAACCAAGGTGATGGGCGGGAACTTGGTGAAGGTCGTGGCCTGGTACGACAACGAATGGGGCTACTCGATGCGCGTGGTGGATTTGATCGAGTTCCTGGCCAAAAAGGGCCTATAGTCCGCAAGCAGATCATTCGAGGGCGGCGATTACTGCATCCGTAAACTCTTCGGTGGAGGCGTGGCCGCCCACGTCTCCCGTGGTGTGCCGTTTCTCTGCATAAACCTTTTCCACCGCGGCCTGTAGACGCTTCGCCGCATCGAGTTCCTTAAGGTGTATGAGCATCAGTACCGCCGAAAGCATCATTGCAGTCGGATTTGCTATGCCCTTGCCGGCGATGTCGGGGGCGGAGCCGTGGACCGCTTCGAAGACGGCGTGAGAGTCGCCCATGTTGGCGCCCGGGACGATGCCGAGCCCGCCCACTAGGCCCGCCGCGAGGTCCGAGACAATATCGCCGTATAAATTCGGAAGCAGCAGAATGTCGAAAGTCTCCGGGCGCATCACCAGTTGCATGGAAGCGTTGTCGACAATCAGCTCGTTGTACTGAATTCGGGGAAACCGCGCAGCAACTTCGCGGCAGCAGGTGAGAAATAATCCGTCAGCCAGCTTCATGATGTTGGCCTTGTGGATGGCGGTGATCTTCTTGCGGCCGGTGGCGGCTGCGAAACGGAAGGCGTACTCGGCGATGCGGAGAGAAGCGGTTCGGGTGATCACCTTGATTCCGGTGACGACGCCGGGGACCACTTCGTGTTCAATACCGGAGTAAAGATCCTCGGTGTTCTCGCGAAAAATCACCATGTCGATTTTGGTGTCGGCGAAGCGCGAGGCAATACCGGGCAGCGAGTGCACCGGGCGCACGTTCGCGTAGAGATCGAGCCGCTTGCGCAGAGCTACGTTGACGCTGGCGAAGCCGCCTCCGATAGGCGTGGCGACGGGGCCTTTTAGGCCGACGCGCGTGTGGTTAAGGCTTTCCAGTACGCTTTCTGGAAGCGACTGGCCGGTCTTGAGGATGAGCGCGGCATTAAGCTCGGCGATTTCCCAATCGATGGCGACGCCGGTGGCATCGACGGCGCGCCACGCCGCCTGCGAGACCTCGGGACCAATGCCATCGCCGGGAATGAGCGTTACAAGGTGTGCCATTTACCTATTGTAGGAAGATGGACAGCCACAATCCCGCATAATAGCGATTGCATGCGCACTTTCCGATTGACCCTCGAATATGACGGCTCCAAGTTTTCCGGCTGGCAGGCGCAGATCAACGCGCGCAGCGTGCAAGGCGACCTACAGCGCGTGGCGGATGAACTCTTCGGCGGCGAAGTGGACCTGCAGGGCGCTGGGCGCACCGACGCGGGAGTCCATGCCGTCGGCCAGTCGACTCACATCAAAGTCCGCAAGCTGCGCGACGACCTGACGCCAACCCGCATCCTACGCGAGTTGAACGATCGCCTGCCGTCGTCGATCGCTGTACTCGAATGCGTGGAAGCGGCGCCCTCGTTTCACGCGCGCCACGATGCGGTGTCGCGTGCCTACTTCTATCAGATCTCGACGCGCAAGACGGCGCTCTCCAAACGTTTCGTCTGGTGGATCAAGCAGCCGCTCGACGTGACCCGCATGCAGGAAGCGGCAGCGCTCATCGCGGGCCGCCACAACTTCGTGTGCTTCCGCGCGGCGGACCCGTCGCGGCCCGGTGAATCGACAACCGTGGTGGTCACATCAGCCGAAGTGGGCGTCGACGACAACCTGATCGTGTTCCGCATCGAGGCGTCGCATTTCGTATGGAAAATGGTCCGGCGGCTAGTGGGCACCCTCGTGAAAGTGGGGCTAGGCGAGGTGAGCGTCGAGCAATTCGCGGGTCTGCTGACGGGGCGCAAGAATCCAGCGCTCGATATCGCTGCGTGGACAGCTCCGGCGTCAGGGTTGTTTCTGGAGGCGGTGCGGTATTAGTGCGCCGCGGCGACCGTAAGTTTGCCTTCGAGCAGACTGCGAATCTCCGTCTCGTAGGTATCCTTACCGACCAGCCCGCTGTGTGAAAACGCAATTTTACCGTCCCGGTCGATGACGAAGGTGGAGGGCAGGGAATCCACGCCACCGTACGCCTTCGCGACGTCCTCGGTGCCGATTACGATCGGATAGTCGATCTTCTTCGTGGACAGATAAGGCTTCACGGACTTCCATCCGTCTTCGTCCATCGAGACGCCCACGACCGCCAGGCCACGTGCCTTGTAGGTCTTGTTAAATTCGATGAACCAGGGGATTTCAACCTGACAGGGTCCGCACCAAGTGGCCCAGAAGTTGAGCAGCACCACTTTACCTTTGAGACTCGCCAACGTCACCTTCGCACCGTTGGAGTCCAGCAGAGTGAAGTTCGCAGCGGGCTTACGATCGTGATTCTGAACCGGCACGATCTTCGAGGCGGTAATCGTGTCGTCCTTCAGGTCGCCGGTTAGCTCGACCGTATATCCGGCATTGGCTTTTAGCTCCGGCAAATCCTGATTGGCGATTTTGAACACCTTGCCGGCATTGACAAAGACAAGTTTGGCGCCGTTGCCAAGGCACGCCAAGGTGCAACTGTGGCTGTTCAAGCTCGGATGTACTTGCGTCACTTTCTGGTGACTGATCGCGCAGACACTGTCACTGATCTCGCCTTTCCAGGTCATGGGCGCGGCGGGAGCCAATCCGGCAAGGCTCGCCAGCAGGCTTAAGGTGCACACGGTTTGCATTGATTTCACTTTACACCGAGGGCAAAGGCTACGTACGTCCCGCCCGATGGCGTGCCAGGGCCGCCCCGGCCTCCGGTTGCATTGATGACCACGTATTGCCGTCCGCCGGCTTCATAGGTGATGGGCGTGGAGTTCCCGGACATCGGCAGAGTGGTTTCCCACAGGAGCTTGCCGCTCGCTTTATCGAACGCACGGAACTTGCGGTCGAAATTTGTCGCCCCGATGAACAGCAGACCGCCGGCGGTAACGATTGGGCCGCCGTAGTTTTCCGTGCCCGTGTCCTTCAATCCCTTCGCGGCAAGCTCGGGATATTCGCCCAGCGGGATCTTCCACGCGTACTCGCCGGTATTCAGGTTGATCGCATTCAGCGTCCCCCAAGGGGGTGCGACTGCTGGATAGCCGTCTGGGTCGAGCCACTTGCGGTACCCCGTAAACCTGTACGCGGGAGTGTTGACGGGCGTTCCCACGCTCTCAAGTTCCTTGCTTTGGGCCCCCAAAACAAATTCGGCGATCAGGATGCCGTCCAGGCGGCTCAGGTTGGGGAATGACGGCATGCGTCCTGCGCCTTGCCTGATCACTGCGGCGATTTCTCCCGCTTGCTTCTTGCCACGCAGAGCGACCAGCGACGGAATCTCGGGAGGCGTGCCGCGCATATCGTCGCGATGGCAGCCGGCGCAATTGGTGAGATAAAGCTGCTCTACCGTCGCGCCGCCTTTATTCTGGCCGAGGTTCGCGATCCAGGGTATATCGTTCGCATTCACATAGAGCAACCCGGTCTCGGGATCGAACGCCGAGCCGCCCCACTCAGCGCCGCCATCGAATCCCGGGAACACAACCGTGTCTTTATCTACGCTGAATGGCACGAACTGCCCGTCGCTGCGGAATGTCCGGAATTGATCGAGCGCCCACTGATGAATTTCAGGCGTGCGATTCGACAGCATGTCTTCCGTCAGCCGCTGGCGCGCAAACGGAGCGGGTTTCGTGGGCAGCGGCTGCGTATCAGCGGTCTTTTCTCCCGGAACGTTGCTGGGTGGATACGAATGGTATTCGATCGGAAAGAGCGGCTCTCCACTCGCGCGATCAAACAAATAGACCCATCCCTGTTTGGTCGTTTGCGCGACCGCATCCACCATCTTGCCGTTATGCTTCACCGTCACCAGGGTAGGAGGCGATGGAAAATCGCGATCCCACAGATCATGTTTGACGGCCTGGAAATGCCATACACGTTCCCCGGTGTTCGCGTTCAAGGCCAGCAGAGTATTGGCGAATAGATTGTCTCCCAGGCGATCGGCGCCATAAAAATCGGTAGCCGCGGACCCGGTGGGAACGAAAACCAGTCCGCGCTTTTCATCTACCACCAGCCCAGGCCAGTTATTGACGGCGCCGGTATACGTCCAAGCGTCCTTGGGCCACGTGTCGTACCCGAATTCTCCGGGATGCGGGATCGTATGAAACGTCCAGCGGATCTTTCCCGTTCTGACGTCATAAGCGCGGATATCGCCAGGAGGCGCGGGCAGGGCTTCAGGCGTTCGTCCACCGACGATCAGCAGGTCCTTGTAAACGACACCGGGCGTGGTGAGCACGATCGACTGCTTCTCTGGATCGCGCCCCAAGCCTTCGCGGACGTCAACACGCCCTTCGTTTCCGAACCCAGGGAGAACCTTACCTGTCCGCGCATCCAGTGCATAGATGTAACTTTGGACCGACGTGAAGATGCGCTGCTGCTGCGCGCCATCCGTCCAGTAGATCAAGCCGCGATTGGGACCGCGCCCCGCCACGCCGGAGTCGAAACGCCACAGCAGCTTGCCGGTGGCCGCGTCGATCGCAATAGTCTTGTGCGACGGCGTGATCCCATAAAGAACACCATTAACGACGATTGGCTGAGTTTGCGACGCTATGGGACCGTCAGTCGCGTCGTAAGTCCACGCAACCTGGAGTCGATTCACGTTCTGACGCGTGATCTGCTTCAGCGGCGAATAGCGGGTTTGCCCCGTGCCGCCGTACGAAGTCCAGTTGTTAGACTGCGCCGACGCCGCGTGTGCGCCCAGTAAGCAACTCAGCGCCAGCGCCGCAATTCTCATGGCGCAATCTTAATACAGCATGAAGGAGTAGAGCGTATCGCCAGCGCCGACCAGCACATATTGATGCCCGTCGAGCGCGTAGGTTTCCGGCGCATTCGATACGATGCTGCCTAGGTAAGCATGCCACAGGGGCTTGCCGTTCCCGGCATCGTAGGCCACGATGTTGCCCGCCACGTCTCCCGCGAAGAGCAACCTGCCGGCGGTAGTGAGCATTCCACTCCCGAGACCGCCGCCCAATGTCGGATACGTGTGCTTCCAGACAGTCTTGCCGGTCTTATAGTCGATGGCCGAAATGTAGCTATGGATCGTGCCCAGCGCCAATTCTTCTTTTCCGCCGAGTCCCATCGCGCCGCGCGGGTCGGTCTCGGTGAGATAGTACATCGCGTAGCTATCCTGCGTGGGAACGTACATCAGGCCGGTGTCAGGACTGTAGGCCGGCGGCGGCCAGTTGGTCACGCCTTGATTGGCGGGCGAGACGAGTGCGCCGCCTGCATCGAAATCCTTGGCTGGATCGCGCGCTGGCTGACCTTTGGCATTGATGCCCTTCGCCCAATTTGCGGACTCGCCAAACTTTGAGGTGACCAAATGTTCACCCGTAAGGCGATCCAGCGTGAAGAAGTAGCCGTTGCGGCTCGCCTGCAGCACCATCTTGCGCTGACGGCCGTTGAACTCGCCATCGATCAGTACCGGCGTCTGTGCCGAATCCCAATCGTGCGTATCGTGCGGTGAAGTCTGGTAGTACCAAGCGATCTTCCCGGTCTCCACATTGATGGCGACTACGGAACACGTGTACAGGTTGTCGCCTTCGCCGCGCGTGCCGGTGGTGTAGGCAGGCGATGGATTGCCGGTGCCCACGATGTAAAGATGCGTGTCAGGATCATACGACCCAGGGACCCACATGTTGCCGCCGCCATGCCGCGCCGCATCGACATTCGCCCAGGTTTCCAAACCGGGGTCGCCTTTTTTCATCGGCACCGGATAGAACTTCCATTGCACGTCGCCGGTCTCGGGATCGAACGATTGCAGGTATCCCGGCATGTCGAGGTCGTTGCCGGTTCCCACCAGAATATGATTTCCAATAACAATCGGCGCGGGCGTGGAGAAATACTGCAGGTCGAAATCGGCGATATCTTTGTGCCAGATTTCCCTGCCAGTCTTGGCGTCGATACACACCAGGACATCGTCTGGCGTCTCCATGTAAAGCCGGTTATGCCACATCGCAAGCCCGCGATTTCCGATATGAGTGCCGCCACGCGTCTTCCAAACGTAGTGCCAGATTTCGTGGCCGTCGCGCGCATCCATGGCCCAGGCATTGTCGGGCGTCGAAACGTAAATGATGCCACCCACCTGTAACGGCGAGCCTTTAATGTTCGCGAGCGCGTTGGCTTCCAGCGTCCCGATACCGCTGACGATAAGACCCGGACCGGGCCGCCGCCCTTGCGTTCCGGCTACCAGCTTGCTGCTCCACGCAAGGGTGAGACTCTTAACCGTGTTTTGATTGAGCTGTGTCAAGCTGCTGTAGCGCCTGCCGGTATAGTCGCCACCATAAGTCGCCCAATCGCCGGTAGTGCCGAGTTTCTTCAGTAACTCCGTAGGCTCGAGCTGTTGCGCAGCCAACACTGCAGGCAGCAGCGCGGGCAGCAGAAGGAAAGAAGCTTTCACTGTGAGGTTCAAAAATCGTTTCATTTGATGGTCACCAGATACGCGGTCACGTCGTGAATATTCTTGTCGGTATAAACCGGCAGCAAATCTTTGTGGGGCTTCAGCGGATCGTGGATTTCAACCTTTGGTATATCGCCCTCGCGCCGGATGGTGCGCGTGGCGCCATCGGGCTGCGTCAGCGTGACGATGAAATCGTCGATGCGCCCCAGGTTGCCTTCCACCTTCTCGCCATTTTGCATCGTAACCGTAACCGTCACCGGGGGAACTTTGCTACCCGCGGACGCCGTCTGCATGCCCCCGCCGGGACGCCCGCCCATGATCAGCGGCATCAGCCAGGTTTGTTGCAGACTTCGCGGGTCGTCAATTTTGCTGGCAATTCCTTTTAGATCGCCGGTCACGGAATGACAGGAGGCGCATTTGGATTGGAAATATGCCTGGCCAGCCTTGGCATCGCCGACGACAACCGTAGGCGGTCGCATGCGGCCCGGATCGCGACTGTTGATTTTGAATTCGTGAATGAACGCTGCTATGTCCTTAACTTGATCGGTGGTGAAGGCGAACTTATGCTCGTTCGCAGTGGCGGTCTTCAAGAATGGATCCAGCACCTCGCCGGTGTGATCCCGCATAACGTAGTCCGACCGCAGTAGATTGGTGCCTCCGTTTTCGCCTCCACGCGCATCTTCGCCGTGACAATAAGCGCAGTTGGTCTTGTAGGCGGCCTTGCCCCGCGCCACACTGGCGGGATCGCCGGGCGGAAGGGACGGGAATTGGCCCGCGCCTTGAACAGGACGCGCCGGCACCGCTTCTTCGTGAGTCTGCGCGGCGAGATTTGACGCCGCCGCAGCCATGAGGAGCGCCAACGCGGCTCTCATGAATCTTCGATTGAATTCCATGCTTTCACCTTTATCTTTCATTCGTTCAAGCCCACCAGGCCGCGCCCGCCTGCTCCTTAATCACGATCTCATTGAGGAACGAAGAGGCTTTCATCAGTCCTTCTTCCGCCGACATCAGGCTGTCTTCATGCTCAATGGAGAGCACGTAATCATAGCCGAACATGCGCAGCGTCGAAACAAACTCTTTCCACCATTCGGCGCCGTGGCCGTATCCGCAGGTGCGGAAAATCCAACTCCGATTGCGTTCATCTGTGTAATTCTTAGTGTCGAGCACGCCGGTCCGCGGCAGATTAGCGGTGTATATTTGCGTGTCCTTGGCGTGCACGTGGAAGATGGCATCGCCCAGCACGCGAATCGCGGCGATGGGATCGATTCCCTGCCAGAACATGTGACTGGGATCGTAGTTGCATCCGAGTGACGGGCCTGCCAGGGCGCGCAGCTTTAACAGAGTTTCGGGGCTGTAGGCCAGGAAACCGGGATGCATCTCGATGGAGATCTTGACTCCGTGATCGGCCGCGAACTTGGCGCGCTCAATCCAATACGGCGTGGCCACTTCGTCCCATTGCCAGCGTAGAACTTCCAGATACTCCGGAGGCCACGGACAAGTCACCCAGTTGGGATATTTTGCGGCCGGGGAATCTCCCGGGCATCCGCTGAAGTCCACCACCACGGGAACTCCCAATTGTTCGGCCAGCAGAATCGTTTTGCGATTTACGTCGCGGTCATGGCGGGCGTGATCGGCATCCGGATGCAACGGATTTCCGTGGCAGCTCAAGGCGCTGATCGAGAATCCTTCATCACTCAGCTGCTTCTTGAACTCACGCAGCTCCGCTGGATTGTCGAGCATGGACAGCTTGCAATGTGGATCGCCCGGATAGTTGCCCGTGCCGAGTTCCACGGTACGAATGTTCAGGCCCGCCAGCTTCTTGAAGACATCTTTCAAGGGGAGGCTGGACAGAAGTGGGGTGAAAACGCCTACTCTCACGCTAATGGTTCCTTTTTTCCAGTCACTTTTATCTCACACTCGTGGCGGCCACCGGGGATGCAGTCGCTCGCCCAAAGTTCCCAGCACGCCACGCTTTTAGCGCCTCAATAGCCGCGCCGCGCGCTCCGGCGGTATCGCCGTTGGGCATCACATGAATCGGGATGTCCATCTGCTCTTCGCGCTGGATCGGCATCCCGGCGCGTATTTCATCCAAAAACCAGCGCTGAAACTCTTTGCCGGTTTCAAGGGCGCCTCCTCCGACAATCAAGGCATCGGGGTCGAAGACATTCACCATTTCATCGAAGAACAATCCAAGCGCCCGCGCCTGGACTCGGAAAATCTCGCGGCATAGGGCATCGCCGCGTTCGGCGCGTCCGCGCACTTGCAACGCGGCTTGGTGGATATCCCCGACCTGGTTCAGTTCATGTTCAGGATGTTTCGCCAAAAAGAACGGCAGCAAGTTTTTTTCGATGGCCGTGAGCGAGCACAACGATTCCAGATCACCCACCCGCCAGCAGTTGCATTGGGGATTTAGCCCTTCGAGACCCGGAATGGTCTGCCATGGCACCAAGACGTGGCCCAACTCTCCGCCGAATCCCGCGCGACCCTTTAAGACGTTTCCCTCAGCAATGACGCCGCCGCCCAAGCCGGTGCCGATGATTGCCGACACGGAAGTGAAGCGGTTATTCAAGCCAAAGATTGTTGAGTGTCCCCACAGCGCGGCAGCATTGCCGTCGTTAAGATACGTCACCGGCTTGCCGAGCGCAGCTTCCAGTCCTCCGCGCAGGTCGAAGCCGTTCCACTGCGCGTGCACAAAATTAGTGGCTCCCCGCGAGCTCAATACGCCTGCGGCGCTGGCGGGTCCCGGAGTATCCAGGCCCACTACGGCGATATCGGTATACGAAATGCCAGCTTTCGCGGCCGCGATCTGGAGACCGTCTTCAATCTGTTGCAGGCATATTTTCGGACCTTCGACTGAACGCGCGGGATGCTCGCACAGACCTTCCAGCAGAAAGTGCTCTTGCTCGTCGAGGAACGTGAAATTGATGGCGGTCCCGCCTAGATCGACTCCCGCAATAGTCTGCATATTAGTAATAGGAGAGCGTCTCGATGCCGGTTCCGGCGTGGAAATTATTCACAACTTCCATTTTTTGCAGATCGATAACAGAGACGCTGCCGTCGCCGTGATTCGCCACCAGTGCAGACTTGCCGTCGGCTGAGAAAGCGAAGCCCATGGGATCTTTACCCGTTGGCAGAACCTTTTGGTCTCCGCGCAGGTTCGACGTGTCAAACACATTGGCGAGCTTCGCACTCAAATTCATCGTCAGGAGCCGCCGTCCGTCGGGCGAGAACGAAACTTTGTAACCGCCCTGGGTCTGGCCCTTGAGGGGAATCCGGTCGGTGACTTTATCGGTGCGCGGATCGATCACGATCAGCACTGGCTCCGCAAAATCCATGGCGACCACCATCTTGCCGTCCGGCGAAGCCGCAATGCCCTGCGTGCCGTTGGGCGCGGGAATCTTGCCGATCATCTTGCGGGTCTTGAGGTCCAGTACGCTGATGAAGGGCTTGTCGTTCTTATTCGCGACGTACATCTTGCTGGCATCCGGCAATATCGCCATCCAATGGCCGGTGCCTTCGGTATCGATGGTGCCCTTGATCGCACGAGCCTTGGGGTCGATCACCAGCACTTTGCGGTCGAGATCGCAGGTGACATACACCGTTCCATCGCGCGCGATCTGGATGCCGTGCGGCGCGCGGTAAGGCGCGACGTCCATGGTGCCGACGATCTTTTGGGTCTGCAAATCCACGATATCGATCTCATGCCCGGGATGCGGATTCTTGCCGTAGACCCCGTCCCCATAAATAGGAACATACGCCAAGCGGTGATCCGCCGAAAAAGCAAAGTCGTGCGGATTGGACGAGACCTCGAGAGCGGATTGCTCCTTGAATGTCACCGGATCGAAGAAACGCAGATGAGCGCCGAGTTTGTCCACCATGAACAGGCCCTTAGTGCCGGTTGGGTGGTTCAACTCCACTCCGGCCGCCACCATAAGGCCAGCGCCAAGCAGCAGAATCGACGCTGCCCGGATTTTGATTCTTACAGATGTCTTGCTCATAAATTCTTTACCCCAGAAAAGCTATTGCGCGTCCGGCCCAGCCTACCAGGAACCAGGACGTCAGGGAACAGCACGCGACCATGATATTGCGCGGCGAACCGGATTCGGCCGCACCCGAACGAATTACTCTGCGATAGATCAAGAACTGAAATCCCACAGCAACACACAGCGCAACCATTTTAGTGCGGAATGCATAGTTAGCGGCATAGCGCGCGGGGTCCGGCAGGAAAACCAGAAATCCTGTGGCGATTGCAAGTAACAAACCGCCGATAGCCAGGCGCCACACCTGCTTCGCCAGCAGCGCCATAGGGATCTGCCGCAACCCAATGCCCGACAGACGTAGATTGAGGATCACCATGCTGCCCAGTAGCAGCGTGATGCCGAACAAGTGAAACGATTGAATCACCGGGATCGCGTATTTCGAGTTGCGTAGGATGTCTATGGTGTGGGAATCGTACGACATCCGCCACAGATCTTGAAGTGACATGTCCGCTTCCCGCCTAAAGTTCGTAGGCCATCAATCTGCCGCACGCGATGACAATCATCCAAAAGGCGAGCGATACAACCGCGATTACCTGCGCGCCGCGCGGCACCGATTCCGAAAGATCCCATTCCGCCATGGCCGGATAGAATTTCAACTGATACACCAGCGCATTGATTCCCACGAGAACCAGCACCAGCATTTTCACCCGGAAGTAGCCATTGGTATAAACCTTTTCAGCCTGGGCAAAAAACAGCAGCAAGCCGGTGACGAACATGATTGCGAAACCCGGTAGCGCCCACGGCATCACCTGATTCATGATCTTGGAAACCCGCTCGCTCGGTAACACCAGCCGCAGAAGCCGAAGGTCCAGCAGAAGAATCAGGCCGACCGAGATCGAAAGTGCCAGGATGTGGGTTCCTTCGATGACTGGAAAGAAGAAATCCGACTGGCGGAGCGCGAGAGCCCACGGCGTATTTTGGAGCCAGTGGCACCAACTAACAATGGACATTAAGGTCCGCCTTCACTTCCCCATCAACGGCGCGATTATTTTGTGGAGGCAGTGGTGCCCTCGGTCTTCGGCCGTGCGATGTCGTGATACAGGCGCTTGCCGTCCGGCAACTGCGCGTAGAAGAGTGACGCGCCCTTGGTGCCGTCCTTCATCGGGTGCGCAATCAATTTCACGTGGTCGCCTGCTTTGAATGTCGCGCGGTTCCAGCCCTGACGGCCCATAATGTTGGTGGAGCCGCCTTCGACGTCCCAAGTGCCGACGGTGGACGGGTCGGCCGCGCCGGGGTCCACTTTCACGATGATGTGAGTGTGCGGATTTTCCCAGCGGTATTCCATCACCGTTCCCTCGTAAGCGACGTCCTTGGTCAGTTCGAACATCGCGAATGAATGGTGCGCGAGAGCGATAGGCGCCATCGCCAACAGCCCGATTGCAAAATGTTTAAGTTTCATAACGGTGCTCCTTATATAACGGTCAAACTGCTTTGCCCCAGCCTAATCCCTGCAAATAGCGAAACGCCTGTTTAGCTTGCTCCATGCGTGCATCACCGGTGACGCCGTCTCGATCCACCAAAAACATTGGATTGTCGAGCTTGCGCGCGGCTTCGTGAATTGCTTTGAAGTCGATGATGCCCGTTCCCGGGTTCGCGACTTTCTTCTCGGGCGTGAGGTCTTGAAGATGAAAACTCACGATCTTCTGCGGATATTTGGCGATGAAAGCGGCGGGATTCACCCCCCCGGCTTCGGCCCAGCAGACGTCCAGTTCATAGCGAACCGAGGTGTCGGTCTGTTCGAGCAGCATTTGATAGGGCAGCACGCCTTCGACCGGTGTGAAGTCGATGGAATGCATGTGATACCCGAACTTAAGTCCGGCCTGCTTGGCGATGACGCTCGCTTCGTTGTAAGCGTTGCACAAACGCTTAATGCTATCCACGGATTTGTAGCTCGACGTTGCCGACGACGCGATCACGCCCCATTCGCAGCCGAGATCCCGCGCCACAGGAACCGTCGTACGCGCTACCGAGACGATGTTTTCCGATGCGTAAACGACGTCGCGCGCCTGGGCCATCGAGGTCTCGGGGGGCATAGCGTTCATCTGAACAAAACCCATGTGCAGCGAACGAACTCGTAACCCGCTATCCTCCGCCTTCTTGCGGATCGTTTTCGGATCGAAGCCCCACAATCCCGCGGGCTCGATGAATTCGTAGCCCATGCTCGCGACAGCTTCAATCGCGCCGGAAAACCTTTCCCAGGTGCGAGGCTGGTCGCGGCCGATCAGCGCGAAAAGTTGAATACCCAGCGGGTAGCGAACCGGCGCCTGAGCGTGAGCGAAACGCGCCCCAGCGGATAGCGCAAGACCGGTGGCGGCTGCCGGGACTCCGTTGATGAAATCGCGTCTCGTCATTTGCCGGGTGCGCTGGTCAAGAACTTGGCCCGTTCCGCGTCGCTCGCATTGCAATCGAACTCGCGCGGTTCTGTTCCTGGAGGCGCCCGATAGTACCGAAACTCGTAAGTGTGG
>Ga0105238_10004786_pt1 | contig 13395 bp, 14 predicted proteins | sample KBSC34metaG_FD_81526 | JGI IMG/M metagenome (GOLD analysis project Ga0105238, IMG submission 81526) | Corn rhizosphere microbial communities from Kellogg Biological Station, Michigan, USA - KBS C3-4 metaG | ecosystem: Host-associated > Plants > Roots > Rhizosphere > Soil | place: Michigan, USA... | reverse complement strand
TTGATCTTTGACGAACCCTTAGCCTCAGCCTCAGAGACAGAGGACTTCGAGCTGGTAGTCGGACGCCGCCAAGCGGCCGCGCTGACGTTCCTGGCGCTGGTAGTGGTGGCTTTGTGCTCGGGAGCATCTTACCTAGCTGGGAAAGCGATTGCGCCCCGCGAGGAAGCTCCGGTTCCCATGATTAAACTGGAGCAACCGCCTGCTCCGCTGATCGAAGCTACAATTGTGCCTCAGGCCGTGCCGCTGGCGGATCCGTCCGTTCCTGTGGCCGATGCTCCGCTGTTCGCCAGTCCGGTGGCGCAGGCAATCTACATTCAAGTGGGCGCGGTGGACAAGGGTGTGGCGACGGTACTTGCCGAGGGCTTGCGCAAGCACGCGCTGGATTCGTTTGTCGCACCGGGACCGAATGACAAAGCGTTTCGCGTCCTGATCGGACCGTTCCCGGATGCTGCTGCGTATCAGAAGGCGCAAGGCGTTGTAGACCGGCTCGGTCTGGCCAGCTTCGCGCGGCGCTATCAGGTTCAGTAACCCAGCCGCTTGCGCAACTCCGTGACGTGGGCGATGTGGTGGCGTCCATGCCAGGCGTATTGCGCGAGGTACTGATCCAACCGCCAGGGTCCGGACTCGGGATGTATGAATCGGCGTTGGAAGTCCGCATCACTCAACGATTCGAGCAAGTGGACCCAGCGCAGGTGCAGGCCTTCCAGAAGATCGAGCGATGCATCCACGGGCAGGGTAGTGTCGGCCAGCGTCGCCCAGCGCGCTTCGTCGTACGGCTTAATGGTGGGTTCGTGTTCGGTCAGAGTGAGCTTGAAGCGGACGTACGCGTTCAGGTGGCTATCGGGCACATGATGCGCGACCTGTCGGACGGTCCAGCCGGCGGGACGGTAGGGAGTTTCGAGCTGTTCCTCTGAAAGACCAGATAGCGCGGCGCGCAGGCCACGCGGAGTTCGCGCGATTTCTCTTATCCATGCAACGCGTTCCCGGGGAGTGGTGGAATCGGGGAGAACAAATTGTCCGACGGGATATCTGAGGTCCGGCATGTTTCATGGTAACGCCGTGCGTGGATTCGTGAAATGCGTGCGATCGCAAAGGGATGCGGTATCGGGTCGAGCAGATTTCTTGGAGCGCGAATGTACAATCGGTCTGCTTATGACAGACCCAACCTTGGTATTGACCGATCCGGCGTGGCTCAAGGCTCCGTCGGAACGCCAGCCGGCGTATTTCCCGGTGTGGCAGAGCGTCTCTCTGGCATTGCAGCGGTGGATGCGGAATCGCGTGGCCGAGGCGTATTTTGCAGACGTGAAGCGTTTCGAGAATCGTCCCGCCGCGTATCCGGTGATCGTGTATCAGGCCAGCCGCCTGTGTCATGGGCGTCCGCGGACGGAGTTCACCTACGATCTGCGCGACTATCCGGAATGCGACACGACGCTCGAAGCGTCGTGGAAGATGACCGGGCGATCGATCCAGGCGGTGCTGCGGAAAATCGAAGGCAGACTGCTGGAAGCGGAGATGGTGGAGCTGGCGCATCGTTACGCGCCGGTGTGGCATAAGGACGTTCTGGTGAGCGTGCAGAAGAAACCGAGACCGTACGTTGAGTTGCTGACGGCGGAGGCTGCGCTGATCAATGCGGTGATCGATCTGGGGACCGAGAGGAGCGTGCAGGCGGCGAATCGATTCACTGCGTGCGTGAATCTCAATCTTCGGAAAATGGGCGGGATGGATTTGCGAGCGCTGGGGGCGGGTGTTCTAGAGGAAGCGACGAGAGTGCTGAATCACGAGTTCCACAGTGGGGTTCCGGAGTACCGTGACGTGCGGTCCGCGCGGGGCCCAGATCTTCGGATCGGTGGCGAGGAAAATGGACACGACCGGAGTTCCCACGGCGGCGGCAAGGTGGGCGATACCGGAATCGTTTCCGATATAAACGCGCGCGGTGGAGAGCCAGCAGGCCAGATCGTATAGATCGTCGATGCGGGTGGCGCCTTCCAGCAGTTCTGTAGACCCGGCGCACCACTCTACAGGGATCGCCAAGATCGCGGCAACTTCGCTGAAGTTTTCCATCGGCCAGCGTTTTTGCGGATTGCTGGCAAACGGATGGATCACGGCGAAATTCATGCGTTCAACGGTGGGAACGGGAATGCGCGGGATGCCCTCGGCGGACGGCGGGAGCGCTGGGAAGAACGTGAAGGGCAGATGCCGAACGGCGTCGCGAAATTCGGGACGGTTGGTTCCGTACCAGGAGTAGATCGAATCGAACTTTTCTAGATCTGGGACGCGAGCGCCTTCGACGACGCCGATCAGATCGAGGCCAGTGTCGGCGATGGCGCGCGTACGGTCGGCGAAGCGGATCAGGGGAAGCATCGGGCGGGGAGCCCAGATTTCGGTGTAATCGGCACGCGCGGCTTCGAGAGCGGGCAAGGAAAGAATTACGTCGCCGATGGCTCCGGGGCGAATGAGAAGTCTAGCGACTGACACTTACGGGCAGCGTGAGGTCGATGGTTTTGGGCGGCAGGCACATACGGTCATTGCATGCCTGGTAGCGCAGCTTGCCGGGGAGGTTCACAAGTCCGGGCGGCACGGATGCGGCGACTTTGAAGCGGGTGGTCAACTCGAATTTGCCCGTGAAAACGGGAACGGGTGACGGCCAGAAGCCGAGCTTCAACAGAACCGGCTTAGGGTAGACGATTTCGAAGGCGGTGAAAGGTCCGGCATCCCAGGAGAGTTTCAAGGGGATCAAGTACGGATCGGGCGGCATGTTGCTGTTCACGTGGTAGCCCTCGCGGAGCTGGATGGGGAGCTTGACCTCGACGGATGCGCCCGCTTTCGCCGGCACAGGATCCGGCTTGGGCATCAGAAGGACGTTAGTTTGGGCGAACGAAAGCGAACTCGCTGCCAGGAGCACGAACAGCGCCGGTTTTCGGAGCATCTTTGGAAGCCTCTAGCAGTTGCTGGATTTCTTTCTCATACGTATTCTTGGCCACCAGGCCGACATGCATGGAAGCGATGCGGCCTTCACGATCGATCATCAGCGTGGTGGGTAGCGAATCGACGCTGCCGAAGAGCTGGGAGATCTCATCATTACCGATCACGATGCGGTAGTTCATCTTGTGTTGTTCGATGTATGGTTTAACCGAATCCCATCCATCTTCGTCCATGGCCACGCCGATGACGGCAAACTCCCGGTCCTTATAAGTCTTCTGAAAGTCGGTGAACCAGGGGATCTCGATCTTGCAGGGTCCGCACCAGGTGGCCCAGAAATTCAGCAGGACAACCTTGCCCTTGAAGTCGGACAGCTTGACCATGGTCCCGGTGGAATCCTTCAGCGAAAAATCGGGAGTGGCTTTACGTTCCTTTTCATTCTTGACGCGGGCGTCGTCGTCTCGAAAAGGAGCGGTGCAGGAAACCAGCAGTGCAAAGGCCGCGATGAAGAGCGTCCAGCGGCGAATCGAACGCAAGGACAGCTTTTGGGCTGGCATGCCTTAATTATACCGGGACTGGGGGACTGTCAAACAGGCGGCTGAGAAACCAGCGCCGGCGGACGCGCCGGAGGGGGCCAGGCAGCGTGAATTCGTCGTGATTGCGCAGTTCGGCGCACAGCCACGCCGCAGTATCGCAGAAGCTCTCGCAGATATAGCGTCGCCACGCGGGAGTGCGGCGGCGCACGTCGGCTCGAGTGAGTTTGCGCTTGCGCCACTCGGCGCTCCACCCCAATTCGCCGGAGCGAGATTCAGCGAGTTCGGCCTTGAGGATGTTTTCCCAACTCCAGCGGGCCTGGTTCGAAAGGCGGACCCAGGCGAAGTGGAAAATTTCGTGGATCAGGATGCGTTCGAACTCGCCGCGCTGGGCAAGGACCTGGGCATCGAGCAGAATGCGGCGGCGAGGAATATCCGTCGCGGCCAGATGAGGGCCGAGGGAACGGCGAACTTCGACGCGGATGGGACGTCCGGCGAGAGGCGGCAGCACTACTTCTTTGGAGGAGCGGCCGCGGGTCCGACCGGAATCGCCAGTGCGCCTACGGCCTTCAAGAGATCGGGATCCTTGATAACGGCCTGGTATTCTGTGCCGATATCTTTCATCCACTGATTCATGTGATCGTTGCGAAGGATCTGCACGATCGGCTCGCGGACTTCGTCGAGCGGCTGGAGTCCTTTATCTTCGAGCCGAATGATGTAGTACGCAGTGGGCTGGCGAATCGGCGCGCTAATTTCGCCGGGCTTGAGGGCGAACACCGCGGACTTGAGCTCGGCAGGATATTCGCTCGCAATTTTGATGACGCCGAAATCGCCACCGGCAGCTTTTGAGACGGGATCTTCGGAATACTTTTCCACCAGCTTTACGAAATCGGCGCCTCCGCGCAGTTGCTGTGCAATATCTTCCGCAAGTGTTTTGGCCTCGGGTTCCGATCGCTTGGCTTGGGCTGCGGCAAGGGCGCTCTGAGCCGCGGCCTTGATGTCATTGATTCCAGTTCCTGTAGACGCGATCTGGCCGGCGAATGAGATCTGGATCAGCTTGATTTTCGCCTGTTCGTATTGGGCGCTGTGCTGCTTGTAATACGATTCGAGCATTTCCGGCGTCACCGGGAAATTATTGTTCTCCTCATTAAGCCGGGCCTGGCGGAGGAGCTGGATCTTGAGGAGCTCAAACTGCTCTTTGTACGGGCTCTTTTCGAGCAGCTTGGCTTTGTCGCCTTCGTCGGCCAGATGGATGAAGAGGAAGTACTGGCTGAGGGCGAGCTGCGGGTTGGCCTGAAACATCTGAAGGTCCTGAGGATTGAAGGCGGCCAGCATTTTCTCGACATCGGTGACGGTGATGTTCTTACCTGCGATGACGGCGACGACCTTGGTTGGATCGATCGCGGGGTTCTGGGCCCATAGCGGGAAGGAGAGGGTCGCTGTGAGCAGGAATCGTTTCAAATGCATGGTTTCTCCCAAGTTAACACGATGATGAAATTAGACGCGAAAGGAGGGATTTAGGTTGGGCCGGGCACTCTTTGGCCACTCACTGTCGTTCGTGGTTCGGTGGGAAAAGCTTGGCTAAAGCCAAGCGCCGCGTGGAGGGCGGGCTTTGAGCCCGCGCGGGAGGGCGGACTTGAGCCCGCGCGGGGACTTCAGCCCCGCTCGTTTGCGGTTGGCCGATGTACGTGTAAAGGGCTGGGGTATAGTAGCGGGAATGAAGCGAAGGCTGGCACTGGCGTGTGCCGTGGTGCTGGTCGAGGGCGGCTGCCAGAACATGCCCGAGGCTTACGCGCCGCCGTTCCAGCGTCCCGCGGTGGAAAATTTTCATCCGTATCGGATGCAGGCGATCGTCAGCATGTCGGATGACGACGCCCAGACGCATTTCGTCCAGGACATTACTTCGCTCGCAACCAGTTCGTGGCGATGGACGGGGAAGAAGCCGACGGTTCGGGTGAAAGCGCGGACGGGCGCAGATCTTCGTTATACGATCGACTTCGTGCTGCCGGAAAAGCACTTTCGGGAGACGGGCCCGGTGAATATTGCGTTCCTGGTGAATGATCGTGTGCTGGATCGGGCTCACTACGGCACTGCTGGTAATCAGCATTTCGAAAAGGCGATACCGGAAGGTTGGGTGATCGCTGGACAGGACATCACAGTGGGCGCAGAGGTCGATAAGGTGTCGGCGGATCTGGGGATCGTTCTGGCGCGGATCGGGATCACACAATAATGCGGCAGGCTGCGGCTGCATTGTTCGGCGCGGGATTCACGGTCGCGGCCTGTTATGCGGCGGGGACGATTGTCATCGACCGGTTGGGCGCCGTGCTGCGGCGCGATGAGCGAATCCCTTTAGCCTTCGTGTTGGGTGCGGCGTGTCTGCATCTGGTGATCTTCGCGATTCTGGTGCTGCACATCGGCTATTGGCCGGTGTTTGTGGCGGCACTGGCCGGGATTATCGGAATATCGCTGCGGGGAACGGCGGCGCAGAGCAGCAAGGCGGCGCCTCCGTTGAGCTGGCCGCTTCGTGTGGTTTTCGGGTTGTGCGCGGGGGCGTTTTCGATTCTGTATCTGGTGAATGCGTGGGCTCCGGAAGCGAGTCCGGATGGCAGCGGGTATCATCTGGGATTTGTGGCGCGGGAGTTGCGCGACCACGGCTTTCAGCCGATCACGACTAATCTGTACGCCATGCTCAGCGAGGGCGTGGAGATGCTGTATGTGCCGGCATTCGCTATCGGCCGGCATTCGGCGGCGGCGCTGGTGCATTTCGCTTTCGCCATCGCGCTCGCGTTGGCGATTCTGGCTTACGGCCGGAGGATCGGCAAACCGTGGGCGGGCGCCGCTGGCGCGCTGCTGACGTTCGCGAGTCCGGTGGTGGGAGCGTCGGGATCGGCCGCATATGTGGATGTGGCGACGGCGGCCATCGTGTTCGCCGTTTTCTATTGGGCGGAAATTTGGGATGAGCAGAAAGAGATGCGTTTGCTGATCCCCTTGGGATTGTTGGCGGGTTACGCGTATGCGGCCAAGTACACCGCGTTTACGATCGGAATCTATGCGCTGGGGTTCGTAGCGTGGAGGAGTAAGAGGTTGCGTCCGGTGCTGCTGGTGGCAGGCTGTGCGCTGATTACGGCGGGCCCGTGGATGGCTAGAAACTGGATCTGGTATCAGAATCCGCTGGCTCCGTTCGGAAACTGGCTGTTTCGGAATCCTTATATCCACATCATTTTTGAGCACGGCTATTCGGCGTTGCTGCGGACGTATTACATGCCGAGCTTGTGGCCGCTGCCGCTGGAAGTGACGGTGCGCGGAGGATTCACGTATGGAATTATCGGGCCGGCGTTTCTGGTGCTGCCGGCTGCCTTGGTGGCGTTACGATATCAGGCTGGAAGAAGACTTCTGCTGGCTGGAGCGCTGGTGTTCTCGACTTACTTCGCGAACATCGGGACGCGTTTTCTGATTCCGTGTTTGCCGTTTTTTTCCCTGGCGATCGGGCTGGCGTTTGCTGAATCGGTCCCGCTGCTGGGGGCGATGATGGTGTTCCATGCGGTGGCTTCGTGGCCTCCGGTGATGAAGCGCTATGTAAATCTAAACTGCTGGAGGCTGGTGCGATTCCCCTACCAGGCAGCGCTGCGGATCACGCCGCCCGAAAAGTTTCTCATGGAGAACGATTATGGGTACGCAGGTGCGCGGCTGATTGAGGAACATGTGCCGAAGGGCGAGCCGGTCTTGACCATGACTGGCGTGGCGGATTCGTACACGACGCACGAGGTCTTGGTCAGCTTTCAATCGGCTGGCAATCAGGCTCTGGCGGATACCGTGAACATGGGTTGGGATGTCGAGTTGCAACCGAGGCTGCAGCGGGTTTTTCGGTTCGAAGCGCGGCCGGCCCAGCGGATGCGGGTGCTGCAGACAACGCAAGCCGCGTATCCCGAACAGTGGAACGTGCATGAGCTGCGCTTCTACTATCAGGGAAAAGAACTGGTGCGGAATTCATCGTGGCGGCTGCGCGCTTGGCCGAATCCATGGGAGGTGCAATTCGCTTTCGATAATTCGCTGGCGACACGCTGGCGATCGGGTGAGGTCGCGTTTCCGGGAATGTATCTGGATGCAGATTTCGGCAGCGAACAGATGGTGGATGAAGTCCGGCTGGTCACTTCGACCGATTTCGAGAAGATCCGGCTGCGGGTGGAATCTATGAATTCATCGAATGTGTGGGAGTACGTCGCGGAGAATCCCAAGCTGGAAGCTGGGACGATTCCTGCGGCGATTCGGCTGATGGCGATCTCCGAAATGCGCGAGCGGGGAGTTCGCAATTTGCTGATCTACGATTCGAACTATGGCGCGGCAGAGTTCGCCAAAGATCCTGAAGCCTGGGGGCTGAAGCTGGTGGCGCGCGGAGAAGATACGCGGCTGTATAGGACGATCTGGTAATGCGATTGTATCTGGGCATCGACGGAGGCCAATCCAGCACCACGGCTCTGATCGGGGATGGGACCGGACGTGTGCTGGGCACGGGACGCGCGGGGCCGTGCAATCACGCGGCGGCCGGAGAAGGCCGGCGAAAATTCATCGCTGCGGTGACGGAGAGCGTGCACGATGCTGCTCTTTCGGCAGATCTGGAAGAGCCGCTGACGTTTGCGGCGGCTTGCCTGGGCTTGAGCGGCGGACCGGACGATAAAGATGCGCTGGCTCGAGAGCTGATCCGGGCGGAGCGCTATCTGATCACGCACGATGCGCACATCGCACTGGCCGGTGCGACGGGCGGCCGACCGGGGATCATCACGATCGCCGGCACGGGATCGATCGCATTCGGGCGGAATGGGGGGGGCCAAATCGCGCGTGCGGGGGGCTGGGGTTACGTTTTCGGCGACGAAGGCGGCGGGTTCGACCTGGTTCGGCAAAGTTTGCGCGCAGTCTTGCGGAACGAAGAAGGCTGGGGAGGCCGGACCGCGCTGCGCGATATTCTACTGGAGGCTTCGGGCGCGCGGGATGCAAACGACTTGCTGCATCGTTTTTACACGCAGGAGTATCCCCGCGATCGGGTCGCGGCGATGGCGGCGCTGGTGGATCAGGCGGCTCGAAACGGCGATCCGGTGGCCATGGAGATTCTGGGGTCGGCCGCGCAGTCGCTGGCGACCATCACGTCGGCAGTGCGGCGACAGTTGTTTGGGGCGGGTGAATCGGTGGATATTCGCTATGCAGGCGGCGTGTTTTCGAGTGCTCACTTGCTGGCCAGGTTTCAGATGCTGGTGGAGCTGGAGGATGGGAATCGGGTCTTGGATCCGGTTTCGGGGGCGGCGGAGGGTGCGTTGTGGGAGGCATATCGGATTGCGGGACTAAAGTCCCACGCGAGCTAAAGCGCGCCCTCCAGGGGAAATGGTACGAGAAGGGGGCTTGACAAGGATACGCCCGCGACTAAAATGGGGATAATATTTGCTTGCCATGCCCAGCTGTGAGCATAAGCGCACTGAGTTCCTGATGCGGCGGGATGGAGTCGAGTACGTGCATTGCGTGGAATGCGGCCAGGTTTTCGAATCTGAAGATCTGGAACAAATTCCGGCATTCGACGACGCCGAAGAAGAACCTCGCCAAAAAAAGGCCTCCTAGCCGCGCGGCGCTCGTGAGATCCTCAAAGTAACTCTACGATGAGCGAAAGTGTGGATTCACAGCCGCTGCGGATTGTCTCCATGGGGGGCGGCCACGGTCTGGCATCGTTACTGCGGGGTTTGAAGCGCTACGCCAGGGCTGCCGACGGCGCCCTGGAGATTACTGCCGTGGTGACGGTTACCGACGATGGCGGCAGTTCCGGTCGGCTGCGGCGCGAGTTCGACGTGCTGCCGCCGGGCGATATCCGAAACTGCATGGTGGCGCTGAGCCAGGATGAAACGCTGCTTTCGCAGCTTTTCGACTACCGTTTTACGGGCGGCAAGGGGCTCAAGGGCCACAGCTTCGGCAATCTGTTTCTCACTGCGATGACTGGTTTGACCGGCGATTTCGCGCAGGCGGTGAAGCTTTCGTCGGAAGTGCTGGCGGTGAATGGGCGAATCTATCCTTCTACTTCGGCCAACGTGAGGCTGGAGGCGACGCTGGCGGAGGGATCGAAAGTGATCGGGGAGACGCGCATCAGCCGGAGCAGGCAGCCTATCGATCGCGTGATGCTCAGCCCTCGGCGGGCTCGTCCGCTCAAGGAAACGCTGGATGCGATCGCACATGCGGATCTGATTACGATGGGGCCGGGATCACTGTACACGAGCGTGATTCCGCATCTGCTGGTGGAGGGAATTCCGCAAGCTATCGCGGCGTCGCCTGCGACCAAGGCATATTTCGCCAATCTGATGACCCAGCCGGGCGAGACGACCAACATGCGCGCGTCGGATCATCTGGCGGCTATCCTGCGCCATGCCGGACGGCACAGCCGGAACTTGATGGACGTTTGTGTGGTGAACACGGGTTCGATCATGCGAAGAGTGCTGGAGCATTATCAGGAGCGAGAAGCGCGTCCGGTGGAAAATGACGCGGAGAACATCGAGGCGATGGGGGTGAAGGTGGCGCAGGAGGATCTGGTGCGGATGGCAGGACGGCGAGTGCAGGAAAAGATCCGGCACGATCCGGGTGCGATCAGCGCCATCGCCATTCAATTGGCCCGGCGAGGGCGGAGAGCGAAGGAGCGGCTGGCTTCATGAGGTTGAACGACAGTGTGAGCGACGGCTCGACTGACACGACGGTAGTGATTCTGGCGGCGGGGCTGGGAACCCGGATGCGGTCGAAGAGAGCCAAGGTTCTGCATCGTGCGGGCGGATTGGCTCTGGTGGAGCACGTGGTGACGGCGGCTACTGCTGTGACTCCGGCGGAACGGATGATCGTCGTTACGGGTCATCAGGCCGAAGAAGTAGAAACGGTCCTCCAGCCTAGTGGCGTCGGCTTCGTCCGTCAGGTAGGCCAGAAGGGGACCGGGCACGCGCTAGCTTCATGTCGCGAACGCTTGCTAAACCGCGACGGCCTGGTAATGGTGTTGTACGGCGATACGCCGCTGCTTTCGCCGGTCACGCTACTGCGGCTGCGCGATCTTCAAAGCGCATCGGACACGGCGGCGACCTTGATCACGACCAAGATCGAGGATCCATCGGGCTACGGCCGGGTGATCCTGGACGGCGAGGGCTACGTAACGGCCATCGTCGAGGAGAAGGCGGCCACGCCGCAGCAGAAATCGATCCGGCTGATCAATTCGGGGATCTACTGTTTTCGAGCGTCGCTTTTGTGGCAGCATATCGTGGAACTTCGGCCCAACGCGGCATCGGGCGAGTTGTACCTGACCGACATGGCCGAGATTCTGGTGCAGCATGGCCATCGGGTGGGCGCACTGCATATCGAGGATCCGGACGAGCTGCTGGGAATCAACACGAGGGTGGAGCTGGCCGATGCGGATCGCGTTCTGCGGGAGCGAAAATGCCGCGAGCTGATGCTGGCTGGGGTTACGGTCGAGCGGCCGGAAACGGTCACGGTGGATGCGAATGTCCAGGTGGGCGCGGATACGATCATCGAACCCTTCTCCCGACTGCTTGGTTCTACCGCAATCGGCGAAGAGTGCCACGTGGGAGCAGGGGCGATTCTGGAATCGGCGGTACTGGCGGATCGTGTGGTGGTCGCACCTTACACACTAGTCGCGAATTCGCGAATCGAGACCGGGGCGCAGGTGGGTCCTTTCGCGCGGCTGCGCATGGATGCGCAGGTCGGCCAGGACGCTCGGGTCGGCAATTTCGTGGAGCTGAAGAAGACAAATCTCGGCAAGGGCGCCAAGAGCCAGCACCTGGCGTACCTGGGCGATTCCGAGATTGGCGCGGGGTCCAATATCGGCGCCGGCACCATCACGTGCAATTACGATGGCGAACAAAAACATCGCACGCAGATTGGCGAGCGGGCGTTTATCGGGAGCAATTCGACGCTGGTAGCGCCGGTCGAGATCGGGACGGACAGTTATGTCGCAGCGGGGAGTGTGATCACCGAGAATGTTCCCGCGAAGACGCTGGCCCTGGGGCGCGCGCGGCAGATTTTAAAGCCGGGGTGGGTGAAAAAGCCGCGCAACAAATAACGCGTTGGGCTACTTCTTTTTTTGCTGTGTGGAAGTAGGCCGAACAATTACTAAAATGGCGACGTCGCCATCGTCGCCGGATATGAAGCGGACGGTGACGCGCTCTTTAAGACGAATGCGGCCTTGCTCGATCTTAGTGGCCGTCGTCATCTTGAAGACGTGATCTTCCGTCTTGCCCTGCAGCCGGCGCGACACCTTGAGGTGATCCGACGCACTTTCCACTATATTCCCGGTAAAGTAATTATCTTCGTCTTCCTGCGCCGCCGCCCACACCGCGTTGAAGGCGAATGTGAGGACGATGAGAAGAAGCGAGCAGCGTAGCTTCATCCGCCTTCAGGATAATCAAAATCGGACGCCGAGTGAATGAATAAACCTTCACTTGCTCGGGCGATTCAAAGCACCAAAACAGGATGGTAGACGTGGGGCAGACGGGCCTCGCCGATGGCCACGAGTTGGCCTTCCGACGTCACGGCCTTAACGTAACGGCCGGACGTGCGGACATGGAACGGTGAAACGCGGAAATCGCGGCCATTGCGAATCTGGCCGGCGGTGAGAGTGTCCACCATTTCCGCCGGAAATTGCGGAAGCATCTGGACCGCGGGAATTACGGCTTCGTCAAACTGTCCCGCCTCGGCCAACGCGCCGAGCTGTTCCAGGGTGCGGGCGCCATCGATCTTGAAATCGCCTGAAGCGGTCCGGCGCAGGGCTTTGAGGAACGCGCCGCAGCCCAGGGCTTGTCCGGCGTCGTGGGCGATGCTGCGGAGATAAGTGCCGGCCGAGCAATGCACACGAACTTCGGCCTGGCAGCCTGCGATGCTCAGCAGGTCGAGCGCGTAGACCTCGACGTCCACCGCTTTGAGATCCACGGGCTGATGTTTGCGGGCGAGCTCATAGGCGGGCCGACCTGCGATCTTCTTGGCGGAGACGGGCGGGGGCATCTGCGCGAACGGACCGCGGAATTTCTGGAGGACGGCATCGAGCTGCTCGCGGTCGAGTACGACGTCTTGCGCGGGCGAGGTCGGTTCTCCGTCGGCATCGTAGCTGTCGGTGGAGTACCCGACGTGTATGACGCCTTCGTAGATTTTGTCGTTGCGAGTATAGAACTGGGCGAGGCGCGTGGCGCGGCCAATCACCAGCGGCAGAACGCCGGTGGCCATCGGATCGAGGGTGCCGAGGTGCCCGACTTTTTTGGTTCCAGCGAACCGGCGGACCTTGTTGACGACGTCATGCGAGGTCCAGCCGGTGGGCTTATCGACAATAACTGCTCCATCCACCTTGTTACTGTAACAGGCGGGCCTCAAGCTCTCGTGAAAGAAAAAGGGGACAGGCCGCTCTGTCCACTCTCACTTGGGTACTGGAAGTCGGGAGCTTGGCGTAGGGGACAGAGTAGCCTGTCCCCCTTTTTCGTTTAGTTGCCGGCTTTGGCGGAGCGCGTAATGGGCTGATAGCCGCACGTAGCGGCTTTCTTCATCGCTTCCAGGCCTTCGGTGGCGGATAGCAGGGGTGTGGTTCGCACCGCGCGGCATGCGCCTCCAGCAGCCACGGCCATGGAGAATGCAGCGGCGCTGACGCTATCCGGCATTTCGATGATGCCGATGATGTCGTAATCGCCGAAGGAGAGCCAGAAGCGCTCGACGCGTCCGCCGAGTTTTTCGACCGGGGCTTTGATCGCCGCGGAACGGTCTTGCGGACTCTGGATCATCGCGGTCCATGCTTCGGGAGTGTAACCGACTTGCAGTAAATAGGACGCCATAGTGGTAGTTACCTTTCTTGTGTACCTCTACGCGAAAAGTCTACACCCGCGGGAGCAGCGAGACAATCCGGGTATTAGCGCTTGGCGGCACCCTTTTTCGATTC
>Ga0105238_10004784_pt1 | contig 13401 bp, 12 predicted proteins | sample KBSC34metaG_FD_81526 | JGI IMG/M metagenome (GOLD analysis project Ga0105238, IMG submission 81526) | Corn rhizosphere microbial communities from Kellogg Biological Station, Michigan, USA - KBS C3-4 metaG | ecosystem: Host-associated > Plants > Roots > Rhizosphere > Soil | place: Michigan, USA... | reverse complement strand
GGCTGCTGCATCCTCGATTGGGCCGACGTTGCTGCTCATGCCGAAGACATGGTCGCGATCCTCATCCCCGACATGCCGGACGCGGTGACCGCGGATCAATTGCGCGAGCTGCACGCCGTCTTTGCCGAGCGCGGATTTTGCGCTCTTTCGCTGCGCCGGCGCCCGGATGACGCTGATCGGCTGCATCGGCTTGATGCGCTGGCTCGCGCGCAGGGCATTCGCTGCGTCGCCACGGGGGATGTCCTCTATCACAGCAGCGAGCGACGGCCATTGCAGGATGTCGTGAGCGCGATCCGCGAGCGATGCACGATTGACGAACTGGGCTTTCGGCGCGAGCGCTTCATGGACCGGGATCTTAAATCCCCTGCCGAGATGGAGCGGCGCTTCGCCGCTTTCCCCGACGCTATCCAGGCGAGCGCCGACGTCGCGGCGCAATGCACATTCGACCTTGGAGAAATCCAGTATCAATATCCCTATGAGCAGGTAATGCAGGGCCGCACCGCTCAAGAGGCGCTGGCGGCATTGACGGAGCAGGCCGCAGCCCTTCACTTTCCCGATGGCGTGCCGCAGCGCTACCGTCAGCAGATTGACCATGAGCTAAAGCTCATCGCCGAGCTCGACTATGCGCCCTATTTCCTGACGGTCCATTCGATCGTCGCGGAGAGCAAACGGCGCGGCATTCTGTGCCAGGGGCGCGGCTCGGCGGCCAATAGCTGCGTCTGCTTTCTCCTCGGGGTCACGTCGATCGATCCGATCCAGCACGAACTGCTGTTCGAGCGGTTCGTCTCAGGCGAACGGCGCGAGCCGCCCGACATCGACGTCGACTTTGAGCATGAGCGGCGCGAAGAGATCATCCAGTGGATCTATGACAGCTACGGCCGCGACCGGTCGGCGCTGACGGCGGTGGTGACCCGCTACCGCACCCGCGGCGCCGTTGCCGAGGTCGGGAAGGCGCTCGGCCTGCCGCGCGATCTTACCAAGATGCTGACCGGCCTGGTCTGGGGCTGGTCGATGGACGGCATTCCGCAGGAGCAGATCGAAAGTCTCAACCTCAACGCCGAGGATCATCGCCTCAAGCTCACCCTCGAGCTGGCGCGTCAGCTCATCGGCACGCCGCGTCACCTTTCCCAACACCCCGGCGGCTTTGTCCTGACGCAGGATCGGCTCGACGATCTCGTGCCGATCGAACCCGCGCGCATGGAAGACCGCCAGATCATCGAGTGGGACAAGGATGACATCGATGCGCTCAAGTTCATGAAGGTCGATGTGCTGGGCCTGGGGATGCTCGGCTGCATGAACCGCGCCTTCACCCTGCTGGAACAGGAGAAGGGCATCACAAAGACCATGGCCGACCTGCAGGACGATGACCCGCAAGTCTTCGGCATGATCCAGAAGGCCGATACGCTTGGCACATTCCAGATCGAAAGCCGGGCGCAGATGTCGATGCTGCCGCGCATGAAGCCGCGCGCCTTCTATGATCTTGTCATCCAGGTCGCGATCGTGCGCCCGGGCCCCATCCAGGGCGACATGGTCCATCCCTATCTTCGCCGCCGCGAGGGCAAAGAGAAGCCCGAATATCCCAAGCCGCAGCTTCGCGCGGTGCTTGAAAAGACGCTGGGCGTCCCCCTCTTCCAGGAGCAGGCGATGAAGGTCGCGATCGTGGGCGCTGGCTTCACCCCGGTCGAGGCCGATCAGCTGCGCCGCGCCATGGCGACGTTCAAGCTCACCGGCGGGGTCAGCCACTTCTATGACAAGCTGGTCGGAGGCATGATCGCCAACGGCTATTCCAAGGATTTCGCCGAGCGCACCTTCAAGCAGATCGAGGGGTTCGGCAGCTACGGCTTTCCCGAAAGCCATGCCGCCTCCTTCGCCAAGATCGCCTATGCGTCCTGCTGGATGAAATATCATCATCCCGACGTCTTCTGCGCCGCCCTCCTGAATGCCCAGCCAATGGGCTTCTATGCGCCCGCGCAGATCGTAAGGGACGCGCGCAACCATGGTGTCGAGGTCCGTCCTGTCTCGATCAACCACAGCCATTGGGACTGCACGCTGGAGCAGACGCGCGGACGCTATCTGGCGGTGCGCCTGGGGTTCCGCAGCGTGCGTGGGTTAGCCAATGCCCATGGCGCGGCCATCGTCGCCGCGCGGGGTCCGGCGCCCTACGAAAGCGTCGAGGATGTCTGGCGGCGGGCCAGGGTGCCCCGCGCCGCGATCGAGCGCCTGGCTGAGGCCGATGCGTTTCATTGCCTCGCGCAGGATCGGCGGCAGGGTCTGTGGAAGGTGAAAGGCCTTGGCGAAGCGCCCCTGCCCCTGTTCGCAGCGGCCGATGCTCGCGCCGGCCTCTTCTCGCCCGAGGGGCAGGAACCCGATGTCGCATTGACCCCGATGACCGCTGGCCGCGAAGTGGTGGAGGACTATCGCTCGACCCAGCTGTCGCTACGCGGCCATCCGTTGCAGTTCCTGCGCGCTGAGCTCGACGCCATGCGGATCGTGCGCTGCGCCGATCTTCCCTCGATCCGCGATGGGCGCAACATCGAGGTGGCGGGCGTCATCCTCGTGCGCCAGCGGCCCGGTTCGGCCAAGGGCGTGCTGTTCGTCACCATCGAGGACGAGACCGGGGTAGCGCAGGGCATCCTCTGGCCCGACCGGTTTGAGACTTACCGCCGTCAGGTGATGTCCGCTTCCATGATCGCGATGCGGGGGCGGCTGCAGAAGGAAGGCGAGGTCATCCACATCATCTGCGACCGCATCGTCGATCATGATGCGATGCTGCGCTCGATTGGGCGGATGGACTTTACGGTTGCACCCGGCCGCGGCGATGGCGCCTCGCATGGTGGCGGCCCCGATCCGCGAGACCCGGCGTTCCCGAGCGGCCGCACATTGTCATCGCCGCCGTTCACGACGCGTGTCCCCCAGGATGATGAACTCCTGCCCATCCGCAGCCATGACTTCCACTGACATGGCGGTGAGCCCGGCAGGAACGATCACGCGTGCGCTCGATGTGCTGCGCGAGGCAGCGGCCATGAAGAGCCAGGCGCGCACGCGCGGGGTCGCTCTCGCACTCTGGGTCCTGCGTCGCCACTGCCCTGACGAATGGCTGGTCGCCTTCTGGGATGCCGCAGGCTCGGATCATGAGATTGGCCGCAGCCAGGGTATGCACGCCGCCTATAACGGCATCGTTCGCCAGGTGCGGACCCGTGGCGGCCTGTCGTCAACGGATTCGCCCCTGCAATCGGCAGCGGTCAGCCCTATATCGCCATGAGCGACATGAGCCCGACCGTCCCCCCGCATCGCCATACGATGGCTTGAATGACCACTATGTACGATCTGTTCGACACACCTGCCGTTCCCGGGCTCGCTCTGCGGGAAGCGGTGCTCACCAAAGTGGAGGAAGCCGCGCTCGTCGCGCAAATCGATGGCAGCGGCCTCACTCCCTTCCGCTTCCAGCAATGGACGGGGAAGCGCCTCACCTATTCTTACGGCTGGAACTACGACTTCGAACATGTCCGCTTTGCGCCGGCCGAGCCGATGCCAGACTGGCTCCTCGACGTGCGAGGCCGCGCGGCTGGCTTCGCCGGCCTTCCAGCAGACGATCTCGTCCAGGCGCTGCTGATCCGCTACGATCCGGGGGCCGGCATCGGCTGGCACAAAGATCGGCCGGTGTTCGGGCATGTGGTCGGCATCTCGCTGGGAAATGAAGCCGTCCTGCGCCTTCGCCGTCGAAACGCCGCCGGGTTCGATCGGGCCAAGGTCACGCTGCCCCCGCGATCCATCTACCATCTGTCCGGTGAAGTGCGGCACGCCTGGGAGCATAGCATCGCGCCGATGGAGGTGCCGCGCTGGTCGATCACCTTCCGAAGCCTGTCGGACAAGGGTCGCATGGCTTGAGTAGCCGCTCCTATCCGACCACGCCCGACGGGCGCTATTTCGTGGTGCGCGGGCGGCTCTGGCGCGCGAGCGATCCCGCGCTCGAGCCAGAAAGGCGTGAGCGTCTGGTCAAGGAGCTGATGAATGCGCGGCGTGCCGTCGGCGCGGCCAAACGCAAGGGAGATCATGCCGCAGAGGCAGCTGCGCATGAAGCGGTCGATCGCGCCAAGGTGGCGCTTGGCGAACGCGGCCCGGTCTGGTGGGACGATGGCGCGCCCGACCTCAATCGCCATCTCGCGCGCACCGGCCCCTATGCGGACTGGTATGCGAGCCTGCCCGAAGAGCAGCGCTAGACCTTCCGTTTTCGCCGGGGCTTGTCAGCCAGTTCAACGACGACAGGTGCGTGGTCGCTGGTCTTCTCCCAGCCGCGCGGGCGGCGGTCGACCTCCGCCGAGACGAGCCGCGCCTTGGCCTTCTCGTTGAGCAGAATGTGATCGATCCGCAGACCCGCATCGCGCTCGAACGAATTGCGCCAATATTTCCAGAAGGTGTAGACGCGCTCGTTGGCATGAAGATGGCGCAGCGCATCGGTCCAGCCCTGCTCCAGCAGCCGGGCGTATGCCGCGCGGACCTCGGGTGCGAACAGCGCATCGTCGCGCCAGCGTTCAGGCACATAAACGTCGAGATCGGTCGGCATGACATTGAAGTCGCCAGCGATCACCACGGGCGCATCAAGGGAGACGATTGTCGAGAGATGGTCGTGCAGCTGGTCGAACCAGCGCAGCTTGTAATCGAACTTTGGGCCAGGGCGCGGGTTGCCATTGGGAAGGTAGAGGCCGGCAATGAGAACGCCGTTGACCGCCGCTTCGATATAGCGGCTCTGCTGATCGTCCGGCTCTCCCGGAAGGCCGCGTCGCGTCTCATGGATCTCGCCGACGCGGCTCAATATGGCGACCCCATTCCAGCTCTTCTGACCCAGCCAGACCGCATCATAGCCAAGGTCACGAATGGCCCGCTCGGGGAAGCGCTCGTCGGGCGCCTTGAGCTCCTGAAGGCAGACCACATCGGGCTCGGCCATGGCGAGCCAGCGTAGGAGGACATCCAGCCGGCCGTTGATCCCGTTGACGTTGTAGGTTGCGATCTTCACGCGCGGGCAATCCTTGGGAGCCCGCTCCCGTTCCCCCGCTCCGGCTCAGCCGGCCTCGCGGCCTGCCCAAGGGGAAAACGAGGCGGTGTCATCGCGCTGCAAGCGCCGCCGCCCGGCTCGCCGCAGCGTCGCGCACCGCCACCCAACGCGTTCTTTCCTCCGCCGCGTCCGCCAAAGCCCGATGCGCCGGCTGCGTTCCGGGTGAGCGCAGTTCGGTTAAGGCCAGGATGGTCTCGACTTCGTTCGCCAGTTGCTCCCCGGAAACGACGTCGCCCAGAATGCGGGCGGCACTTTCCCGCATCGCGTCATCGCTGTCGCGCAGCCGCAAGCGATGCCGCGCATACCCCGCCGCGCGAAGCAGCGCGCTCAGCCACTTGCCGTCCCAGGAAGGAGCGCTCGCCAGAATATCGTGACCGTCCAGCGCCTCGATCATCCGCTCGGCCACCATCTCATGCGCCTCGCCCTCACCGAACAGCATGGACCGATGGATATGATGGATGGCTTCCGCAGCCGGATCCCAGTCCGTCCAATCAGGAGCCGGCCGGATGATGTGGCTTTCCGATCGGCCATTCTCGAAGATCCAGCCGACCTCGATTGGATAGCTGCGCTTGTTGAGCGAAGACGCTTCGAAGTCGAGAAACACCAGCATCGTCACCCAACGCATGGGCGCGCGATTTCGCCTCTCGTCCCACCGGCGATGGAACAGCCGCCCCCGCTCAGGGCTTCTCTGTCCGTCCCCTCTATCAGGATACAGACGATGCTCGAACATATACCCGCCTGGATGGGCCGGCTTCTTGGCGACATGCGCGCGGGACATGAAAAGCTCGCCATCATCAAAGCAGGCGTCCCAGCGGATATGCCGATGATCGACCTGACCAGTCCGGCTTTCGCCCCGGGAGCGCGGCTGCCGGTTCGTTTCACCGCTGATGGAGACGGCGTGTCGCCGCCGCTGGTGTGGGGAGATTTGCCGGTCGGCACGACAAGCCTCGCGCTTATCGTGGAAGACCCGGATGCACCGATGCCCCAACCGCTCGTGCACGCGTTGATTTGGAACCTTCCGGCCGATCTGGGCCGGATTGCGGAAGGGCGGATTGGACAGGAGGCGCTCCCAATCGGAACCGTGGGGCGAAACAGCTATGGCGCGCAGGCATGGCTGCCGCCCGACCCGCCGACAGGCCATGGCGAACATGACTATGTGTTCCAGCTTTTCGCGTTGGCATCCGCAGAAAACCTCGGGGAGAAGCCCGGACGATCGGACATCGTCGACGCCATGTCGGGAGTCGTTCTTGGCGCGGGCGTGTTGATCGGCACCTATGCCCGAGAAGAGGCTGAAACAGTTGCAAATGCTTCGCCGGCTATGCCCTTGGCTTGAGCGCGAGGCCAGCATCCTCACATCGGACCGGCGCGAGCGGGATGAAGTGCGGCAAGATGGCGTTTTGACTGAGACGAACCGGGGGGACGATGATGGATGGGGCGTTGGCAGCAGGCATGTGGGGCATGGTCGGCGGCTCGGCCCTGCTGTTGGGGGCCGCCACAGCCTATTTCATCCATCTCCCCCAGCGGCTGATTGCCGCGATCATGGCCGTCGGCGCCGGTGTCCTGATCTCCGCGGTCGCCTTCGACCTGATGGACGAAGCCTATGCGCGGGGCGGCTTTGACTCGACGGCGATAGGCTTCTTTGGCGGCGCGCTCGCCTACACTTTGGCGAACATCCTGGTTTCGCGCGCCGGGGCAAAGCACCGCAAGCGATCGGGGTCCAATCCCCGACAAAGCCAGGCGGCAGCCGACAGCAGTTCCGGCGTCTCGCTCGCCATTGGCGCTTTGCTGGACGGCATACCGGAATCCGTCGTGATCGGCGTCAGCCTTCTGCAAGGAAGCGGGGTCAGCCTGGTGACCGTCGCCGCGGTGTTCCTTTCCAACGTGCCCGAAGGTCTTTCGAGCGCCGCGGGCATGAAGAAGGCCGGCCGCAGCGCCGGGTATATATTCGGCGTGTGGGGCGCGATCGCCCTCGCTTCCGGCGCGGCCGCTGCCTTGGGCAATATTGCCATGGCGGGAGCCGGCGCAGACGCCGTCGCAGCGATCACTGCGGTTGCGGCTGGAGCCATTCTCGCCATGCTGGTCGATACGATGATCCCCGAGGCCACCGAGGAAACGCATGAGTTTTCCGGCCTGATCGCAGTCGCAGGCTTCCTCGCCGCCTTTGTGCTGACGAAAGTTGGCGGATGAATCACGCGACCGAATAGTTCACCGGTGTCTGTTCTGGCCTATCGCTGACGCGCCCAGGTTTCTAGCTCATCTGTGGCCACCTTTTCACAGGAGGGGCCACGATGGGGGACAATCGACATGAGGATGATCGCGTTCACTGCCGCTTTACTGGGCAGCGTCTCTACCTTTGCCGCTGAAAAGCCTGCGATCAGGTCGCAGTCCGACCTTCCTCCGACACGTTTTACCTTCACGAAGCCACCAATTGACATGATGGCCTCGCCTGAATTCGTGGCGATGCTTCCCGCGCTCCGCGCCGAAGGCGAGCGGGTACCGCTGCGGCCAGATCTGGGCCGGTGTGCTGGCGAGAGCATCGGCGATGGCCTTCTCGATCCGCTTCGAGCGACGATAGCCTTTCGAGACGATCGTGATCGTTGTGGGTTTTACATCGAGGTCGCGCGCGATCGACGAGAGGGTGATCCCTCGCAAGGCCAGGGCCGCCCTGATGCGCTGGTGCTGCTTTTCATCGACCATCCAAGTAGGTCCTTGCGATTGAGACTCGAATCGAATTGAAATCCGTTGCCGAATTTGGCAGTAAAATTCTTATGAGCAATGGTGATTCCGTCGACATCCTGCATTTTGATGCCGAGGCCCTGGCCGAGCGTCTGCGTATCGCCCGCGAAAAAACGGGCCTGTCCCAACCGGAATTTGCCGACCGGATCGGTTACAGCCGGCGCCAGGTTTCAGCATGGGAAGCAGGCGCCAACCCGCCTCCCATCACCGTGCTCCTGGCCCTGCGCAGGCTTTGCGACGTCGATCCGGAATGGATACTGAGCGGCCCGGGCGATGAACCGCTGCATGATGTGGGACCGGAACTGCGCAGCCGGGAGAAACATATCCGGATCGAGATCGAGAAGATGGTCCGCGACGCCGGCATGATCCTGCCCGAGGAATCCATCGCCGAACTCATGTCATTGCTGCGGATAGCGCCGCCCAGCGCCGAGCGCGCCGCCAAAGTACATATCCGTAAGCTGCTGATGCAGATGTCGATGCAGAAAGCGTGAGGTACAAGATGAACCCGGACAGCAACAACGACCTCCCTCCCGAATTCTTCGAGCGCTTGCCGCTGGTCAAAGCCCGCATCGCGGCCAACGATCGTCAGGTTCCCCGCTGGCGCTGGGTGGTCCTGCTGTACGGGACGGCGATTGCGTTGACGATCATTGCGACCGGCATGAGCCTGTTTCTTGATCACGGATCTGTTCATCGTGGCGACGGCTTGTTGATCGCTGCATGCGGCTGCGTCTTGGGTGCGGTGGCGCTTCACCAGTTTCCGGCGCTGCGAATCTGGGTCCGACGGAACGATGCCGGTTCCAGGTAGGCCCTGCCGCCGATCAGTTCAGGAAAAAACATAGGTTGCGCGGGTCGGTACGCCGGGATGTGCAGAGCGCCAGTTTACGCCCTACCGCTCCCTGGCCGCCTGATCGATAGTAGTCATGATCGGTGAGATCAGCCAGGAAATGATCCGCCGGCTGCCGGTGCGGATATCAGCAGTGATGCCTAGGCCCGAGGTCAGCGCCACTGCCTTGCCATCCACGTTGATCGTGCTGCGCGAAAGGCGGATGCGCGCCACATAAGTAGCGCCCAGCTTCTGATCGGGCACGGCATCGCGGCTCAAGGAGACGACCTTGCCCTTGACCGTGCCGAAGCGGGTGAACGGGTAAGCATCGATCTTGACCGCCGCGTCCTGGCCTTCGCGCACGAAACCGATGTCCTTGTTGAGAACATGCGCCTCGACCTCGATGTCATCGTGCGCCGGCACGATCACCATCAGCGCCTTGGCTGGTTCGACGACGCCGCCAATCGTATGAAGCTGCAACTGCTGCACCGTCCCATCGGCCGGGGCGACCAGCTTTTCAAGACCAGCGCGGCGCAGGGCCTTGGTTACGTCTTCCTGGCGGACAATGGCATCAGCGGCAGCCTTGGCGAGTTCGCTCATCGCTTGCCGGCGCGCGGCATCGCGGGTTTCGCGCATCTGTTCGGCGAACTTGCGCGCCTCGGCGCTCCCGCGCGCTTCCTGGGCCGCGGCAACCTCGCGGTCACCGAGGTCGGAGCGGCGCTGGCGTTGCAGTTCGAGCAGGCGCATGCCGGGAGCGTAGCCCTTGGCATCGAGCCGGTTCATCGCATCGACCTCGTGGTCGAGGATCGGCAAGGTTTCATCGAGCTTGGCCCGGGTTGCGCCGGCCGCTTGCGCATCGGCCAGCGAAGAGGAGCGGGCGGCGGCATAGCCGGCAACGGTCGAATCGACCTCGGCCAACTGCGCGGCGATCAATTGGCGCTGCGCGGCGGCGACATCGGCGGGCGTGCCTTCGGGCGCATCAAAACGCAGTCCCTTGCCATCGAGGGCATCGACAAAGGAGCGGTTCCGCGCGACCTCGAGCTCATCGGCGAGCAGCGCCTTGCGCGCTTGCTCGAGTTCGGCATTGGCCAGGGTCGTGTCGAGTTCGACCAGCACCTGGCCTTTAGTTACACGGTCACCGTCGCGCACATGGATCGCGGCGACCACGCCTGAACCGGCCGACTGAACGATCTTGGTCGCGCCCGAGGGCAGGATCTTGCCCGGTGCCGAAGCGACCACATCGACCCGGCCAAGGATCAGCCAGGCGAGAGTGATCATCAGGAAGACGAGCAGCGCCCAGGCAGTATAGCGCCCGGTTGGCGATACCGGCCGTTCGACCACCTCGAGCGCAGCAGGCAGGAACGTCGGCTGATGGCTGGCGCGGTGCGCCTTGGCCCGCTCTTTGTCGGCCTTCAAGGCTTCGCGGACCACGCGCCATTGACGAGCAAGCGACATCAAAGCCCTCCCACCGGATGCAGGCCCGCCGCATTGATGCCCGTCTGGCGGCGATGCAGATCGGCATAGCGCCCGCCTACGCGCAGCAGTTCGTCATGGGTGCCGCGCTCGACAATGCGTCCGGCTTCCAGGGCGATGATGTGATCGCACTGCCGCACGGCGGACAGGCGATGCGCGATGATCACGACAGTGCGGCCTTGGCTCATCGCCTTGAGGTTGCCCTGGATGATTTCCTCGCTTTCGGCATCAAGCGCGCTGGTGGCTTCATCGAGAATGAGGATGCGCGGAGAACCGACAAGCGCGCGGGCGATCGCCAGGCGCTGGCGCTGGCCGCCCGACAGGTTGGTGCCGCGCTCCTCGATCGGCGTGTCGTAGCCGCCGGGCAGACGCACGATGAAGTCGTGGGCACCGGCAAGCTTGGCGGCGGTGATCACCGCTTCGAGCGGCATGGCCGGATTGGTGAGCGCGATGTTCTCGCGGATCGAACGATTGAAGAGCAGGTTTTCCTGCAAGACAACGCCGATCTGGCGGCGCAGCCAGGCCGGATCGATCTGGGCGATGTCGGTGCCATCGATGGTGACCCGGCCGCCATGAGGAACATAGAGACGCTGGAGCAATTTGGTGAGCGTCGACTTGCCCGAGCCCGAGGAGCCGACGATCCCAAGCGAAGTGCCCGCCGCGATCCTCAGATCAATGCCATCGAGCGTCCAGGGTCCGTCGAGGCCATAGCGGAAACGCACTTCCTCAAAGCCGATGTCGCCGCGAACGGCGGGCAGCGCGGTGCGGCTCCCGGCTCCGGGTTCCTGCGGCTGATTGAGCACGTCGCCCAGGCGGGCGATGGCAATGCGCACCTGCTGGAAATCCTGCCATAACTGCGCCATGCGAATAACGGGACCAGAGACGCGCTGGGCGAACATGTTGAAGGCGACAAGCCCGCCCACGGTCATCTTGTGCTCGATCACCGCCTGCGCCCCGAAATAGAGAATGGCGGCGAGGTTCAGCTTGGAAATCAGCTGGATCAGCTGGCTGCCGGTATTGCCGAGGTTGATGACCCGTTGGCTCGCCTCGGAATAGCCGGCGAGCTGGCGTTCCCAGCGCTCCTGCCATTGCGGTTCGACCGCGCTCGCCTTGACGGTATTGATCCCGGAAATGCTCTCGACCAGCAGGGCGTTGTTGGCAGCGCCGCGCTCGAACTTCTCCTCGATGCGCGCCTGCAAGGGGCGGGTGACGAACAGAGCGACAGCGAAATAGGCGGGAATGGTCAGGACCGAGAGCAGGAACAGCTTGACCGAATAGATCCACATCACGGCGAGGAAGATCAGCGTGAACACGGGATCGACCAGGACGGTAAGCGAAGCGTTGGTCAGGAACTCGCGGATCGTTTCCAATTGGCGTACGCGCATGGCGATGTCGCCCACGCGCCGGTTCTCGAAATAGCCGATCGGCAGGCCGAGCAGGTGGCGATAGAGCTTGGCGCCCAGTTCCACGTCGATCTTCTGGCTGGTCTCGGAATAGAGCCGAGTTCTCAGCCATCCGAAGATCGTCTCCCAGATCGACACCGCGACAAAGCCGATCGCGAGCACGGTCAGAGTATCAAGCGTCTCGTGCACCAGCACCTTGTCGACGACATTCTGGAAGAACAGCGGCGCGGCAAGGCCCAGGAGATTGATGCCCAAGGTAATGAGCAGCACCTCGCCGATCAAGCGGCGGTATTTGACGACCTGCGGGATGAACCAGGTGAAATCGAACCGGCCCTGCTGGCTGAGTGCCGATTCCCGCGTAGTGAGAAGGACAATCTCGCCATCCCACAAGGCTTCGAGCTCGGCGCGGCTCACTTTGCGGATCGGCAGGCTCTGCGTGCCTGGCTCGGGTGTGGTCAGCTGGATCAGCGCTTCCTCGCCCTCGGCCCGGCCGATGATGAACCAGCCTTTGGGGCCGTTGGCGAGCGCGGGCAGCGGGGTGCGCGCCAGCTTGTCGAAGCCGGTGCGGATGGCGCGGGCCTTGACATCCTTGTGGCTCTTGGCAAGCCGCAGCAGATCGCTGCTGGTCACCGCCAGATGATGGCCCAGCGCGTGGCGCAATTGTCCGGGATCGACCGCCATGCGGTGCATGGAAAGCAGCGCGGTAAAGGCGATGATGCCGGAATCGTCGCTGGCCTGTCCGATCTGGGCTTCGCTGGTCTCGCTCATGGGTGATGGAGGCTCCGGTCGGGGGCAGGCGTTCCTACCGTGCCGGGAACGGGCACATTGGGGGAGGACAAGGCGGGCTGGGCATCGGGAAGGCCGGCGGGAGCCGGCGCCATCGCGGGTTTGCCCTCGCCGATAGGGGGCTGTCTCAAGCCCTGTGGCCATGCCTCAGCGCGCTCGAACCGGTCGAGCGAGCGCACCGCGCCGTCCCACGGCAAAGCGGAACGGCTCGAGGCATGGCGGAAATTGGCATCGGGATCGTAAAGCCCGGTCCCGGTCAGGAGGCTGCGGGTCTCCAGCAGGCCAACCCGGCGCAGGAGTGTTGCCTGTGCCAGGTAAAGGTCGTGGCGCGCATCGACGAGCGCGATCTGAGCATCGCGCAAGGTGCCGTGGGCATAGAGGACATCGAAGGTCGAGCGCAGGCCCGCGCGGTATTCCTCGAAGGTTCCTTCATCGTAGACTTTGGCGGCCTCGACCTGCCTGCTATCGACCTCGATGTTGCGCTCGGCTGTGGCCAATGCATTCCAGGCATTGACGATCGCGCCGACCATCTGCCGGCGGGCATTTTCAATGCCGATCCGATCGACAGCGTTACGATCCTCGGCTTGCGCCACCAACGAACCCACCCGTCCGCCATTGGTGAGCGGGATCGTGAGAACGGCCTGTCCCTGAAACGTCTGATCTTCGTTGTGGAGGTAATAGGGGGCAGCCTGTCCGGTGAGCGTGGCGCTGCCCTGCAAGGTCACCGTCGGTTTGCCCTGCGCTTTGGCGGCGGCAATCTTGGCGCGAGACTCCTTCTCAGTGTCGATCGCCTGGGCCAGATCGGGACTCATGTCTTCGGCAAGTGCGAAAGCTTGGTCGACATCCTGGGGCACGTTGGGCAAGGGCGGCGGCGGGGCCAGGTTGCCGGCATCGTGGCCCACAAATACCGCGTAGGTCGCGCGGTCCTGCTCCAGTTGCTGTGCGGTGGAATTGTACTGGCTTTGCGCCAACTCAAGCTGGGTCTCGGCAAGTCCAATGTCGGTGCGGGTCAGTTCACCGGCTTCGCGCCGCGCTTTGACTTCATCGAGCGTTGCCTGAAGCTGCCCCAGATTGGAGGCGCGCAGACGCAATGCCTCGCTGTCGCGGCAGATGTCGGTATAGGCGGT
>Ga0105238_10004783_pt1 | contig 13402 bp, 12 predicted proteins | sample KBSC34metaG_FD_81526 | JGI IMG/M metagenome (GOLD analysis project Ga0105238, IMG submission 81526) | Corn rhizosphere microbial communities from Kellogg Biological Station, Michigan, USA - KBS C3-4 metaG | ecosystem: Host-associated > Plants > Roots > Rhizosphere > Soil | place: Michigan, USA... | reverse complement strand
GCCACTGATTCGGAATGACCGCCACCCCGCCGCCCGCCGCCGTACCCTCCGTCCGACTCGATATCTGGCTCTGGGCCGCCCGCTTCTTCAAGACCCGCGAGCTGGCCGTCAAGGCCTGCGACCAGGGCAAAATCGAACTCGCCGGCAACCGCGCCAAGCCCGCCCGTGAGATTCGCCCCGGCGACCAGCTCCGCATCGAAACCCCCGGCGGCATCTTCGAGCTCGAAGTCCTCGGCCTCGAAGCCAAGCGCGGCTCCGCTTCTGTCGCGCAGACTCTCTACTGCGAGAGCGAAGCCAGCATCGCCGCCCGCCGCGCCGCCGCCGAAGAAGCAAGGCTCCGCCGCCTCTACGAGCCGAAGCCAATCGCGCCGCCAGGCCGCCCCTCGAAGCGCGACCGCCGCCTCATCCACTCCTTCAGCGGGCGCGGCCGATGAAGAGGATGCTTGCTCGCCAACAGCTGCAGCGCAGGAATGCCGTACTCTGACAAGCGATGAAGAAGACGCAAACCAAATCGGCCGCAAGCAAGAAGAAAGCAACCAGCGCAAAGCAGAAGCTCCGCGTCGGCGTCCTCTTCGGCGGCCGCTCCGGCGAGCACGAGGTCTCGCTCCTCTCCGCCGCCTCCATCCTCAAAGCCATCGACCGCGCCAAGTATGACGTCGTCCCCATCGGCATTGACAAGCAGGGCCGCTGGCTCTCCGGCGATGCCGCAGACCAACTCCTCAACGGCAGCCAGTCCACCTCCATCGCCGACGCCGAGTTCGCCGCCGCAGCTGCCGTCCTGCGCAGCGGTGAGAACCTCGACGAGTTGCACATCCCTGCGCTGACCCAGCGCCGCGCAACCGACTCTCTCCAGCACGCCGCGCCCGCCGAGCTCGCGCACCCTCACTCCCCGCTCGCCGCCTCGCTCGACGTCGTCTTCCCCGTCCTGCACGGAACCTTCGGCGAGGACGGCACCATCCAGGGACTCTTTGAGCTCGCGGACATCGCCTACGTCGGCTCCGGCGTCCTCGGCTCCTCCGCCGGCATGGACAAGGACGCGATGAAGCGCCTCTTCGCCTCCGCCGGCCTGCCGCAGACGCCGCACCTCGCCGTGCTGCGCAATGAATGGCGCACCGAGCCCAAGCGCGTCCGCAAACAGATCGAGTCCGCGCTCCGCTATCCCCTCTTCGTCAAGCCCGCAAATCTCGGTTCCTCGGTCGGCATCAGCAAGGTGCACGATCGATCGGAGCTCGCCGCTGCAATGGACCTCGCCGCCGGTTTCGACCGCAAGATCGTCGTTGAGCAGGGCGTCGGCGGCCAAGGTCCTGACAGACTGCGCGCCAAGCCACGCGAGCTTGAAGTCGCAGTCCTCGGCAATGATTCGCCCGAGGCCTCCGTCGTCGGCGAGATCGTCCCCAACAAGGAGTTCTACGACTACGAATCCAAGTACGAGTCCTCCGAAACTCCCTCTGTCCCCATCATCCCCGCCAAGCTCACCAAGCAGCAGGAGAAGCAGATTCGCCAGATGGCCATCGCCGCCTTCCACGCCTGCGACTGCGCCGGCCTCGCCCGCGTGGACTTCCTGATGGAGCCGGAACCCACAAAGAAGAAACAGAACAAGAAATCCCCGCGCATCTTCCTCAACGAGATCAACACCCTGCCCGGCTTCACCAGCATCTCCATGTATCCCAAGCTGTGGGAGGCCAGCGGTCTCAGCTACTCCAAGCTCATCGACCGCCTCATCCAGCTCGCCCTCGAACGCCATCAGGAGAAGCTCGCCACCCGCTTCACCAAAAGCTAAGCAGCCGCAGCACGCAGCGTTACAATCTCTAGAAGGGGAGAAAAAACCTATGAGCGACAACATTCTCCAAACTCTGCAGCACCTGGTGCAGGACGTCATAGCACCCGATGTGCGCGAACTCAAAGCCAACCAGGCTGGCTTCGACAAGCAACTCGCGGGTTTAGAAAAGCACATGGAATACCGCTTCCAGGCTGCCGACCAGAACATCGATGCGCGCTTTGGAGCGCTCGAGGCCCGGCTTGACGCAATTCTGTCCGCTATCTCGGAATCCAGAGCCCAGGCAGAACTGACAGGCATCCGCGCAATTGCGGCTTTAAGCGAGCGTGTCGCGATCCTCGAAGCGCGTCGTCAATAGCTCTTCCAATAGCCAGCTTGATCCTGTAATTGCGGCATCTATCTCCAGATGCCCGCGCCCGAGCCCGGAACCACGCCAGCGATCCCGCCGGCATCGACCGAATCCGCCGTAGAGCGCTTCGTCCGCGAGTGCATCCGCTGGCGCCCGATCAGTTCGCTCTGGGACCTCGAAGGCCTCTCACTCCGCGAACTCGCACGCCGCACCTGGAACTCTACCTGGAACGACAACATCTTCGGCAGCGCTGCGGAACTCGGTTACTGGTTCCTCTTCGCGCTATTTCCCACGCTCGTCAGCGCATCGTCCATCATCGGCCTCGCAGTCCGTCACGGGGCAGAGGACTACGGCCATCTGCTGCGCTTTGCGGCATTCTTTCTGCCGCCCTCGGCTTACGGTCTCGTCTATCAGACCTTCACTGAGATCACCGCTGCCTCCAACGGCAGCAAGCTCACCTTCGGCCTTCTCGCTACTCTGTGGGCCGCATCCTCCGGCTTCTCCGGCATTCAGGATGCGATGAACGCCGCCTACAAAATCAAAGAGTCGCGGCCCTACTGGAAGGCCCGCGGCGCGGCCGTCCTCATCGGCACGCTGCTCTCGCTCATGCTGACCGGAATGCTGGCTGTGCTGCTGGCGACTGACTTCTACGGCAAGCTCGCACTGCTGCACATCTGGCATCGCCATCTTGCGGAATCCGCCGTCATTCTGCTGCGCGCCGCGGGGTGGACCGTTGCCACCATCGTTCTCTCGCTCATCTTCGCCGTCATCTACTACTGGGCGCCGGACTTGAAGCATCGCCGCTGGCGATGGCTGACTCCAGGCGCCGCCGTCGGCATGGTCGGATGGCTCGCCGCCTCGCTTGGACTGCGCCTCTACCTGCACTTCTACAACAACTACACCGCGACCTACGGCTCGCTCGGCGCGGTCATCGTCATGCTCACGTGGTTCTATCTCAGCGGCCTGATGCTGCTGCTCGGGGGTGAGGTCAACAGCGAGATCGAAGCCGCGGCCACGGAGCGCAAGCTGCGCGCACAGGATGTCATCGCGCATCAAGCACCAGAAGCCATCACGCCACCCTTGCAGCGCTCCGCATAAACACGCCCAACGCTGCTAAGATCGACGCGTTGAGAAATCCTTCGCGCGCGCGTTTTGAAGCCGCGAACAGGGGCCCTTCTCGAGAGACTTTTTCATCTTCCCGCTCGTAGTCGAGAGCATCAGTATCAGGAGTGTTCGATGGGACAGGTTCGTCAGGCCGCGCTCTTCAGCGCCACAGTTATCGCTCTTTCTCTTTCAGCCGCCGTCACTCGAGCGACAGCTCAACCGCCTGTGCCACCCGCATCGCCCGCCGCACCATCGAATGTTACTGTGCCTGCCGCACCTGCCATGTCCGTCCTTCGTCTCGACCCCGCGCTCGACGCCATCATTGCGCCTGATGCGCAGATCGAGCGCGTAGCAACAGGGTTCACGTTTACCGAAGGTCCGCTGTGGCGCAAAGGCCGCCTCTGGTTCGCCGACGTCCGCGCCAACAAGCTGCGCGCCATGACCGCCGACGGCAAGGTCGAGCTGCTCTCCGACAATCCAAGCGGCGTCACGGAAAAAGTCCCCGGCCTCGACCAGGGTGCCGACGGCATGGTTCCCGATAAGGACGGCACCATCCTCGCCGCCAATCAGGGCGGCCGCAACGTCATCCGCTTTGATGACAAGCTCAAGACCACCGTCTTCCTTGACTCCTACGAGGGCAAGAAGCTCAACAGCCCCAACGACCTCGTCTTCGCTCCCGATGGCTCGCTCTGGATCACCGACCCGCCCTACGGTATGCGCGGCGGAGACCGTTCGCCGGACAAGCAGCAGCCCTACAACGCGGTCTGGCGCTACGCCAAGGGCAAGCTCACGCCGGTCATCACTGATCTCACCATCCCCAACGGTATCGGCTTCTCGCCCGACGGCAAGACGGTCTACGTCTCCAACTCCGGCCCGCAGCAGTACGTCAAAGCGTGGGACGTGGCCAAAGACGGTACCGTCTCCAACGGCCGCGTACTCATCACCTATCAGCGCGGCATGGGCCCCGGAATCCCCGACGGTCTCAAAGTCGACTCTGCCGGCAATCTCTGGACGACCGGCCCCGGCGGCATCCGCATCATGACGCCGCAGGGTAAAGTCCTCGGCCAGATCAAGCTGCCCGAGGTCGCCGCCAATCTCTGCTTCGCCGAAGACGGAAAGACCGTCTACATCACCGCATCCACCAGCGTCTATCGCCTGCACATCAAGATCCCCGGCGAGCTGCCGCTCTACTACAAGAAACAGAAGTAGCGCGCGGCAGAAAGAATTTGCAGACAAGGAGGCCCATGAAGAACATCCTTTTTGCTCTTCTCCAGTTCCTGCTCTTCTTTGCTGTATTCGGAGCGTTCAGCTTCTTTCCGCCGTTTCATTTTCAGCGCGTGATGGGCACCAACGCCACAGGCACGCACATCTTCATCTGGGATGGCCTGCTGATCGCATTCGCCATCGCAGTGCTGATCATGGTCATTGAAGCCGCGCGCGGCCGCATCCAAAAAGCCGGCCCCTGGACCAGCGGGGCCTTCATCCTCGCTGCGCTGGCTGGGCTGGTGCTCAAGTTCGGCTTCCTCACGCGCTAATCGTCGGCAAGACTCCCCCACTGTCAATGCCCTGATCGCCCTGTCACCGTGGCGAAAGCGGCACCCGCCTGCACTCTCCCCCATTCCCATTTTGTTAAAATTGGCTTAGTTGCCTTGTGAAAACGGCTCACGCTGAGAAGACCCTGCGCCGTTCTTGCATCTATAGAAGTACCCTCTTAGCCGAAGGAAGCGTGCTGCTGCATGAGTCTTCACTCCTCCCCCTCTCCAAACGCACACCACCTCAACCTCGCCGCGCGCCGCATCGCGTACTTCTCCATGGAGATCGCGCTCTCCCCCGCGCTGCCCACCTACTCCGGCGGCCTCGGCATGCTCGCCGGCGACACCCTGCGCTCCGCCGCGGACACCTGCGCGCCTATGGTGGCCATCTCGCTGGTGCACCGCCGCGGATACTTCCGCCAGCACCTCGACCCCACCGGCCAGCAGACCGAGTCCGACGTACCCTGGTCTCCCGAGACCACGCTGCCTGCCGCGGGCAAGCCCTTCAGCATCACCATGCAGGGCCGCGAGATTCTCATCCGCGCATGGCGCTTTGATGTCGTCGGCACCTCCGGCCATGTCATCCCCGTCTTCCTGCTCGACACCGACATTGAGGCCAACGACCTCTACGACCGCCGCCTCACCGACCACCTCTACGGCGGCGACACCTACTACCGGCTCTGCCAGGAGGCCATCCTCGGTCTCGGCGGCATCGCTCTGCTCAAAGAGCTCGGCATCGCGCCCGAAGTATTCCACATGAACGAGGGCCACGCCGCACTGCTCGGCCTCGGCCTGCTGGAACAGGCAATCGGTGCATCGCTCGAACAAGCCACCGAGGAGGACGTCAACACCGTCGCCGCGCGCTGCGTCTTCACCACGCACACGCCCGTGCCCGCCGGACATGACCAGTTCGGCATGGACCAGATGTACACCGTTCTCGGCCAGGAGCGCGGCATCGCCATTGAGCGCTTCGGCGGCATCCACAACGGCCTGCTCAACATGACGTACGTCGCGCTGCGCTTCTCACGCTACGTCAACGGCGTAGCCATGCAGCATGGCAAGGTCTCGCAGCAGATGTTCCCGGGCTACCACATCCACGCCATCACCAACGGCGTCCACGCAGCGACTTGGATTTCCGGGCCGATGCAAGCTCTCTTCGACGTTGAGATCCCAGACTGGCGCCACGACAACAACTATCTGCGTTCGGTCTACGGTATTGCACCCGCAAAAATCGCCAACTGCCACGCCGTCGCCAAGCAAAAACTTGTAGCTGAGGTAGCCGCCCTCACCGGGCAGCAGCTCAATCCCAAGATGCTGACGCTGGGCTTCGCGCGTCGCGTCGCAACCTACAAGCGCGCCAGCCTGCTCTTCCAGGACACCAAACGGCTCACCAAACTCGCCAAGAAGATCGGCGGCCTGCAAATTTTATTTGCCGGCAAGGCCCACCCCGCCGACACCGCCGGCAAGGGCCTCATCCGCGAGGTATTCACCGCCGCAGAACAGCTCCGCGCCAACGGCATCCGCATTCTCTATCTCGAGAACTATGACTGGGAACTCGGCGCGTTGCTCACCCAGGGTGTAGACGTATGGGTCAACACGCCGCGCCGTCCGTATGAGGCCTCAGGCACATCCGGCATGAAGGCCGCTCTCAACGGCGTACCATCGCTCTCCGTGCTCGATGGCTGGTGGATCGAAGGCTGCGCGGAAGATGTCACCGGCTGGGCCATCGACGACGCCGAAGACGAAGCCGGCGAAGCGGCCAGCCTCTACGACAAGCTGGAGAACAAGATCGCGCCGCTCTACGCCCGGCCCAACGCCTGGGCACGCATGCAGCAGCACTGCATCGGAGTCAACGGCAGCTTCTTCAACACCCACCGCATGCTCGGCGAGTACTTCACCAACGCCTACTTCCCGCACGTCTCCGAAGAGCAGGCCGTACCCGAACTGGCCCGCGCCATCCATGCGCGCAAAGAAGAGGCTGTTGCTGTGAAGGCGCGGTAGCCGGCTTCAGCGCAGAGGGCTGGGCAGTCCCTTCAGCACATAGAGCCTGTATCCAAGCGGCACACGCGGCGATCCCTCCCATAGCTCGGGATGCGTCGGCGTTCGGTCGACACATGGCTGATAGTTTGCTGCAAGGTACTCTGCGAACCAAGGCCAGCTTTCAACCTTCGCGTAGCTGTTGCTCGTGCCTGAATAGTTCTGCGGCGTCATCACCAGCACAGTAGGCGGCCTCTCCGTCAGCTGCCTTGCGAACTCTGCTCGATTATTCTGAATCACCGCGTTGCCGGAAGGGCCGAAGAGAAACTCGTCGTACAGCGTGCTTGTGCTCTGGCGCAAATGCAGCTCATACAGCACGCGCAGGCATCCGCTGAATGTATCCAGGCACTGGATGTTTCCATCCAGCTTCGGTCCGCCAAGCTGCTGCAAGTCCGCCCGCAGCACTGTGCCGAACTGGTCCTGTTCCGGATGCAGTCTTAGCGACCGGATAGCCATCTGCGGCGCCAGCCAGAGACAACACACGCCAAGCGCTGCCGCACCAGCCCAGCGCAGCCACTGTGTCTGCGACGAAATGGCCGCGAGGCAAACAACACCAACTGTCTCCAACAGCAGAAACGCAAAGGCATAGCGATGATAGGGATGGCCCTTGCCCTGGAGCAGGTAGCAGAGAGCACCCATCGCAGTCGCTCCCAGCAGCAAGCGAAACTCCGCACTGCGCAACTGCTTCCAGGCGAAAGGAAGCAGTGCCGCTGCCAACAGGATGGGCACGCGCAACCCGGAGATGCCATGCGCGATCAGCTCTGCAGCAGGCAGCCGGTGCAGGGACGCATGGAATCGCATCCGCTCCACACCCACGGACACGAAGCTGTGAAGCGCGCTTTCGCGCATCAGCCAAAGTATGCAGACAGCAAATGGCAGCGTCATACCCAGAGCCAACGGAACCGCCGCTCGTCGAGCAGTAGCGTAACGGCCTCCATCGCGACTGCTCCACGCAGTCACCAGCAGAAGCGGCAACAGAAACAACAATGCCGGTGGCTTAATCTCAGCCGCAAATCCAATCAGGCATCCGGCCGCAAATCGCAGGCGCGCGTCATTGTTAGCTCCGCTGCGCAGCCACGCAACCATAGCCAGCAGCACTAGCACCGCCATCGTCCAATCGCGCTGGCCAATGTGCTTCGCACCGTCACGCGCGTGCAGCAGAAAGAACATACCTGCGGCAAAGATGCCGGCATGACGAAATCTCTCGGGCGCAATCCGCCACGCTGCCCACGCACTGATCAGCGACAGCAGGTAGTCATACAGGCGCCCACCCAGCGCTCCGCTGCCGAATACGTGCATCACCAACCAATCCACCAGATATGCACCCGGTAGATTCACATCCGCGATCTGCGAATAGGGCTTCTGCCCTGAATCCAGCAGAAAGACGACGTAGTGAATCAGTGAAGCGTCGCCAATCAGCGGCCATTGCAGCGTGCCAACCGCCGTGAGAATGGAGAGAATGCATGGAACGGAGAGACAAAGGAAGATAACTGACTTCTGGCCCAACTTCTGAGACACGGAACACCTACAAGACGGCGGGTATGCAACTCGGTTGGTCGCTGGCTTAGGTGGAGGAGCTGTAGGCTCCTAAAGAAATATCCAAATTCGTTAGACGTTCAGCATCCCGATCGTCTTCGTCCAAGGCGGTAAGTTATTCACAAATTAGCGGGCGTTCTTGCAGACAAAAAACGGCCCCTGGTTTCTCCAGGGGCCAATCTGCCTTGGTTCTCTCTGGTAAGGAGAGCTTGGTTGCGGGCCGCTCGTGCTGGCCCGCGAATCTTTTGTCAGCAGCGGACTGGCGGGATCATTCGCCAGCCCGCTACCGAGAGGGGAGGGCTACTGGTTGCTGGCCGGAGCCATAGGTGCGCTGCTGTTCACAGGAGCACCTGGAGCAGCTGGCTGGTTCATCGAAGCCAGGCTGTTGTGCAGCAGCGTCACGTGCACGCCGTTGATGATGGTGGTTGCATCGCCGGTCTGCGCCGTCTGGGTATCAGCAGGTTTGCTGGAGCCGTTCGCGTTCTTGCCCAGGCCAGTGCGATAGATGCGATAGAGCGGCACCTGGTGCTCGGTCACTAGGTAGCGGGCAACTGCATCGGCCATCGCCTGCGAGTTGGTGACGCCACCCTTGCTGTAGCCCTGCACCTCAACGATGTAGCCCTTCTCACCCTGCAGCTTGGTGGCGAGATCGTCCAGCGCCTCCTTGCCCTTCGGACCCAGCGTCGTGCGGCCTGCTGCGAACGGAACATCCGTCGCAACTACCTGCTGGTACTGGTCGAGGTTAGATACCGTGCCGTTCAGCGTGGTGGTGCGCTGGTCAGCGCCGGTAGCAGTGGTCTGCGCAGCGTTCGCACGGTTCGCAGCGTCAGCAGCATGCTGGTCAGCCGTGTTGGCGGCCATCATCGCGTTGTTGATGCCCGCCTGAGCGCGCTTGTCCACGTCCTTGATGTCGTTCGCGTTCTTCGCCTGCAGTTGATCCAGCTCATTCGTGCGGTCGCGGATCGGATCGACCTCACGGCGTACCCACTTCTTGCGTGCAAACGGATTCATGTGGCCCCAGAACCCTTCCTTGGAGTCGTTGGTCAGCGGCTGACCGGTTGCATAGGTTGCGCTGTTGTCAGGATTCATCGACGACTGGCTGGCGGCCGGAGCCGACTGATTCGCCGCAGGGGCTTGCTGTGCGACTACCGTTGCTCCCATCGCTCCTCCCAGCACCAAAGTGGAAAGTCCCAGACCCTTCGCAAGATTCTTCATGGTTTCGCGTCTCCTCAAAATTTCAGGACCGAATGCCTCAATACTTTCTGGCCCGTGTACAAGCGTCCGGTGTTGCCCCTGACTAGAGCAATGCCCGTGCCAAACTCACCAAAGAATCTAAATTGTTGAAAGGAAAATTCTTAGTGCGAGGGTAAGATTTGGCTCGGCCGCCATGCAGCAGGCAAAAATCGGCCCATCCGCCCACCTCCGCCGGTAAAAATTACACGGACGGGGTAGGCCGATGGGCAATATTACTGGGGAATTAGTCTTGCCGGATCTGAACTAGCGACCGGAGCGACCAGCAGCTTGCAGAGACGCAAACATCGACAGATCAATGGCATCCGCCATCGCCTTGTAACCGGCGTCGTTCGGGTGCAGCTTGTCCGTATTGTTGTAGCCCGCTTTGAACTGCCGCGGACTGGCCGGGTCACGGATCACCGCGTCAAAGTCGACCACCTTGTCGAACATCCCGCCATTGCGGATAAAGTCGTTAAGCCTCGTCCGCATGGCTTCCGCCGAGTCTGTCGCATTGCCAAACGGCGTCAGCGTGCAGCCGATCACCTGTATCCCATGATCGTGCGCCTTCGTGATCATCTGCTTCATCGCCCCGATCAGGTCGTCCGCCGTAATGGGCCAGGTGCCGGGAGTCGGCCGCGCCGCCCCGTTGATGTCGTTAATGCCCTCCAGGATCATCAGCCACTTCGCCCCCGGCACCGCCAGCACATCGCGGTCGAATCGCGCCAGCGCACTCACGCCCGCACCATCGCTCAGCACCTTGTTGCCAGAGATCCCCTGGTTCACCACCGCGATATTCGCTGTCGCCGGGTTAGCCGCGATCCGCTGCGCCAGATAGCTGGGCCAGCTGCGGTCCGTGTCAGGCGTCGACGTCGCTCCATCCGTAATCGAATCTCCAAACGCGATGATCGTCGCCGCAGCCGCCGGCGCCTGCACATCCACCTCGGAGACCCAGTACCAGGACTGCGTCTTCTCCGGATCGGTGAACGACGCCGCGCCCGTGAAATCCCCCGCCTGAGAGACCCACGTCGTATGCAGGCCAAGCGAATGCACGTCCGCCGGGCCCGTATCTCCGCTCACGTAGACGCTCACCGCCAGCTCTGCCACCTTCGGCAAATCCATCGCAACCGCATCGCTGATCATCTCCGCGCCAACCGGAATCGTGGTTGAGCTGCGCCCGCCAAACGTAAGCGCATGGTCAGATCCCGCAACGATCCCAGAGTCAGCCCCATGCAGCGCAATGTGCGCCGCACCCACTACCAGCGGCGAAGCACCATAAGCATTTGAGAGGTGCACGCGCACCTGGCTGCCGCCCAGGCTGGCATGGAAGACCATGCGTAGCGTCTGGTTGTTGAACCCACGCGCCGGCCGCGGGGTTGGCGGGGCTATCGGAGCTGTTGGCGCTGCAGCTACTGGCGCAGCCACTCCAGGAGCCGCCGCTGTTGGCGCAGCTGTGCTCGCCGCACCCGCACCAGCCGGAGGAGCAGCTGGCCGCGCGAAGCCTGCACGCGGCACCTGCTGCGCCGAGGCCCACGTGGCCACCCAATGGGTCTCCGGCATGGCGGTTTTCTTCTGGGCCACCGCGGGAATAGAAATAGAAATCAGCGTTGCGACGCTAAGCAGGGCAATGCGCATGGACACACTCCGTTATTCACGCCCACGCAATCAAGCAGGTTATGCGTCTGCTTTTGCATTAGGCTTCACATTTTATTGAGAACAATTTGCCGCCGAATTATAAGCAAAAGTGCAGTAGCCATGCACTCTTCGCGCGCATTTGCATTCAGTAAACGATGCCTGTCTGGATTTACTTCAGATCAGTCTGAATAATGCGCGCCTCAGGCATCTGCTGGTTCCAGTTCTCTGGCACCGATTCAAACACCAGGCGGAAGTCGTGCCCCTCGCCCGGCCTCAACGGCTCCGCGCTTACCGGCTCAATATCGACGTAAGGCTGAGTGGTGCGCACCAGCGTCAACGGCATGGTCCGCACCACCGCTGGCATCGCCTCATCATTGCCAAACACCACCTGCACCGTCGCTCCCGTCAGCGTGCGGCCACCTGTGTTCTGGATGTGCCCATCCAGATAGGTCACCTTACCGCCGGAGAGCGATCCTGCCTCACTCATCGCGAGGCCCGTCAGCGGCAAGCTTGCCGCATAGGCGTCTGCCGGCTGCAATGTCGTCGGCGTGGCGGGTCCTTTATTCCGTCCCAGGAAAACCAGCGCGCCCACAACAATTACCACGATCAGCGCAGCCGCTCCCCACACCGCCGGGGAAAAACCGCTGCGCTCCTGCCCGGGCTCTGCAAAGCTGGGTGGCTGTGGTACTGCGGGAACCGGTGCGCTTGGCTGTATCTCACTCATCGAGAGCGATTCTAAGCCATTGGTGACAGACTCGCCCATTTACCGAGTGATGCGATTGCATTTGCAGTTGGAATCACCTCTCCCCAATCGGGCACTTCCTTCCGTAATCCCCTCACGTAATAACGCGAAAGCAGCACCGCTTCCCCCAAACGGTGGATTTTCGGCCCGAGTTGGAACGGCCTACCTTTATTTTGCCGATGGATGAAACAAATCCTTTGGCGTTCACAAGATTGAGAAGGGTTGCCGTGCAGGCCCGGCGCGGCGAAGGGAGATTTGAACCAATGACCGCCGCCACTCCTGCAACATTTGCCGCCAACAGCTCATCCCGTCCTTTTGATCCCGTCCGCGCCCGCGTGCAGTGTGCGCCCATCGTCACCAACGCCGAACGCCTTCAGGCCCAGGAGGCCGCCGCTGCAGCAGCCCAGCGCCGCCGTGACGGGGCGCCCCTTGGAATGGACATGCTTCGCGATACCCGCTTCGGTCGCTACGTCGAGAACCTGCATCCTGGCGATGTCGTCTACTGGGTTGCGGGACTGGGCGGCGCCTGCCTGCTGCTGATCAAGGCAACCATCTAATTTTTTCTCTGCTCGGGTGAATAAACGCGCCTGCTTCTATGCGAAGCTGGCGCGTTTTACCTTCTGGCGGAAGTCTTCGCCGTGCATCTCGATCACCACGCACATCTCCTGCAAGCGCGAGCGCATGCGCTCGCCGATGCGGTCGCCCAGCGTCTCTTCCCGCATGGCCGCGCGCGGCGAAGCTGGCTCCGCGCCCAGCGGCGGGAAATTTGGATAGTTGGTCGTGATGATCGTCGTCCGGCGGTCGTTGTAACGCGTGTTCAGAATGTGCGCGACTGTGTCCCATACCCAGTCGGTCGGCTTGGCCGCGCCAAGCTCATCCAGCACCAGCACCTCAGCCTCGAACACGGGCCGAAGAATCTCCAGCTCCGTCGCCGCAACGGACTGGTTGTAGCTGTTCTGCACCTGCTTCAGCAGATCGCGATAGTCATAAAACAGCCCTGTAGCTCCTCGCTCGGCCAGAAGCCCCTGCAGAATACCCACCGCCAGGTGCGTCTTGCCGACGCCGATCGACCCGGTCAGCAGCAGGCCCGCGCCGGCGGTATCAACCGGATAGCCCTCCACATATTTCCGCGCACGCAGGTGCGCCGCGGCGAGCGACCTGTCCGCCCCGCGAAAGCCGCTCTCATAGCTGTCCAGCGAGCAGTGCTCATACCGCTTCGGAATCCGCGCCCGCTCCAGCATCCGCGCCACCCGGCGGGTCTGCCGGCACTCGCACTCCCGCGCCATGGAGCGGCCGTTTTCGACCACTACGCGCAGGCCGGCGCCCTCACAAAGGCTGCATACCTCAACTGTTGTGCTCATGCGTACAAAGCGCCCCTCGACCGAGCCTTCAGTATCGCGCAGAATCAGCCGCGCGAATCGGATTGTCCGGTGTGGGAATCCAATGTATTCTGAGGATAG
>Ga0105238_10004782_pt1 | contig 13404 bp, 13 predicted proteins | sample KBSC34metaG_FD_81526 | JGI IMG/M metagenome (GOLD analysis project Ga0105238, IMG submission 81526) | Corn rhizosphere microbial communities from Kellogg Biological Station, Michigan, USA - KBS C3-4 metaG | ecosystem: Host-associated > Plants > Roots > Rhizosphere > Soil | place: Michigan, USA... | reverse complement strand
TTCATCGCGCCGTAATCGCGCCACCGGTCCGGATAGCCCAGCTTCTTGCGCATCTGGCCGAGCTTCACCAGCGCCTTTTCCCGGGTTTCCGGGCTCATCCAGTCGATCGTCTTCAAGTCGTTCTCGAACGCTTCGGTGATCGCCGCGACCATCCGCTCGGTCCCGGCCTTGGCCTCGGGCGGATAGTGGTCGGCCACCCAGGCGCGGCCTAGATCCTCGCCCAGCGCATCGTCGACCGCGCTGACGCAGCGCTTCCAGCGCGGCCTGATCTCGGTCGCCCCGGTCAGGCGTTTGCCGTAGAAGGCGAAATTCTCATCGACGAGCGCCTTGGGCAGCCAGGCCGCGGCGTCGCTGACGACATGCCATTTGAGATAGGTCTTGAGCTCGTCCAGCCTGGTGGCGGCGACCAGCCTGGCGGCGGCCTTGAAGAATTTCTCTTCGGTGACGTCGATCTGGCCGACCGGCGGGGCGCCGACGGCCGAGAAATAGGCGGTCCAGTCGAAACCGGGGGTCAGCGCATCCAGCTGTTCCCGCTTCAGCAGGTGATAGGTCAGAAGCGGGTCGCGCCGCGATACCCGGTCCAGCGCGCCCTTGGCCAGGGCGGTCTCGATCTTCAGCACCGTGGCGGCGTGGGCGGCGGCGTTCGCCTCGCTCTCGTCCGACAGCACGAGCATCCTGGCGACATGGGCGACATAGTCGGCGCGCAGCTTCACGCTGTCCGCGTCGGCTTTCAGGTAATAGTCGCGGTCGGGCAGGCCCATGCCGCCCTGGTCGGCGATGGCGATCTCGGACTCGGCATCCTTGGCGTCCTGGCCGGCGCCGAAGCCGAACAGGCTGCCCACGCCCTCCTTGTGCAGCACGCCCAGCAGGGCGGGCAGCTTCGCCTTGTCGTCCAGCGCGTCGACCTTCTCCAGCATCGGCCCCAGCGGCGCCAGGCCCTTCTTCTCGATCCCGGCCTCGTCCATGCAGGCGGCGTAGAAATCGCCGATCTTCTGCGTGTCGGGCGTCGGATTGCCGGCGGCTTTCTCAAGGATGTCGCGCAGCTGGAACTGATTGCGCTGCATCAGCTGCTGGTCCAGCCCCCAGCTCGACTGGTCGGCCGGGATCGGGTTGGCGTCGATCCAGCCGCCGCAGGCATAGCGGAAGAAGTTGCCGCACGGATCGGCCTTGAGGTCCATGAAGCTGTGATCGATGGCGGGATCGTTCGCCGCGGCCTGGGACGCGGCAGCCTGGGGCGCATCGGCCGCATGCGCGGCGCCGGCCATCAGCGGGAGCATGACCAGAAGTCATTTGAGCATGGGGATCATGAAGTCGGCCTTTCCGGCGAACGCGTTGAGCTGCCATCAGTTTGCCCAAGCGCAGCGCGCTTGTCTCGGTAATCGTCGCTCATTAAAGCTGAGCCTAACTCGGGGAAATAGGGAAAGCGGGGAAGAGATGCCGATCAAAGATGTGTCCGGGCAGTCGCTTCAGCAACTGATATCGCTGGAGGGCAGGGCCGCCGTCGTCACCGGGGCCGGGCGCGGCATCGGCCTCGCCATCGCCCGCCGTCTGACAGAGGCGGGCGCCGATGTCCTGATCGGCGATTTGGATGCCGCCTCGGCCGAGGCCGGCGCCGCGGCCCTCTCCAAGGAATTCGGCCGCCGGGTCGTCGGCACCGCGCTGAATGTCGGTGAGGAGGCCAGTATCGTCGCCCTGGCCGACCGGGCGGTGGCGGAGTTCGGCAAGCTCGATATCTGGGTCAACAATGCCGGCATTTTCCCGGGCAGCCCGACGGTCGACCAGACGGTGGATATCTGGGACCGGGTCCAGGACATCAACCTGCGCGGCTCCTTCATCGGCGCGCGCGAGGCGGGCAGGCGGATGCTGGCGCGGGATCCCCAGGGCGGAGTGATCGTCAATATCGCTTCGGTCTCGGGCTATAGCGGCCGGCCGGGACTGGCCGCCTACGTCGCCTCCAAGCATGGCGTCGTCGGTCTGACCAAGAGCCTGGGCGTCGAGTGGGGGCCGCACGGCATCCGTGTCCTCGGCATCGCCCCCACCGGGATCAGCACGCCGGGTGTCGACGAGCGCAAGGCACAGGCCAGCGGCGCCGAGCTGGAGCGCATTCTGGACCTTGAGAAGAAGGTGGGCGCGGCCCTGCCGCTGCGCCGGCTCGGCGTGCCGGACGATATTGCCCGGGTCGTGCTGTTCTGCGCCAGCGACCTGTCGATGCTGATGACCGGCTCGGTCGTGCTGGTGGATGCCGGGGCGTTGGCGAATTAGGCGGCTGCCACCAGCTTCGGCTTGAATTTCGCCGTTGTCGGCTTCCTGAGCAGGAACAGCGCCCGCACGACGATGCCCAGCAGCAGGATCGCGTTGGCCTGGTGCAGCGCGCCCAGCCAGACCGGGACCTGGTTCACCACCGTCTCGATGCCCAGGAATATCTGCAGCGCCACGATCGCGAACAGGGCGGTGGCGGTCTTGCGCAGCTCGGGCGCGACGGTCGGTGCGCGCAGCCGCAGGGCCAGCGCGATCAGGATCAGCCCCGTGGTCATTGCCAGCATGCGATGGACGAACTGCACCGCGCCCCGGTTCTCGACGAAGTTCGACAGGATCGGGTGCTGCGCCAGCAGGTCCGGCGGGAAGAAATTGCCGCCCATCATCGGGAAGCTGTTATAGACCAGCCCGGCGCGCAGGCCGGCGGTGAAGGCGCCCCAGACGATCGTGATGGCCAGCGCGGTCAGCCCGACGATGGCGTGGCGCCGGAGGATCGGCTGATGCTCCGCCGGGGTCAGCGCCGCGGCGCGCGGGCGGCTGACGAAGAAGGCGGTCCACAGCGTCAGCGAATAGATGGTGAGGTCCATCGACAGATGCGCCGCCAGCCGGTAGTGGCTGACCGCTGGCCGGTCCACAAGCCCGCTCGCCACCATCGCCCAGCCGAGCAGTCCCTGCAGCCCGCCCAGCACGAACAGCCCGACCAGATAGGGCACCAGCCGCTTCGGCAGCTGCCGGCGGGCCAGGAAATAAAGGAAGGGGAGGGCGAATGCGACGCCGATGAACTGGGCAATCAGCCGATGGGTCCATTCCCACCAGAAGATGCCTTTGAATTCCGCCAGGCCCATCCAGCCATGCGTGACCTGGAGGTATTGTGGTGACAGCTTGTACTTCTCGAACACCGCCTGCCAGGCCGCGTCGCTGAGCGGCGGTATATCCTGCATCAGCGGCCGCCACTCGACCATCGACAGGCCGGATTCGGTCAGCCGCGTGATGGCGCCCACGACGGCGACCAGGAAGCAGAGGCCGGCGATCGAGAACAGCCAGACCCTGACGGCGGCGGCCACCGGTGCCGGAGGCGTGCCAGGCAGGATGTGAAGCTCGGGGGCGGCCCGAACCGTTTGCGATTGGGACATGGCCTCAAGTTTATTCGACCGGCGAATTCCGGTCAAAGGCATGCGCGGGTGACGGGTAGCCGGTCATGTGATAGGCTCATCGTGCTGGCGTGAGGTGATAATCGTTGAGTTGACGCGATAGATTTGCCATACGCAGCATCCTGTGGCCGACGCGTGACTGTCGCGCCATCGAAGCGGCCTTGCTCACCATGGGCGGTACCGCGGATCGGGCCTTCGAAAAAGTGAAGGCTCCAAACCAAAAAACCGGATTTTTGTTCCGTCAGCGCCTTGAACTCGCCCTCTCGTGTCCACAATTGACTGGCACTCACCGGGTGGGAGTGCTAACAAGCCGCCGCCGGGGCGAGGACCCCATTCAATTATCGGAGAGACTCCATGAATTTTCGTCCGTTGCACGACCGTGTGCTGGTTCGGCGCATCGAAGCCGAAGAGAAGACCAAGGGTGGGATCATCATCCCCGACACCGTGAAGGAAAAGCCGATGGAAGGCGAAATCCTGGCCGTCGGTTCGGGCACCCGCGATGAGCAGGGCAAGGTCCACGCTCTCGAGGTGAAGGTCGGTGACCGCGTGCTGTTCGGCAAGTGGTCCGGCACCGAGGTCAAGATCAACGGCGAAGACCTGATGATCATGAAGGAAAGCGACATCATGGGCGTGGTCGCCTGATCTCGCTGACATCCTCCACGAAATTTTTTAGATAAGGATCAATCACATGGCAGCTAAAGAAGTTAAGTTTAGCGTCGACGCGCGTTCGCGCATGCTGCGCGGCGTCGATATCCTCGCCGACGCCGTCAAGGTGACCTTGGGCCCGAAGGGCCGCAACGTCGTTCTCGACAAGTCGTTCGGCGCGCCGCGCATCACCAAGGACGGCGTCACCGTCGCCAAGGAGATCGAGCTTTCGGACAAGTTCGAGAACATGGGCGCCCAGATGGTGCGTGAGGTCGCGTCCAAGACGAACGACCTGGCCGGCGACGGCACCACCACCGGCACCGTTCTGGCCCAGGCGATCGTCCGTGAGGGCGTGAAGGCCGTGGCCGCCGGCATGAACCCGATGGACCTGAAGCGCGGCATCGACCTCGCGGTCGCGGCCGTCGTCGAGGACATCAAGTCGCGCTCCAAGAAGGTCTCGACCAACGACGAGATCGCCCAGGTCGGCACCATCTCCGCCAACGGCGACACCGAGGTCGGCCAGATGCTGGCCCGCGCCATGGAGAAGGTCGGCAACGAGGGCGTGATCACGATCGAAGAGGCGAAGTCGCTTGAGACCGAGCTGGACGTGGTCGAGGGCATGCAGTTCGACCGCGGCTACCTGTCGCCGTACTTCGTGACCAACGCCGAGAAGATGATCGCCGAGCTCGACAACCCGTATATCCTGCTGCACGAGAAGAAGCTCTCGGGCCTGCAGCCGATGCTGCCGCTGCTCGAGGCGGTGGTGCAGTCGGGCCGTCCGCTCCTGATCATCGCCGAGGACATCGAGGGCGAGGCCCTGGCCACGCTCGTCGTCAACAAGCTGCGCGGCGGCCTGAAGGTCGCGGCGGTGAAGGCTCCGGGCTTCGGCGATCGTCGCAAGGCGATGCTGGAAGACATCGCTGTCCTGACCGGCGGTCAGGTCATCAGCGAAGACCTGGGCATCAAGCTTGAGAACGTCACCGTCGACTATCTCGGCACCTCCAAGCGCGTCCGCCTGACCAAGGACGACACCACGATCATCGACGGCGCCGGCGCCAAGGCCGACATCGAGGCCCGCACCGCCCAGATCCGCGCGCAGATCGAGGAGACCACCTCCGACTACGACAAGGAGAAGCTGCAGGAGCGCCTGGCGAAGCTCGCCGGCGGTGTTGCGGTCATCCGCGTCGGCGGTGCGACCGAGGTCGAGGTGAAGGAGCGCAAGGACCGCGTCGAAGACGCGATGCATGCGACCCGCGCCGCGGTTGAGGAAGGCATCGTCGCCGGCGGCGGCGTGGCCCTGCTCTATGGCCAGAAGGCCCTGGACGGCCTGAAGCCGTCCAACGACGACCAGCGCCGCGGCATCGACATCGTCCGCCAGGCCCTGCAGGCCCCGGTTCGCCAGATCGCCGAGAATGCCGGCATCGACGGCGCGATCGTCGCCGGCAAGCTGAAGGAGTCGACCGACACCAACTACGGTTATGACGCCCAGAAGAACGAGTTCACCGACATGGTGAAGTCGGGCATCATCGACCCGGTGAAGGTTGTCCGCTCCGCGCTGCAGTTCGCTGCGTCGGTCGCCGGCCTGCTGATCACGACCGAAGCGATGGTCGCCGAGAAGCCGGAGAAGAAGGCCCCGGCGATGCCCGGTGGCGGCGGCATGGGCGGCATGGGCGACATGGACTTCTAAGTCCGGTTACCCTCCGAACAGTCGGAAATGCGAAGGCCGGCGGGGCAACCCGCCGGCCTTTTGCTTTTTGCGTCCGGTGATAAGCTCGTCGCGATGGATCAGGTCTTCGCCCGCGACGATGCGCTCGCGCCGGACCGGCTGCGGGAACTCAGCCGCCGTTCGGACCTGCGCGGCTGGCTCCAAACCCTCAGTCACTTAGGCGCGATAGGCGCCACGGGCACGTCGATCTATTTGTCCCTGGGCACGGTGTGGGTTGCCGTGCCCTTCCTGATCCATGGCGTGCTGATCAACTATCTTTATGGCGGTCAGCACGAGCTCAGCCATTCGACCGTGTTTCGTACCCGCTGGCTGAACGAATTCTGGGGCCGGGTGTTCGGCTTCATCGTCATCGCCCCGCGCGACGCCGACCAGATTCAGCATTTCGCACATCACCGCCATACCCAGATCTGGCGCCAGGACGGTGAGCTGTTCCGCCAACCCTATACGCTGCGCAGCTATCTGCTGCGGCTGTCGGGCGTTGAATACTGGCGTTCTAATTTTGCCGCGCTACTGCTCTACGCCTGGGGCAGGGTGGGTGACCCCTACGTCAAGCCGGCTCAGCACACGCTGGTGATCCGTGAGGCGCGGCTGCATCTTCTAGGCTATGCCGGGATTGCCGTGGTTTCGTTCGCCGCTGGAAGCTGGGCGGCCATCCTCTACTGGCTGGCCCCGCTGCTGCTGACCAAGCCGACCCATCAGCTCCAGAACCTGATCGAGCATCTCGGCCTGCCGCACACGAACGACATCTTCGCCAATACCCGCAGCACCCGCACCTGCGCGCTCATGCGCTGGCTCTGCTGGCAGATGCAGTATCACACCGCGCATCACGCTTTTCCGAGCGTACCGTTCTTCCGGTTGAAGGAACTGCATCATGAGGTTTTCACGGCCCGCGGCATTCAGCCCCCGATGATGACGTATTTCGGGTTTCAGCGGGCGATCATCAGGGCGCTGGCGGCGAAGGATGAAGCGGAATATCCGGATGATCGGGCGTGGGTTTGGTAGGACGGGTTGAGCGTAGCGAAACCCATCGTTCAAAGCATCCGACGATGGGCTTCGCTATGCTCTACCCATCCTACATATGACTTGGCGCCGCCCCCGGGCTGCGTCTAGAACTCACTCGTTAATCAACGAAATCATCGGGGTAGGACATGGCGGGGCCGGCGGGATTTTCGAGTGAGCGGTTGAAGCGGCTGACGGCGGCCATGCAGGCGCATGTCGATGCCGGTTCGGTGGCGGGTGTCGTCACCCTGGTACACCGCCGCGGCGAGACAGTGCATTCCGATGTGCTCGGCTGGCAGGACGAGGAGGCGAAAGTCCCGATGAAGCGGGACTCGCTGTTCCGTATCGCCTCGATGACCAAGCCGATCGTCAGCGTCGCGGCGCTGATGCTGGTGGAGGAGGGCAAGCTGCGGCTGGGCGAGCCGGTCGACCGGTACCTGCCTGAGCTGGCCAACCGTAAGGTGCTGCGCACCCCCGGCGGCGCGCTGACCGATGTCGAGGACGCCGTCCGCCCGATCACGCTCAAGGATTTGCTGCTCCACCGCGCCGGCATTCCCTATCTGCTGACGGCGGAGGGGCCGATGGGGGCGGCGATCGGCGAGTTCAACACGCGGGTGCTGCCCGGGGATTATCCGATGGATGACTGGATGGCCCGCCTGGGGGCTTTGCCGCTGGTCTATCAGCCAGGCCTGCGCTGGCATTACGGTATGTCCACCGACGTGCTGGGCGTGCTGATCCAGCGCGCGTCGGGCATGAGCTTCCCGGATTATCTGCGCACCCGGATCTTCGAGCCGCTGGGCATGGTCGATTCGTTCTTTTGGGTGCCGGACGACAGACTGGACCGATTCGGCCCGGCCTATACGCCCGATCCCAAGACGGGGAAGCGCATCGTTCAGGACCATCCCTCGACCAGCCGCTGGCGCAACCCGAACAGCTTCCCGTCGGGTGGCGCCGGGCTGGTCTCGACCGCCGACGACTATCTCAAATTCGCCAAGATGATCTTAGGGGCCGGCAAATCGGGCGGCGTGCGGCTGCTGTCGCGCAAGACGTGGGAGATGATGACCCTCGACCACCTGACGCCGGTCGAGCGGGCGACGCCGTTCCTCGGCCTGCCGTTCTGGACCTCGATGGGATTCGGTCTCGGCCTGTCGATCGCCGACAATCCGACCGGCCAGGATTGGCTGGGCTCACCCGGCCGGCTGGGCTGGCCGGGCGCCTATGGCACCTGGTGGGTGGCCGATCCCAAGGAAGACCTCATCGCGCTGATGATGATCCAACTCTATTTCGGGGCGGGCGGAACGATGCGGACCGATTGCGAAACCGCGATCTATCAGGCTATCGACGACTAAATCTTCGTCGGCTTCTCGGCGGTCTTGGTCATGAGGAATTTGATCTCATGGAGCGCGGTCGAGAGCAGGGTCTTGTTCGGGTCGATCTTGGCCTGCTCCTGAACGGCGACCGATTGCGGCTGCATCGCCGTCTGTTCGATCAGGGCATGGGTCTCGATTGCCGTCGCGGCATGCTTCGCGCCGCTCGCCAGGATCAGCGCGTCAACGACAGCCAACGCAACGATGAGGATAATTCCGATCCGTCCAGGCACCGACATCTTGACCTCCTGACTCCCCATTGCGGCGGAGCGTTTCGTCCCTTTCCTCGCCAGTAAGCGTGACAATCATGGCGAAATAGAGACGATGTTGGTACGGACACGGAGGATGCGATCCTGCGCCCCACGCTCCAACTACGTGGATGGCATGTCGATTGGATCAGTGATGTCCGGTTTAATGCCGGATATGGAATCCCGCGCCGGGGTCTTCGTCGGCCGGGAGCTCGATCAGGTCGGTGACCACTGCGAGCTGGGGCCCGACCCGGCAGGCTTCGACCACCTGGCGGACGGCGTCGGCCTCTCCGGCCAGGATTGCCTCGACTCCCCCATCCTCGCGATTGCGAACCCAGCCGTCGACGCCCTTCGTCTCGGCCTGGCGCGCAGCCCAGGCGCGAAAGCTCACGCCCTGGACCCGTCCACGAATGATGAGGTGGCTCGTCTGGCGCATATTCGAACTCCGGATTGTGAGTGACCCGGTTACGATGCTCCCGGCGCAACCGTCATGCAATGGGACAGTGCGCGGCAGGCCTTGCGGGCATCGTCCGCTTCCAGCCCGACCAGCCGGCCGCGATAGACGGTGCCATGCTTCTGCTTCAGCGCCGCGACGACGACCTTGGCGTTTTTCAGGATGCTCGGCACTTTCTTGATCGCCTGCTTGATCGCGGCCTCGGTCGCCTCACGCGAGGCATAGGCGCCGACCTGGATGCTCCAGCGTGCCTCCGTTACCTCCGCCTTTCTGGGCTTCTCGCGCTGCGATTTCGGCGTCACCAGCATGGCCACGCGCTCGCCTGACGCCTTGGACTTGGCCGCCGGCTTGGCGTCGCTGGGAACCTCGACATCGCCCTGACCGGTCGCCGCCGCCAGTTCGGCGATGGTCTTGGGACGCTGCGCGTTGAGGTTGATGCCGTTCTCCCCCGCGGGCTCAGCCGCCGGAGCGACGTCCTTGATCGGGCGCGGCGCGGGGAGCGGTGCCTGCGGTGGCACCTGCGCGACGGTTACCGCGCCGCTCGAATTCATCAGCTCGCTCGGCTTGTGGCCCGGCACCGGCGGCGGGACGGCGGTGGTCATCGCGACATTGCTGCTCTTGGCGAAGCCCGCATCCAGCAGGGCAGCCATATAGTCGTCGCGCTGGACCGCGCTGGTGCCGCCGAAGACCACGCCGATCAGCCGGCGCCCGCCATGTACGGCAGAGGCGGCGAGATTGAAGCCCGAGGCATTGGTCAGCCCGGTCTTCAGCCCGTCCATGCCCTCATAGCGGCTCATCAGATGGTTATGGTTGGCGTGCTCGATGCCGTTATAGGTGAACTCCCGCACCGAGAAGTAATGATAGTATTGCGGGAATTTCTTGATCAGCGCCCGGCACAATATCGCCATGTCGCGCGCGGTCGAAATCTGGGCCGGGTCGGGCAGGCCGTTCGAATTGCGGAAATTGCTGTTCACCATGCCCAGCTGGTGCGCCTTGCGCGTCATCAGCTGGCCGAAGCGGTCTTCCGATCCGCCCAGCCCCTCAGCCAGCACTACGGCGGAATCGTTGGCCGACAGGGTCACCATCGACAGGATCAGGTCCTCGACCGAGATCTTCTGGCCGGCGACGAGGTTCAGCTTGGTGGGCGACATCGATTCCGCATGGGCGGAAACCGGGAATGTGCGCTGCAGCGAAATCCGCCCCGATTCCAGCGCCTCGAACGCCAGATAGAGCGTCATCAGCTTGCTCATCGAGGCGGGATGCAGCAACCGGTCGGGATTTTCCTGGCTGATCACCGTATCGGTATTGGCGTCGATGATGATCGACGCGTCAATTGCCAGTGCAGGACGTGCAACCAGTTGTAAACACAGAAAAATGACGCAAAACAGCGGCGCGCAGGCGCGTTTTCCAAAGATGGAGCAAAGACTTAAGAACGTTACGTAAGGCCCGGTTTTCATAAGCAACTGGGCGCGCCCCCTCAGCAAAAGCTAGCCGCGAATCATGGTTACGATTCGGCGATTCGCGTGTCCAGAAAAAAATGACGGAAATGCGACAATCTATTCCATCACTTGACATTCGCGCTGCGACACAGCATTTGTGTGTTGCGCTGCAACATAATTCCAGTCGTCGCGTGGCCCATCACTGGATTGGACTGGTCTGGCGGACGCATCAACCTTCTCTTGAGGAGAGCGTAATGACCACTGCTAAAGCAAGGGTGGCCGATAAAGCCGCCAGCGTCATCGAGGCGACGCAGGACCAATTCGCCAAGGCCGCCGAGACCCACTTCAAGGCCGCCGATGAGATCGCGGCGTTCAACAAGTCGAACGTCGAGGCCTTCATCCAGGCCGGCACCATCTTCTTCCAGGGCTTCGAGCAGATCGCCCGTACGGTGGTCGGCCTGACCCAGGCGCAGGTCGAAACCAACATGAACACCGCGAAGTCGCTGATCGCGGCCAAGACGGTGACCGAGCTGACCGACCTGCAGAACGCCTATGCCAAGAGCACGTTCGACCATGCGGTCGCCGAGGCGACCCAGCTTTCCGAGCTGGCGATCAAGATCACCAACGAGGCGATCGAGCCGCTCTCCGCGCGGGTTACGGCGACGATTGAGCAGATCTCCAAGCCGGTTTTCGCGACAGCCGCCTGAGCTTTCGCGCAATTCCGTTGAGCGGACGCCCGGCCCCAAAAGGCCGGGCGTTTTGCTGTGCGGGCTATTTGGGGTCGAACCAGTCCCATTCCCAGGGGACAATGGTGCGATAGGGCGTGGCGTAGCGGATATCCTCAGCGCCGCTCGTGTCCCGGCTTCGGCCGGCCGCGCGCCAAGCCGTCTCTTTCGCCTGGATGGCGTCCAGCACCGCGATCGGATCTTCATCCAGATACAGCATGGTGATGCGCTTCGGCGCGGCAGTGCTGCCCATCGCATAGACATCCTCGCTGACGAAGGTCCAGGCGCCGGCGACGCCATGGCAGGTCAGCAGGTCGGGTATCCGCACCCGATCGTACCAGGCGAAGATGTCGTGGGCTGCCGAGTCCTTGGCGGCAAAATGCGACAGCGTGAAGTGGATGCCGCGCACCGGCCGGAAGGGCAGGGCGTCGGGCGAAACCAGGACGCGCGGCGCGGCATAGCCTTTGACCGGGCGCATGAAATTCTGGAAATGGTTCTTGCGCCAGGCAAGGTCCGGGCGCCGGCCCCACTGATAGCCGTGCTCGCCCAGCGCGATCCATTCCTGGGTATTCCGCTCCAGCGGCTCGCGCAGAAAATACATCGCCATATAGTGCGAATCGTCGAAATTCCGGTCCGAGCCGGCCGAAGCGGCGGCGCAATCCGGCGACCGCACCCAGCGGTCCCCCCAGGCGACGCCAGGCAAAAGCAGATTCTCCGGCCGGTGGTCCAGCTGGTGGTATTCGTTGTAGGTGCGGTGCTTGGTCGGATCGGTGACGCCCATCACCGAAAAGAAGGCTCTCGCCGCGAACATCTTCCCGCTCCCCGTTTTTCCGTCTCACCGGTTAATACGGCGGGATCGGCCGGGACCACAGAACAAATCGATGTCTCTGGTGGAACGCCGCGGGCCTTGCTATTGAAGGCGCAGACAAAAAGTCCGCCAAGGGAGCTCCAGGATGATTCGTGGCCTGATGATAGCAGCCGGCGTCGCTGCTCTATCCTTTGCGACCGCCGCCCACGCCGAGGACGACCTCTGGCGTTCCCAGCTCGAAGTCGGCGCGTTCAACGCCCTCCATCCTGAGAGGTCCGCATCCTTCGACCTCCAACTGAGGCCGCCATGGCGGCTGTGGGATTTCGGCGTCTTCGTCGGTGGCATGGTCACGACGAAGAGCGCTCTGATGGGCTATGGCGGCTTCACGCTGGATATCCATCTGACCGACAATATCGTGCTGTCGCCCGACGCGGCGGTCGGCTTCTACAGCCGGGGCGACGACAAGGTCCTGTCCTTCCACGATACGGCCGAGTTCCGCACCGGCGGCGGCCTTGCCTGGGAGTTCGACAATGGCTGGCGCCTCGGCGCCACTTTCCACCACATCTCCAATGCCGGCCTGGACAAGAAGAACCCGGGCGTGGAGATCGCGGCGGTCACGCTCAACATTCCGCTGTTCGGCAAGCCCGCGGCGATGGCTGAGGCTGCTTCCGTTACCCAGACGCCGCCCCCGCCGCCTCCGCCCGCGGCCAGGAACTATCTCGTCTTCTTCGACTTCAACAAGTCCGACCTGACGGCTGATGCCCGCGCGATCGTCAAGACCGCGGCCGGCGAGTCGGCCAGGGAGCACACCACCAAGCTGACGGTTACCGGTCATACCGATACGGTGGGTTCGGATGCCTACAATATGCGCCTGTCCCGGCGCCGTGCCGAAGCGGTGCAGGCGGAGCTGGTTCGCGACGGCGTGCCCGAGAACGAAATCGCGATCTTCGCCAAGGGCAAGCGGGACCTGCTGGTGCCGACCGCCGACGGCGTGCGCGAGCCGCAGAACCGCCGGGTCCAGATCGTTCTCGACTGAAAATCCGGTTTCAGGACCGCAATCGGATCAGGCCGTTGGCACCTTGCCGGCGGCCTGATTTTTTATGGGCGCGATTCGGTCCGTTCCGGCCTTTGAACCGGCGCGGTCAGGGGCCATATTAGCTTGACGATACCCCTCTGGCCGACTGACACTTGAAGTCGGAGCATTCGGAAATATGGCTGACACGAACAGGCACGACGACGACGGACCCGTCATCGGCGCGGTAACAAAGACCCGGGTCGAGACGAAGAAGCCGTCTATGTACAAGGTCTTGATGCTGAACGACGATTACACTCCCATGGAGTTCGTCGTGCATGTGCTTGAGCGCTTTTTCCGGAAGAGCCGTGAGGAATCGACTCAGATCATGCTGCACATCCACCGACGGGGCGTGGGGCTGTGCGGCGTGTTCACCTATGAGGTGGCGGAAACAAAAGTGACGCAGGTCATGGACTTTGCCCGCCAACACCAACATCCTCTTCAATGTACCCTGGAGAAAGACTGAGGCACCCATGCTCTCAAGAAACCTCGAGCAGACGCTCCGCCAGGCCCT
>Ga0105238_10004781_pt1 | contig 13405 bp, 7 predicted proteins | sample KBSC34metaG_FD_81526 | JGI IMG/M metagenome (GOLD analysis project Ga0105238, IMG submission 81526) | Corn rhizosphere microbial communities from Kellogg Biological Station, Michigan, USA - KBS C3-4 metaG | ecosystem: Host-associated > Plants > Roots > Rhizosphere > Soil | place: Michigan, USA... | reverse complement strand
GCTCAAACGGGTGCCAATCCTTCGGGGGCAACAGTCATGGACCTGATAGGGTATGGACCTACGGCCACTGGATTCGAAGGTTCACCGGCACCGGTGTTGACCAATTCTACGGCGGATCTGCGTACGCCGGATGGACAGGATGCCAACAATAATTCTATTGATTTCGTGGCCGGCACACCTATACCACGGAACAGCACCTTTACTACTGCACCACCTGTGGTACAAACCTTCGTACCTGTCAACAATGCCACCAATATCCCGTCCAGCATTACACCTGTGCTGGTACTCAGCAAACCTGTTGTTAAAGGCAGCGGTAGCATTATCCTTACGACCAATATCATGGATAGCATATTTATCCCGGTAAGCGATGCCCGTATCGTGGTCAGCAACGATTCTGTCATTTTCCAGGTGCCGCTATCCGGCGGAAATACCTATTCGATCCGCATATCGCCAGAGGCCTTTGTGGATGCCTTCGGGAACGGCTTTGCCGGGTTGACAACCAATTCTGCCTGGACCTTCACTACCTATAACAATACCATCGCCCAAACGCTGCCTTTTGTCACCAGTTTTGATAGCTGCCTCGGCAATGGTTTGCTGCCCAACGGGTTCACAGAATTTAGCGTAACGGGCGCCCAGGTATGGGATTGCACTGCTTTCGGCAGGGATAGCTCGGCACCGGCAGGGACTGCGCCATTCGGACATGCTGTGCAGATCAATGGATTTGCCAGTGGCGCCAACCATACCAACCAGGATTGGCTCATCACGCCAAGGTTCAATCTCAACGGTACGACGTTTCCCTTATTGAGCTATTGGAGCCGCAATGCTTTTGCCGGCGCTCCGTTGATGCTAAAAATATCCACGGACTATCCGGGTTCGGGCGATCCTACCGTTGCTCACTGGACGGATCTGAACGGAAAATTCCCCAGCCAGGCGTCGGATGTCTGGACCCAATCGGTCAACATCAACCTGTCTGCCTTTAAGGACTCGAGCGTATACATCGCTTTTGTCTATACATCGACTACGCAGGATGGCTCACGCTGGACGATCGACGATGTCAGCCTGATCAATTCGCCGACCCCGCCGCCACCGACCCTGACGCTGAGCACGAATAACCTGGAATTCGGATATGCGGCTGCCGGGACATCTGCTGTACGGAAACTGATCGTCACAGGGAATGACCTTGTCTCTGGTATTAAAATCATGTCCGCGGGCAATTTTAGTGTGTCGGCAGACAGTGTACACTTTAGCGACTCGATATTGCTGAGCGCGGCTGTGGCTAATAATACGCAGGTACCGGTGTTTGTCAGATTTAAACCGTCGGTCGCCAACAGTCAGTTCATCGATTCGGTGCTCGTTACCATTTCGGACTCGACAGCCATCGTTAACGTCAAAGGGAACAGCATCGATCCTGCTTCCACCCTCAATGTGATCGACTGGAACCTGAACTGGTTTGGAACTCCCGACCCGACCCTCGGACCCACCGACAAAGCCCTGCAGAAAAAGAATGTGGGTACTGTCCTGTCCAGCCTGCATGCCGATCTATATGCCTTGGAAGAAGTGTGCGATGAGCAGGCGCTGGATTCTATCGTGGCTACCATGCCGGGTTATGCTGTGGTGGTCGGCCAATATGGGTCCTACTCCAATCCCACGATCCCGGGCGGCCCCGACGCGCTGAATACGGTGCAAAAGCTGGCCTTTGTATACAACACTACCAAGGTATCGGTGATACGTACCGACTCCCTGCTCACGCTTGGCGTGACCAACCCGCTGGATCCTTCCACCCGGTACTATAATGACTGGGCGAGCGGCAGGTTCCCTTACATGCTGACAGCCAACGTGACCTTGAGCGACAACCGCGGTGGTACGAATACCAGGACTATGCGCTTTATCAACGTTCACGCAAAGGCGAATACCGCTCCGGTACTCACTGCATATGATCGTCGCGCCAATGGCGCCAGTGCGTTGGATTCCCTGTTGAAAGCGCAATACCCGGCAGACAATGTAATGATCCTCGGCGATTTCAACGACGATCTGAATACAACCATCACCGCCGGGGTCAATCCACCGATCACCTCGTGGAGCGCATTCACTATCACGGATTCTGCACTGTATACTTTCCCGACTCAGCCGTTGAGTCCGGCGGGTCAACATTCCGATGTCAACTTTACCAGTGTGATCGATAACGTGATCCTGAACGATTCCATGAGCAAGTTCTACCTGCCTGCTTCGGCCACGGTACGTTCAGATGTCGCTACCCTGGTGACCAATTATGGTACGACGACGACGGACCACTATCCTGTATTCACCCAATACTCGTTTACTCCGCCGGGCTCTCAACCTGCACAGCCACCGCTGGTGTTTACTGCGGTCAAACAAGGGTCAAAGGCGCTGTTGCAGTGGACTACCACACCGGAGAACGGGACCAAATGGTTCGAAGTGCAAAAAAGCATCAATGGAAGGCTATTTCTGCCGATTGGGCTGGTACCGGCAAAGAAGAGCACCGGTGTGACTACCGACTATAGCTTTGTCGATCCCCTGCCTCTGCCAGGTACGAATTACTACCGGTTGAAGGAATTCGATTCGGCCGGCAAATCAACGCTTTCCGATACGGTCAGCCTGACTTTTACACCACCGCTGAAAGTGATCATTCTTCCCAACCCTGCGATTGGATCGACCAACCTGATCGTGTCCAATGCGGATGGCCAGTATCTGATCCAGATCATCGATGGCAACGGGTCGGTAGTCAGACAACTAAATGGCCTGCCGAGCACGCCGGTGATGCCAGTCAGTCTGCATGGCCTCTGTGGTATCTATACGGTGAAGGTTACCACTGCTAATGATGTAGCGACAGCGAAGTTGCTGGTGCTATAAGGTATATATTTAAATTTTGTAGAATGGGCCGCCCCAGGGTGGCCCATTTTTGTGTGTTTGCACTGATACTATTTTGACATAAATTATTGTTTGGATGGCAGGAAAATATTACTACATTGAGGCAAACAATTTATTCATATGAAAAAAGCTATTCATCTCGCACTCAGCTTGTTATTAATTTTGCCCATCTATGCTTCTTCAGGGATCAAGGCCCCGACAGACATCCTGGCCACACGGAAGGTCAACAACATCTATTACGCATTTGCCTACAATGCCGTGCCGCAGGGGAACAATGTGTATTCGGTAACCATTTTTTTCCTGAAGGTAGACCAAACGCTTTTGACGACCACCTATGTCAATGCGCCAACAGACATTATCATTAGTGCGAACCTTGGGACTGGACCGGTGTCATTCCAATTCCCGGCGGGAGCGAACAGTCTTAATGTAGGGAATTTTACGTTCAGCAGTCCTCCTACGCAGGCGATCCCGATAACGACCAATCCGTCATCTATCGGGGGGCTTTCTATCAGCACCCTGCTTACCGATATCAATATCATGTAAGATGTTTACGAAATGGGCTGCCTGATGGGGCAGCCCATTTATCCCCGTGGCGCGTCAGGATCGGATAAGGGCGGACCCGGCTTTTCAGGAAGATCCGGATCTCTGTCCGGATCGACCGCAGGTGTTTCCGGATGATTGGGTATGATAGGTTTTTGTGGTAATGGTAGCACTTTCGGTGTTTCCGGTGGGGGAACAGGTCGTTTAGGACTTGTGCCCGGGGCAGGAATTTGGGCGGGGGCAGCTGGATGCGTGGATTTTTCCATATAAACATCCTATTTTACTTGCTTCTGCAATTGCAGTGCCAGCCCCGTTTGCTTCTGCAACAGTTTAGATAACATCATTTCCCAATTCCTGGCTCTCGCCTCCAGCTCCCTGATCTCATAGATGCTATTGCTCTCATTCCTGTAGAAGTATGCTACAACAGGGGCTCTATCCGTCTTGAAATCAAACTCAAGCGTTATGGACTTCAGGTATTCCTCGGGTCTGTCCTTTTTGTATTTATTGATGTCGATGGCCGCGTAGATCTTTTTTACTTTACAAGTGTTTACTTCAGCCAGATCAATGATATGGCTATTATAGTTTTTGTTCTTTTCTTCCACTATCAGCACTTCTCTCTTTGGACCGTCCAGGCCAATGACCATATCGCGCAATATTTCCTGACCGGAAAAAGATAGATTATGTACAAGTGCGACTTTTTTAACGAAGGACAGCATGCTGTTCTCTCTTGTCTTTAATTGATAGTTATGCATGATGATAAGTATTAAAGAGATGATTATAATTGTTAGAACAATTATCAAAGCAATTGATAAATGTGACATAGCACGAGTTTTTCGTGTTTACAGGTTAGCGTAAAAATTGTTGTCAGAAGAAGGAAAGCCAGGTCAGCGGACTAGGCTTGAGCATAAGTGCTAAAGTCCTTAAAATTGGAAAAACAGTAGAGTTCACGGCAGAAAGGAGTGAATTCGGTAAATGAATCAATATAGCAGGTGCCGTTCATGTAACAAACTTACCGAATAAATTGGGAGAAAGATCTTTTATCTGTTTAATGTTTGGTTAAAAGATTTGTTGGTTGATATTTGTAGATAACCATGAGGAAAACGCATTATACCCAATTACTGCTTTTACTATTGCCTGTATGGGCGCTCGCCCAGCCTCAGCCAAACGGCTATAACCAGTTTTCGCTGGTGATTGTCAATGAATTTCAACAGCCTGTCAACGGAGCCACGATCAGGATGCTAAAAAATGGAAAGGTGGTCAACAGCATAGTGGCGGGGGAAGATGGGCAGGCAGTATTTAACGTCGTCAATAAGGGTTTATACCGATTCCTCATCAGCAGCACTGGTTACCAACCAAAAACAACGGACGAATACCGGCTACCGGGACCGGGCAGCGATACTGTCAGGCTGTTACCACTGAACAGTTCATTACAGGAGGTGACGGTAATGGGTCGGACGCCAGCGGTCGAAATAAAGCGGGATAAAACGGTGGTGAATGTAGAAGCCTCTGTAATCAATACGGGGTCGACGGTATTGGAGGTATTGGAACGATCACCGGGCGTTACTGTCGACAGAAATGGCGGGATCTCGTTGAACGGGAAGCAGCACGTTCTCGTTATGATTGACGACAGACCCACTTATCTGTCCGGGGATGATCTGAACAATCTGCTTAGCAGTTTGAGTGCGTCGCAGGTATCCCGTATAGAGCTGATAACGAATCCATCAGCCAAATACGATGCTACCGGTAGCGGAGGTGTCATCAATATCAGGACAAAGAAAAGCAATAGCAGCGGCTTAAACGGCAGCTTCACCACATCCTATGCACAGGGTGTGTATCCGAAGAACAATAATAACCTGACGTTGAATTACCGGAAAGGTCCGTTGAATGTTTTTTTCAATTATAGCTTTAGTGCTACAAGATATCTCACGGACCTCTATGCTTACCGGAAGTATTATGACGACAATAAGAACGTTACGGCCATTCTGCGACAGGCAGCCCATTTTACAGGCACCGTGTATAACCATACGGTGAAAACGGGCGTGGACTATTCTCTATCGTCCGCGACAACGGTGGGCATGACCCTCACGGGGACAGACATTCACCGGAAAGGCAACAACACCGCTCCAGCAGACTGGCTTCAGCCGGACGGAAAGATCGATTCATCCATTCTTACCAGCAGCAAGCCTACGACGGAATTCAGGAATGGGGCGATCAACCTCAACGGCAAGCAGCGTTTGTCGAAGAAGGCAGATCTGAGCGCGGACCTGGACTATCTCCACTACGATTTGAAAATTGACCAGGATTTTGACAACAAGCTCCTGACCCCGGGTGGATATGATGAGATCTTCCGTAGCAATATCCCCACTACGATCGATATTTTTTCCGGTAAGCTGGACGCCACGATAAAGGTCAGCCCCGATGTGAGTCTTCAGACAGGACTGAAATCTTCTTCCAATCACACGGACAATGATGCTATTTATCAAAACCTGGAAAACCAGCAATGGGTGAAGGATGAAAGCAGGAGCAATCATTTTGTGTACCAGGAGAACATCCAGGCAGCTTACGGATCGATAGAGGGAAAATATCATGAGCTAAGCTACCAGGGTGGATTGAGATATGAATATACTTCTTACACAGCGCATCAGCTTGGGAATAGCCAACAGCAGGATTCATCCGTATCACGTAACTACGGCAGCTTATTTCCCAACGGTTACCTGTCTTACAAGCTGGATTCCTTACACCAGATAACGCTCACCATCAGCCGGAGGGTGGATAGGCCTCCCTTTCAAAACCTGAACCCCTTTTTGTATGTCATCAATAAATATACTTACGAGACCGGGAATCCGTATATATTGCCGCAATACAGCTGGAATTTCGAGCTGAGCCACCAGTATGGCGAGCTGCTCACCACGGGGATATCCTATAACCTGATATCCAACTATTTTTCGCAAATATTCCTCGCGGATACGTCGAAGACCATCTTGTACTACACGCAAGGAAATGTCGGCAAGGTCTACAATCTGGGTTTGTCGGCCAGTCTCAGCCTCTCGCCGGTGAAATGGTGGTCGATGCAGCTGACGGCTGTCTACAACTACAAGCAGCTGAGAGGATTCAATGGCAACAGCTATACATCCACTATTAATCAGCTGAATGTAAATGTCAATAACCAGCTGGATTTTGGAAAAGGATATGCCGGCGAGATCTCCGGCTTTTACACCAGCCGGTCACGCCAGGATATACAGGAGCTGCTGTATCCCACGGGGCAGGTTTCCGCCGGCATCAGCAAATCGGTGCTTAAGAAGAAGGGAACCTTAAAGCTTAGCTACCGGGATATCTTTTATACGAATGCGATGGAGGGGCTGACGTCTTTTCCCAATGCCACTGAATATTTTAAGCTAACGAGGGACAGCCGTGTCCTTTCACTGGCATTTACCTACCGTTTTGGAAAATCCTATAAGATCAACAGGCACCAGGAGGGGGCGAGCGAAGAAAAAGAAAGGGCCCCGAATGGATGAAGCCGTGTGAAATGCTTATTTTTAAGGACTCATGATACCAGACCTGCGTTCTTTTGATGAATTATTAGGGGAAGATGGCAAGCTGCGTCCGCACTGGGAAACGTTTTTTCAATCATATTACCAATTGGGTGACGATATCTCCGGGCGTAATGAAGATATGATGCGGTTGCTTATGGAGAATGGCGTCACTTACAACATTTATGGTGATCCGTCAGGATTAAACCGGCCCTGGGATCTGGATATCATCCCTTTCCTGATCAGTAAGCAGGAATGGTCGGTGATCGAGTCCGGTCTTTTACAAAGGGCCGAATTATTAAATCTCACATTGGCAGATATCTATGGTGAAAGAAGGTTGATCAGGAATGGGATCCTGCCTGCGGAGCTTGTGTATAACCATACCGGTTTTCTTCGTCAATGTGCGGGCATACATCACCCGGGTAAACATCATCTGATCATGTATTCGGCTGACCTGGCCAGGAGCGGGGACGGACGGATATGGGTCGTCAGTGACCGGACGCAGGCTCCCTCGGGGTCGGGCTATGCCCTGGAGAACAGAACGGCCATGACGAGGGTTTTGCCGGAATTATTCAATGGGCTCCAGGTGCGGCATCTTGCTCCGTACTTTTCTGCATTGCGGAATGGGCTGAATGAGATAGCGCCCCAGCAGCGGCTGAATCCCCGGATCGTCATACTGACGCCCGGCTCCAGCAATGAAACCTATTTCGAACATTCTTATTTGTCATCCTATCTTGGCTTTACGCTGGTGCAGGGTAATGACCTGGTGGTAAAGGATAATCATGTCTGGCTAAAGACGATGGGCGGCCTGGAAAGGGTAGATGTGATCCTGCGCCGGGTGGACGATGTCTATTGCGATCCATTGGAATTGAGAGAAGATTCGCAATTGGGTATTCCGGGTCTGTTACAGGCCGTCCGGAGTGGTCATGTAAGTATCGCCAACCCTATCGGCAGCAGCGTATTGGAAAACCCGGGTCTTATGCCATTCCTCCAGTCGATAGCCCGGTATTTTTTATCGGCAGACCTGCTTATCCCAACGATAGCTTCCTGGTGGTGCGGTCAACCAAAAGAGCTGGAGTATGTACTTTCCCATCTCCCGTCCCTCGTCATAAAAAGGATCTACCGCAGTCCGGCGGGCAGCTCTTCCGTGGATGGCGCCTCCCTTACCCGGAAGGAATTGAGCGAATGGACACAACGTATCCGGGCTAACCCTTCTTTATATGTTGGCCAGGAGAAGGTAGACATTGCATCGACGCCATCTCTTATCGACGGGAAGATAGAATCCAGGAAAGTGCTTTTCAGAAGTTTCCTGGTAAGCAATAGAGGAGAATATGTGGCGATGCCGGGAGGGCTGTGCAGGACGTCATCAAAGGCGGGAAATTTTATCATCTCCAACCAGGCGGGGGGGATCAGTAAGGACGCCTGGGTCCTTTCACCCGAACCCAGCCGGATCGTGAACGTATTGAAGGAGATGGGAGAAACATCGGCTGCCGCGGGCTATAACGACATGCTGCCGAGCCATGCTGCGGAGAACCTGTTCTGGGTGGGTCGCTATACGGAGCGGGTCCTCGGTAATGCGCGGCTGCTGAGAACGGTGATGCAATTCGTGGCGGAAGGCAATAAACAGGTGACGGATGCCAATAGCCAAACGGAACGAAGCCTATTGGTGGCGCTGACAAAATACAGCTATACTTATCCGGGGTTTGCAGGTGAGGGAAGCGAAGAGAAACTGGCTAATCCCTGGGAGGAGCTGAGGGAGGTCCTGCTCAATGAGAAGCGAGTGGGAAGCCTTAAGTATAATTTTATGCAATTCAACCGGAGTATCCACGAGGTCCGCGAACATTGGTCGACGGATACCTGGAGGGTGCTGCGTGTAATGGAGGAGGAATTCCGGCAGGACATATCCTTATCTCATCAGGGGCATATCCGGATGCTGCATACGCTGGATAATGTCATTACTTTCATCGTGGCTTTTATCGGGCTCAACAGGGAAAGTATTTCCCGCGAACAGGGGTGGATATTGCTGGACCTGGGGAGAAAGATCGAGCAGAGCCTTTTGCTTATCACCATGCTAAGGGTAACGCTGGTGGGCCGGCATACTGACCAGGTGGAATATAATTTGCAGCAGAGTGTGCTGATGAGCCATGAAAGCCTGGTGAACTACCGGTATAAATACCGGATGCCCATTAATAATGGACTGGTATTGGATCTTATGTTGTTTGATCCGAATAATCCCCGGAGTTTGACCTACCAGATGGACCGGCTGAAGGCTTATCTTAGGAATTTGCCCAGGGGGCTGGATGGTCACCGGCTTCCGGAATATGAACGGCTGATCCTGGAGGCTGATACTTTGTTGAAACTGGCGGATAAGGAGGAATTGGTTTCGGCTGATGGCGACTGGAGTGAATATAAGCGATTGGATGAATTCTTATCGAAAATGTATCTATTGCTGTCGGCTATACCGGACGTGATCTCGAGGACCTATTTTAAGCATGAATTGACTTCTAAAACGATCGCTTTCAGATGAGGTATAGCATTAACCATACGACGATCTATAACTATTTAGAGCCCGTGAGCCTATGTCACAATGTGCTGCGGCTGGCCCCGCGGAATACCGGAAAGCAGGTGTGCAGGGACGTCACTGTCAAGATCCTCCCGGAGCCTGATACGCTCCGGGAATACGAGGATTTCTTCGGTAATAAAGTCCTCTATTTCTCCATTGAAAAGGAGCATGGGCAGTTGAAGGTGGAAGTATGCTCCGAGATTGAAAAAATGACTGCCGTGCCGGAAGACAGGCAGGAGGCGGAAGAGATCGGCCAATTTATTTTTGAGACGCCGATGACGGCGTGTACGGAAGAGATAGCGGCCTATGCCCGGGTGTCTTTTGATGGCAAAAGGCCCGTGCTGGAAGCGGCCGGGGACCTGATGCACCGGATCTATAAAGATTTCCGCTTTACGCCGGGATTTACCACCGTCTCCACCCCCCTGTCGGTGGTCATGCGGGAGCGCAAGGGTGTATGCCAGGATTTCGCTCATCTGGCGATCGCCTGTGTACGGAGTGTGGGGTTGCCTGCCCGCTATGTGAGCGGCTATATAGAAACCATTTCGCCGCCGGGGGTGGAAAAACTGATCGGCGTGGATGCGTCACATGCCTGGTTCAGCGTATATGTGCCCTATATCGGTTGGGTTGATTACGACCCTACCAATAATGTGCTGCCGGGGGATCAGCATATTACCATCGGCTGGGGGAGGGACTATGCGGATATCGCACCGATGAAGGGGATCATCATCAGCAGCGGCCACCATGGACTGTCGGTGTCAGTGGACGTAAAAAGATTGACATGAAGGTATATGTCTGCGATAATTGTCAGAACCCGCTGTATTTTGAGAACAGCCAGTGTCTTAAATGCTCCCATCCCGTGGGTTTTGATCCAGTGAGCCTGACTATGATCACGCTGATGGCTGGCAAAGAAAGGCACTGCAAGAATGCAGCATATGGGGTCTGCAACTGGCTGGTCCCTGCTGCTGCGGAGCCTTCTTTTTGCGTGGCCTGCGCGATGAACCGGGTGATCCCTACGTTGGATAGCGATCAGAACAAAGTGCGCTGGAAGAATATGGAAGTGGCCAAGCACCGGTTGATCTATTCCCTGCTGCGCCTGCGCCTTCCGTTCCATGTTACCAGGGATGGCAAGGAGGAAGCCATCCAATTCGATTTTATGGCGGATACCCCGAATGGGGACAAGGTGATAACGGGACATGATAACGGGATCATTACCATTAACATTGCAGAGGCGGACGAGGCGGAACGCGCGCGTAACAAGCAGGACTTCGGGGAGCGGTACCGGACGCTGCTGGGGCATTTCCGGCATGAGATAGGACATTACTATTGGGATGTGCTGATAAAGGATGGGACGGCCCTGGGAAAATACCGTGCGCTCTTTGGCGATGAGCGCACGGATTATGCGGCGGCGCTGGAAACCTACTATGCCAATGGGGCGCCGGCGAACTGGAACCAGCGATATATCAGTCAGTACGCCACGGCCCATCCCTGGGAAGACTGGGCGGAAACCTGGGCGCACTATTTACACATGATGGATACGCTGGAGACGGCCTGGTCATTTGGGATCCGGATCGATCCCGTGGAATTGGAGGATGATGCGGGGATCAAGATCAGCCATCTGCGTGAACCGTATGACCAGACTGATTTCAACCGGCTGATCAAAAGATGGCTGCCGCTTTGTTTTGCGGTGAATAGCTTGAACCGGAGCATGGGGCATGCCGACTTCTATCCTTTCATCCTGTCTGCTGCTGTGATCGAAAAGCTGCGGTTCATCCATGAGCTGTGCTATGCTGGTGTCAAGGCTTAGGTGCTTTTACGGAAACGTCTCAAGTCCAACGTATAGGGATACTCTTTATTTACTTCTTCCTCCGGCGCATCGCAGAGAAAGGGCAGTCTGTCCTGTGCGATGTACCGGCTTACGGCTGACAGTCCGGGGGAGGGACGCAGGACGTCCTGGGTATGAGCGGTGACCCCAAAACGGTTGACCCTCCGGGATTCCGCCTCATAACTATTGACTGGGAAGGCATCATAGCTCCGACCGCCGGGGTGGGAGACATAGTAGGTGCAACCGCCGATGGACCTGCTGTTCCAGGTGTCGACAATGTCGAACGTGATCGGGGTGTCGATACCAATGGTGGGATGAAGGGCCGAGGGTGGCTGCCAGGCGCGGTAGCGAACGCCGCAGACAAATTCTTCTTTGACGCCCGTGGGCACCAGGGGGACTCTCCGGCCGTTGACCAGCAGAATGTAACGGGAGCCATTCAAGCCTTTCAGTCTTACCTGTACTTTTTCCAGCGAGGAATCCACATAGCGGGCAGTGCCGGAGCCGGACATTTCCTCTCCCAATACATTCCAGGGTTCGATGCCCATGCGGATCTCCATTTCGATGCCCTGTAGCTTTACCGAGCCATAATGCGGAAAACGAAATTCCAGAAAGGGGTCGAACCAGCTTATGTGGAATGGGTAGCCGGCTTCGTTGAGGTCATTCACCACTTCCTGCATGTCTTCCTTTACATAATGGGGGAGCATGAATTTATCATGCAGCTCAGTGCCCCAGCGGACGAGGCTGTGTTTGTATGGTTTTTTTGAGAATTTCGCGATCAGCGCGCGGATCAGCAGCATCTGCACCAGGCTCATTTGTTTGTGGGGCGGCATGTCGAAGGCGCGAAATTCCAGGATGCCCAGCCTGCCGGAAGCCGTGTCGGGAGAATATAGTTTATCGATACAAAATTCGGAGCGGTGTGTATTGCCTGTGAGGTCAGTCAGCAAGTGCCGGAAGATGCGGTCCACGAGGTAGAAAGGGATGAAGCCTTTTTCGGGAACCTGGCTGAAGGCAATTTCCATCTCATATAATTTCTCATTGAGGCCTTCATCCATGCGGGGCGCCTGGCTGGTAGCGCCGATGAAAGCGCTGGAGAACAGGTAGGAGAGGCCGGGGTGGTGCTGCCAGTAGGCGATGAGGCTTCTCAGCAGATGGGGCCTTCGGAGCAGCGGGCTGTCGGATGGCGTGGAGCCGCCGATGGTGATGTGGTTGCCGCCGCCTGTTCCTGTGTGTCTCCCGTCGAGCATGAATTTTTCCGTGCCGAGCCGGGACAGGAATGCCTGCTGGTAGAGGGTGTCGATGATATTGACCAGGGCGGGCCAGCTGTTGGCGGGGTGGATATTCACTTCGATGACGCCGGGGTCGGGGGAGACGACCAGACGTTCCATCCTATAGTCCCGCGGCGGCTCGTAGCCTTCTATGCGGACGGGGATGTTTAATTTTTCGGCTGTCGCCTCGATGGAGGAGATGGCGTCCAGGTAATGTTCCAGGTAGTCCATTGGCGGAAGGAAAATGTAGAGGATGCCTTCGCGGACTTCGGTGCAGAGGGTGGTTTTGATGACGGGAACGTCGTGTTGGATGGTTTGAGGGGATTGAGGTTGTTCTATGCGTGTCGGAGTTTGGACGTACCGGCTATTGACAGTGTGCTGATAATTTCCCAGGGTGGGCAGCTCTTCGAAGAGGCTGCGTTCCACTTTTTCCTCCTGGTGGTCTTTGGCGACGACGGGGAGGGAATCCAGGGGCAGGCGGAGCCCGATGGGGGAATTGCCGGGGACCAGGAACAGGTGCTCCCTGTTGAGGATCCATTTACAGCTCTGCCATTTACCTGCTGCATAATTCCATTTTAGCGGGAGGGTATAACCGACAGGTTCGTCGATGCCTGCGTCCAGGAGCCTGTAAAGCGGCCTGCGTTCCAGGGAATCTTTCATGTCGACCTTGAAAGGGTCAATGTTGGCGGGCATTTTGCCTTCGGTCCATAATAGATAAAAGGGATCTTCATAGGCGGGGCTGATATTGTCCTCGCTCACTGCCAGGTACCTGGCCAGCTCTTTGATGAATCTTCCT